>OLSD01001867.1_pt1 | contig 16121 bp, 10 predicted proteins | sample 1672211 | NCBI WGS metagenome assembly OLSD01 (sample SAMEA3136659, study PRJEB25190) | human gut metagenome | reverse complement strand
CTTCAAAATATTCAAGAATGCCCCAGCATTCTTGCTGCGAGATGCGCGTCATGCATTAAAAAACAGATAATCAGAAATTACTATTTTCTTGCGTATCAACTTTTGGTTTGGTATTATAAAGCCACAGAAAATAGATAGAAAATACAATGAAAAGATATGGAGATTATTATGATAAAGTTAGGTTGCCATGTTGGCATGAGTGGGAAAGAGATGTTTCTCGGATCTGTGAAAGAAGCTCTTTCTTATAATGCAAATACATTTATGATTTATACCGGTGCACCGCAGAATACGCGTAGAAAGCCAATAGAAGAGCTCCGAATAGAAGAAGGCTGGGAATTAATGAAGAAAAATGCGATTGATGAGTTTGTAGTGCATGCGCCATATATTATTAACCTGGCGAATACCGTAAAGCCGGAAACATTTGAACTGGCCGTAGACTTTTTACAGTTAGAACTTGAGAGAACACAGGCTTTGGGATGCAGGACACTGGTTTTACATCCAGGTGCGCATGTAGGTGCGGGAGCAGATGCAGGAATAAAACAGATTATTAAAGGGTTAAATAAAGTATTTGATGCAGATAAAGACGGAACAGTAAATATTGCACTAGAGACAATGGCTGGAAAAGGGACAGAGATTGGGAGAAGCTTTGAAGAAATCGCTGCTATTTATGAGGGCGTAGAGCATGCAGAACGATTGAGAGTCTGTTTTGATACCTGCCATACAAGTGATGCCGGTTATGCAGTAAAAGAAGATTTTGATTATGTTATAGAGACATTTGATAAGATTATTGGAAAAGAACAGATTGCGGTTTTTCATATAAATGACAGTAAGAATCCTCAGGGAGCTCACAAAGACCGTCATGAAAATATAGGATTTGGCGAGCTTGGTTATGAATGTCTGCAAAAAATCGTTTATAATAAAGAGTTTGAACAAGTACCTAAAATACTGGAAACTCCCTATATACCGAATCCAGAAACGAAAAAGAGAGCATATGCTCCATATAAATATGAAATTGCCATGTTAAAAGAAGGTATATTTCAAGCCGATTTAAAAGAAAAAATTTTGGAGGAAAAATAAAATGGACAAAGTAACAGTTACGTATATTAAACATAGTGGCTTTCTTGTGGAAACAAAAGAAAGTTATTTATTATTTGATTATTGGGAAGGAAAGCTCCCAGAACTGCAATACGATAAAGAACTTTATGTTTTTTCCAGTCATGCGCATCATGATCATTATACGAAAGATATTTTTAAATTAGAAAATAAATGTAAAAAAGTTGTTTATGTTTTATCTTCGGATATTAAAAGAGCAAGTAGTTTTTGGAAAAAAGCAGAGAATGTTCTATTTATGAAGCCTCATGAAGAAAAAGTCATAGATGCATGTACAGTGTCTACACTAAAATCTACAGATGAAGGAGTTGCATTTCTTGTAAAAACAGAAGGAAAGACAATTTATCATGCAGGAGATCTTCATTGGTGGGATTGGCCGGGAGAGCCGGAAGAAGATAATAAAATGATGGAACGGCAATATAAAGAAGAATTAGAATCTTTAAAAAAAGAAAGCATCGATTATGCATTTGTTGTTCTTGACCCAAGACAGGAAGAGTCAGAAACGCTTGGAATAGATTACTTTATAAAAAATGTCGGAGCACGTTTTATTTTTCCGATGCATTGTTGGGAACAGTATGATATTATTGAAAGGTACAAGAGAAATAATGACAGGAAGTTTCTTACAGGACAGATTATAGATATTACAGGGCAGGAACAGCAGTTTATCCTGGAGTAAGTTTTGCCTGTTAAAAAGTCCTAAAAGAAATAATACAATGAAAAAGACAACAGTGATATGGTAATATAAAGATAATAATTACTATATCAGGAAGAACAGAAAGGAAGAATTTAATTATGGAAAAGAAAGTTATCGTATCAGAAAAGTCCCCCGCTGCAATTGGACCATATTCACAGGCAATAGAGTATAATGGTCTTATATATACATCAGGAGTTATTGGTGTGAATCCGGCAACAGGTGAAGTCGGAGCTACGATCGAAGAACAGACAACACAGGTTTTTGAAAACTTAAAAGGACTCCTTGCTGATGCCGGAAGCAGTCTGGATCAGGCTATTAAGACAACAGTTTTCATTAAAAATATGGATGATTTTGGAAAAGTAAATGAAATTTATTCCACCTATTTTACAGGTGCATTCCCGGCACGTTCTTGTGTAGAAGTAGCAAGACTTCCAAAAGATCTGTTAATTGAAGTTGAAGTGACTGCAATCAAAGACAGATAATTTTACCGCACCTCAATTTATATAAAGAGATTTTTTGTTGGATTTCAGCTAGAATTGCCGATGCTTTGATAATTGAAGACTACTCTGAAATGTGATAAAATAAAACTAATAGAAATAGCTTTTTTCTTAATTGAGAAGGGGAAAGTTAAACATATCAGGTATAAGTATGGAGGAGGAGTAGAAACATATGGTACACGCGGAATTGACTATTATAAATGAGCAGGGAATCCACCTTGGACCAGCGAATAAGATTGCCAATTTGGCGGATCGTTATGATTGTCAGATCCATTTCAAGACAGAATATATGGATGTGAATGCCAAAAGTATTATTAACTTGATTAGTGGAACATTCCGACAGGGAGATGTTATACAATGTGTGTGTGACGGACCGGATGAAAAAGAAGCATTAGAAGCAATGAAAGAAATATTAGCAAAAGATTTAGAAGAATAAATACGAATTTCCATCTGGAGCCGAAAAGCAGAAAACCAGAAATTCCATATAGAATTTCTGGTTTTCTGCTTTTCGGCTATTTATCTTTAATGAGCTTTTTCATAATTTTTTAAGGCTGTTAAGGCTTTTCTTGATAGTGGGTACAGCATTATGATATTAAAAATCGTCATCAATCCGATGCCTACATCACCTAAATCCCATACAATAGTATAAGTAGCAAGTCCTCCGACAAAGAGCATTACAAGTGCGAGAACTTTGTAAGCAGTCTGAGAGAACCAGTTGTCTCCGAATAGATAAGCTACATTAGAGCGGGCATAAAAGAGAATGCCGATAAAAGTGGAAAAACTGAATAACCATAAAGTGATGGCAATAAAGATTACTCCAAATGTACCTAAATGGTATTCCATTGCTTTTTGTAACAAATCCATTCCAACAAGTCCTTTTGTAAGACTAGTTGGTGTAAGAAGCATAATCATAGCAGTACAACTACAGATCATAAGTGTATCAATAAAAACTCCTAATGCCTGTGTTAATCCCACTTTAACAGGATTATCAGAAACAGCAGCGGCTGCCGCACAAGGGGCCGAACCTGAACCGGCTTCATTAGAGAAAAGTCCTCGTTTGATTCCGTTCATGAGAACGGCGCCAAAGCCGCCACCGGCTACCTGACGGAGTCCAAAAGCTTCAGAAAAAATACGTGAAAATACTCCGGGAAGCTGTGTGATATTTGTGATAATGATAAACAATGTAATCAATAAATAACATCCTGCCATAATCGGAACAATAATATCCAAAACCTTTACCGTTGCATTTTTTCGAAGAACAATAATCGCGGCAAGTGCTACGAGAACAATAGTGGTGTAAAGCGGTGGAATATGAAATGCATTTTTGAATGCAGATGCTACAGAATTACTTACAACCTGGCTGATACCACACCAGCATATTAAACCGGAAATGGCAAAAAGTACGGAAATAAGAACGTAACGTTTTTGCTTTCCTGTTTTTTCTTCAAAATAACGGTGAATGTAATAAGCCGGACCACCTCGATATCCTCCGTAAAGAGGATCCTTTTCTTTATAGATCTGCGCTAAGGTTGCCTCGATGAATGCTGTGGATGATCCGATAAGAGCTGTGAGCCACATCCAGAAAACTGCACCGGCACCCCCGGCAGAAATTGCGGCAACGACACCGACCAGATTTCCCATTCCAACACGTGTTGCCGTAGAAACGATTAGTGTCTGTATGACAGAAAGTGCACTTTTCTCATCTCCTTTTTTTTCAAAAAGAGCTCCTACCATATCTTTAAAAAGACGTATTGGTAGAAATCTTGTCCGGATCGTGAAATAAAATCCGGTAGGAATTAGTAAAATGACTAAAAGAGAAAGGGAGAGAGTTCCGCCGCCAGGTAGAGGCAGTGTGAGCAAATCTCCCCATAAAAAATTGTAGACTGTTTCAATTATTTTGACCATATTCGTTTATATCCTCCTAAAAATAGTATATAATTTCTCGTCTGTTTTGTAAATAAATAGTTGACAGAATATGAAAAATGGAATAAAATGTAAAATAAATATATAAATAGAAATAAAATACTTAATTGGAATTAGAAGGAATGAAAAACACAAAGAACTTTCGAAGTCTTTCTATAAAGAAATATAAAGAAAGATAAGGCAAGATAAGGATAAGAAAGGATAGGGATAAGAATAAGAACAACAAAGTCAAGCAAGAATGCTGCGGTATTCTTGAGAAGGAGGGGTGATATTGAGATTAGTTACAGTACTTGTTGTTTTTGGAATCTTGCTGCTTATTTCAATCGTGGATTTTAAAATTCACATGATTCCAGATCAGTTGAATATGTTATTATTTTTGGCAGGAATATGGAGCAGTTTTGTATTTCAGGAGATTACAATAACAGGAAGGGTAGTTGGTATTTTTGTAGTGAGCATTCCATTTTTTATTATTGCCGTACTGTCTTCCGGTGGGCTGGGTGGAGGAGATATTAAACTAATGGCGGCAAGTGGGGTGCTGTTAGGAGTGACAGGGAATGTTTTTGCTGCCTGTTTTGGCCTGTTGTTAGGAGGCTTTTGTGGATTGTTTCTTTTACTCACAAAACGTATTGGGTATAAAGAGTGTTTTGCGTTGGGACCTTTTTTGTGTCTGGGAATTGCGATTGTATTTTTTCAGATAAATTTTTTACAGTGATGCTGAGGTATTAATGATACTACTGTATAATTTTCTCTGAGTTGTTGATTTAAGTGAAAAATTGATAGCTGTAAAATACCTTTTGACCCTCCAATATCTTATTGATAAAAATAGACAAATTAAGAGATAAGAAGTCGGTATAATACATTGTTAGTTTCGAGACGAAATTAACATAAAATTGTACTCGAAAAAATACGCTGTCAAGGGGAAATTTTGGCATAAAAAGGCTGTTTCGGACAAGATTTTGTATTTTAGAAGGAACAGTTCCGAATAAGCTTTACATTGCCTCGAAAAAATGATAATATTATGTCGAATTTAAAATAAACCACAACTTTTGACAAGGAGGAATAATCAATGCCTAGAGCAAAACAGTCTATGGATGGAAATACCGCAGCAGCTCACGTAGCATATGCGTATACAGATGTTGCAGCTATCTATCCTATTACACCATCCAGTCCAATGGCAGATTCCGTTGACCAGTGGTCAGCAGCAGGACAGGAGAATATTTTTGGTAACCAGGTAGTTGTTAGTGAGATGCAGTCTGAGGCAGGTGCAGCAGGTACTGTTCATGGTTCTCTTGCAGCTGGTGCTATCACAACAACATTTACAGCATCCCAGGGTCTTCTTCTTATGATCCCTAACATGTATAAGATCGCAGCTGAGCAGCTTCCATGTGTATTTGATGTATCTGCACGTACAGTTGCTACACAGTCCCTGAACATTTTCGGTGACCACAGTGACGTATATGCATGTCGTCAGACAGGATTTGCTATGCTGGCAGAAACAAACCCACAGGAAGTTATGGACTTAAGCCCTGTAGCACATCTTGCTGCAATCGAAGGTAAAGTTCCATTCATTAACTTCTTCGATGGTTTCCGTACATCTCATGAGATTCAGAAGATCGAAAAGTGGGATTATGCAGACTTAAAAGAAATGTGCAACATGGATGCAGTTAAAGCTTTCCGTGAGCATGCTCTTAACCCAGAACATCCAGCAATGCGTGGTTCTCATGAAAATGGTGACGTATTCTTCCAGCACAGAGAAGCTTGTAACTCTGTTTACGAAGCTCTTCCAGCTGTTGTTAAGAAATACATGGGCAAGATTAACGAAAAACTGGGAACTAACTACGATTTATTCAACTACTATGGTGCAGAAGATGCAGACCGCGTAATCATCGCTATGGGATCTATCTGTGACGTAGCAGAAGAAGTAATTGATTACTTAACAGCAAAAGGTGAAAAGGTTGGTTTAATCAAAGTTCGTTTATATCGTCCTTGGGTATCTTCTGCATTATTAGACGTTATTCCTAAGACAGCTAAGAAGATTGCTGTTCTTGACCGTACAAAAGAGCCTGGAGCATTAGGAGATCCTTTATATCTTGATGTTGCTACAACTCTTAGAGAAGCAGGTCTTAACGACATCGTTCTTACAGCTGGCCGTTACGGATTAGGTTCTAAAGATACTCCTCCTTCATCTGTATTTGCTATTTATAAAGAACTTGAAAAAGACGCTCCAAAGAGCCGTTTCACAATCGGTATCGTGGATGATGTTACAAACTTATCCTTACCAGAAGTTAAACCAGCTCCTATCACATCTGCTCCTGGTACAGTAGAGTGTAAGTTCTGGGGTCTTGGTGGAGACGGTACTGTAGGTGCTAACAAGAACTCTACAAAGATTATCGGTGACCATACAGATAAATACATCCAGGCATACTTCCAGTATGACTCCAAGAAGACAGGTGGTATCACAATTTCTCACCTTCGTTTTGGTGACAACCCAATCAGAAGCCCATACTACATTAACCAGGCTGACTTCGTAGCATGTCATAACCCATCTTATGTAGTTAAAGGTTACAAGATGGTTCAGGATGTTAAACCAGGCGGAATCTTCATGATTAACTGCCAGTGGTCTGATGAAGAATTAGATCATCATATGCCTGCAGCAGCTAAGAAGTATATTGCAGACAACAACATTCAGTTATACACAATCAACGCGATTGATAAAGCTATCGAGATTGGTATGGGTAAACGTACTAACACAATCTTACAGTCCGCATTCTTCAAATTAGCGAACATCATGCCTATCGATGAAGCAGTAGAATTCATGAAAGCAGCAGCTAAGAAGTCTTACAGCAAGAAGGGTGACGCTGTTGTAGAGATGAACTACAAAGCAATCGATGCTGGTGTAGACGCTGTTCATAAAGTAGAGATTCCAGCTTCTTGGTCTAATCCAGCTCCAGATGCTCCTGCTAAAGAACTTGTAGGACGTCCAGAGACAGTTAAGATGGTTAAAGAAATGATGGAACCTATCGGAATCATGGATGGTGACAGCCTGCCAGTATCTACATTCGTAGATAACGCTGACGGACAGTTCGAACTTGGTGCTTCCGCATACGAAAAACGTGGTACTGCTGTATCTGTTCCAGAATGGAATCCAGAAGCTTGTATCCAGTGTAACCAGTGTGCATTTGTATGTTCTCATGCTACAATCCGTCCTTTCTTAGTAAGCGAAGACGAAATTAAGGCAGCTCCTGACAACATGAAAGTTGCAGATACAAAGCCAAAAGCAAGCGAATATAAATTTACAATGAGTGTATCTCCATTAGACTGTATGGGATGTGGTGAGTGTATCACAGTTTGTCCTGCAGCAGCTAAGGGTGCATTAAAGATGGTTCCACAGGAAAGCCAGGCAGCAGAACAGCCAGTATTCGATTACTTAGTTGCAACTGTTGGAAGAAAACCAGGCGCTCCTGCAGATACTACAGTTAAGGGATCTCAGTTCAACCAGCCATTACTTGAGTTCTCAGGATCTTGTGCAGGATGTGCAGAGACATCTTACGCTCGTCTGATCACTCAGTTATTTGGAGAGCAGATGTACATCTCCAACGCAACAGGATGTTCCTCTATCTGGGGTGGTCCTGCAGCAACAGCTCCATATACAGTAAACAAAGATTCCAAACAGGGACCAGCTTGGGCTAACTCCTTATTCGAGGACAACGCAGAGCATGGATTTGGTATGTATCTTGGACAGAAGACTTTACGTAACCAGGCTATCGCTAAATTAGAGAAGATGGCAGCTTCCGATAAAGCAACAGATGAATTTAAGGCAGCTTTTGCTAAATTCATGGAAACAAAAGAAAATACAAAAGAAAATACACCAGATGCTAAGGCATTAATCGCTGAGGTAGAAAAAGCTGCAGCAGCAGGATGCCCAGATGCAGCAGACGTATTAGAGAAGAAACAGTATCTTGCTAAGAAGTCTGTATGGATCTTCGGTGGTGACGGATGGGCTTATGATATCGGTTTCGGTGGATTAGACCACGTATTAGCTTCCGGTGAAAACGTAAATATCATGGTATTCGATACTGAGATGTACTCCAACACAGGTGGACAGGCTTCTAAAGCTTCTAACATCGGTGAGGTTTGTCAGTTCGCAGCTGCTGGTAAAGAAATGAGCAAGAAGAGCCTTGCAGAAATCGCAATGAGCTACGGATACGTATACGTTGCACAGATCGCTCTTGGTGCTAACCCTAACCAGGCAGTTAAATGTCTTGCAGAAGCAGAAGCTTATGACGGACCATCCCTGATCATCGGATACGCTCCATGTGAACTTCATGGTATCGCTAAGGGTGGAATGAACCATTGCCAGGATGAGATGAAGAAAGCCGTTAAGGCTGGTTACTGGAACCTCTTCTCCTTCGACCCAGCTAAGAAAGCAGAAGGAAAGAATCCATTTACATTAACATCTAAAGAAGGCGACGGAACATATCAGGAATTCCTGAATAACGAATCCCGTTATACTCGTCTGATTAAGCCATTCCCAGAAAGAGCTGAAAGACTCTTCAACGAATCTGAGAAGGTTGCTAAAGAACGTTACGAGCACCTGCAGAGACTCGTTGAGCTTTATAAATAATAAAGCCTGAACTGGTCAGTCAGATTAGTTATACAAAAGATAAAACTTTATAAAATACAAAAGAGAAGCCATGTGTCAGCTATGCCGATGCATGGCTTCTTCTTGCATGTTGAAAAAAAGAAGGGAATTGTATTACTAATTCTACGGGAGGCAAAATTTTTATTGGAATTGAAGATAAGACGAATGAAGTTATTGGGATTGGAGAGAAGAATCCCTTTAGATTAGCAGATGATATTTCAAATATGATATTTGACAGTTGCACTCCAATAATTGATCCGGAAATTACAATGATAAGCCATGTTACTGCATTAAATATAAAGACAGTTATTGAAAGTTTTTCAGGAGAAGAAGTCTTTGGGCGAAAAGAAATTAAAGAAAGGCTTGGGTATAAGGACAGCAAGGCAGGGTTCTTGATTGAGAAGATGCAGGAATTTGAGTTAATTAAAGCTGTGAGAGGACAAGGTAAAGGAAAATATTGTTTTGATATTTAATGATGTTAAGGTCAAAAGATATTTTGCTCCTAACTTAATGAATCAAAATTCACTTTATATAGCTTTTCTGGGTTGTATGATGGGATGAAATTCCCTTTATAAAGAGAACTTTCATCACTTAATTTTTTTAAGTTATTTTGTATACAATGTTAACAAAATGCAGGATTTATATTTAAAAATTACATTTATAATTGTGTGAATTGTATTTAAATATAAAAATAATGATGAATAAAGAGGAAAAATCACAAACAAAATTGTGCTTTTATAAGAACAATACGACCTAAAAAGAAATAAAAATCAAACAAACTAACTACAATAGCCTGCAAAATAAGAGAAATAATCAGAAAATAATGTATTTAAAAATAAATAATCAAATTATTAGATAATTCGCCTTAATGTTTATATTTACAACCCACCCAAAATGTTGTAATATGATAACAACAAAAAGAAATGCAGGAAGTTATCGTAACTACTTCTGAAAATGAATTTGTTACTTTTTTAAATATGTAATTCTCCAGGTACTTATAAATACTTCTTCAGAATCATAAAATCATAAGAGGATGAGATTATGAAATCATGAGGATTGATGAAGAGTTTCTGACAATTACTAATTACAAAAATATAATTTACAACTGATGAATATTTACTATTTTATAGTGATGCAAGAAAGGGTGAGACCATGTATCAGGACAATATGCGACAGGGTCTATATGATCCAAGTCTGGAGCATGATAACTGTGGTATTGGTGCTGTAGTAAACATCAAGGGTCTTAAGAGCCATGAGACAGTATCGAATGCCTTGAAAATTGTTGAAAATCTTGAACATAGAGCCGGCAAGGACGCCGAGGGTAAAACAGGGGACGGAGTAGGTATCTTAGTGCAGATATCCCATAAATTCTTCGAAAAGACCTGTAGTACTCTCGGTTTTTCTATTGGCAAGGAACGTGACTACGGTATTGGTATGTTCTTTATGCCACAAGATGAACTGCAGAGAAATCGTGCAAAGAAAATGTTTGAGATTATTGTTGAGAAGGAAGGGTTAAACTTCCTTGGCTGGAGAGAAGTTCCGATTCAACCGGGCATTCTTGGAAAGAAAGCGGCAGACTGTATGCCATGTATCATGCAGGGGTTTGTAAAGAGACCATTTGATGTTCCAAGAGGACTTGACTTCGACCGTCGTCTTTATATTGTAAGACGAGTATTTGAACAGTCCAACGATTCTACTTATGTTGTTTCTTTAAGCAGCAGAACGATTGTATATAAAGGTATGTTCTTAGTTGGACAGTTAAGATTATTTTACAATGATCTTCAGGATAAAGATTATGAATCTGCAATTGCATTAGTTCATTCTCGTTTCTCTACCAACACCGTACCAAGTTGGGAGAAAGCACATCCTTATCGATACATTGTTCATAATGGTGAGATTAATACGATTCGTGGTAACGCTGATAAAATGTTAGCGCGTGAAGAGAACATGGAATCTGATTATCTGAAAGATGAAATGATCAAGCTGACACCAGTTGTTGATCCAAATGGTTCCGACTCCGCAAGATTAGATAATACATTAGAGTTCCTCCTGATGAGTGGAATGCCACTTCCGCTGGCAATGATGATTACAATTCCGGAGCCTTGGGAAAATAACGAAGGAATGAGCAGAGAGAAGAGAGACTTCTATCAGTATTATGCAACCATGATGGAGCCTTGGGATGGACCGGCATCCATTCTTTTTACAGATGGAGATATCATGGGAGCAGTACTTGACCGTAACGGTCTTCGTCCTTCCCGTTACTATATTACAGATGATGATCAGTTAATTCTTTCTTCTGAAGTAGGTGTCTTAGACTTTGACACAACACATATTGTAAAGAAAGAGAGACTTCACCCAGGTAAAATGCTTCTTGTAGATACTGTAAAAGGTGAACTGATCGATGATGATATTCTTAAAGCTTCTTATGTAAAGAAACAGCCTTATGGTGAATGGTTATCTGATAACCTTGTATTCTTAAAAGACTTAAAGATTCCAAACGTTGCAGTAGAAGAGTACAACTATGAAGAGAGCAACCGCCTGATGAAAGCATTTGGTTACTCTTATGAAGAAGTAAAGGATTCTGTTTTACCGATGGCATTAAATGGAAGTGAAGCAATCGGAGCGATGGGTGTTGATACACCATTAGCGGTACTTTCTAAAAGACATCATCCATTATTTGATTATTTTAAACAGCTTTTTGCACAGGTAACAAATCCTCCTATTGATGCGATTCGTGAAGAAATCGTTACATCTACATCAATCTATGTTGGTGGAGAGGGTAATGTTTTAGAAGAAAAAGCAGAAAACTGCCATGTACTTAAGATACATAATCCTATTTTAACAAATACAGATTTATTAAAGATCCGTCATGCAAAGGTAAAGAATATTAATGTAAAAGATGTGCCGATTACTTACTACAAAGGAACACCGCTTGATAAGGCAATCAATCATTTATATATCGCAGTAGATCAGGCACATAAAAATGGTGCAAATATTGTTATCCTTACAGATAGAGGAGTGGATGAGAATCATGTGGCCATCCCATCGTTATTAGCAGTATCTGCGGTACATCATCATTTGATCGAGACAAAGAAGAGTACATCTGTAAGCATTATCTTAGAGAGTGGTGAACCAAGAGAAGTACATCATTTCGCAACATTGTTAGGTTACGGTGCATGTGCGATCAATCCATATCTGGCACAGTTTAGTATTAAGAAGCTGATTCAGGATGGCTTATTAAAGAAAGATTACTATGCAGCAGTAAATGATTATAATAACGCTGTTCTTCATGGTATCGTAAAGATTGCATCTAAGATGGGTATTTCCACTCTGCAGTCTTATCAGGGTTCTCAGATTTTTGAGGCAGTTGGTATCAGCAAGAAAGTGATTGATGAATATTTTACGAATACAGTAAGCCGCGTAGAAGGAATTACATTAGAGGATATCGCAGAAGACGTAGATTTCCATCATTCAAAAGCATTTGATATGTTAGGTCTGAAAAACGATCTGAGTCTTGATAGTGAAGGAGATCATAAATATAGAAGCGGTAAAGAAGAACATCTTTATAATCCACTTACGATCCATACATTACAGACAGCAGCATGGACAAATAATTATGACCTGTTCAAACAGTATACTTCCATGATTAATAAAGAAACTTCTCCAGTAAGCCTTCGTGGATTAATGGATTTTAATTATCCATCCAAAGGAGTTCCTATCGAAGAAGTTGAATCTGTAGATTCTATTGTGAAACGATTTAAGACAGGTGCTATGAGTTACGGTTCTATTTCCAAAGAAGCACATGAGACTCTGGCAATTGCGATGAACATGATTCATGGTAAGTCAAACACTGGTGAAGGTGGAGAGGATTTAGAACGTCTGACGGTTGGACCGGATGGACTGAATAAATGTTCCGCAATTAAGCAGGTGGCTTCTGGACGTTTCGGTGTAACAAGCCGTTACTTGGTAAGCGCACAGGAAATCCAGATCAAGATGGCACAGGGAGCAAAACCTGGTGAAGGTGGACATTTGCCAGCAGGAAAAGTATATCCTTGGATTGCAAAGACAAGACATTCAACACCTGGTGTAGGACTTATTTCACCACCACCTCATCACGATATTTACAGTATCGAAGATTTAGCACAGTTAATTTATGACTTGAAAAATGCGAACAGGGATGCTCGTATTTCTGTAAAACTGGTATCCGAAGCAGGTGTCGGAACAGTCGCAGCAGGTGTAGCAAAAGCTGGTGCACAGGTAATCCTTATTTCCGGACATGACGGAGGTACAGGTGCAGCACCTCGTAATTCTTCCATTCATAATGCCGGACTTCCTTGGGAGCTTGGACTTGCAGAAACACACCAGACATTAATTAAAAATGACCTTCGTAATAAAGTAATTATCGAGACAGACGGTAAGCTTATGAGTGGTCGTGACGTAGCAATGGCGGCAGCACTTGGAGCAGAAGAATTCGGATTTGCAACTGGTCCGCTGATCACAATGGGCTGTGTTATGATGAGAGTTTGTAATTTAGATACCTGTCCGGTAGGTATTGCAACACAGAATCCAGAACTTAGAAAGCGTTTTAAAGGTAAACCGGAATATGTTGTAAACTATATGAAATTCATCGCACAGGAAATGCGTGAATATATGGCTAAGCTTGGTGTTCGTACAGTAGATGAGCTGGTAGGACGTACAGATTTGTTAAAGGAACTTCCAGAAGCAAAAGAGTATCACTTAGATTTATCAGCTATTTTGAACAATCCATATATAGATAAGAAACATCCAATCTACTACAACAAGAAGAATGAATACAACTTCGAATTAGAAAAGACATTAGATGAAAAAGTTCTTCTTACGAAGTTAAAGACAGCACTCGATAAAAAGCAGAAGAGAAGTATTTCTATCGATGTTGGAAATACAGACAGATCCTTTGGTACAATCTTTGGTTCTGAAATTACAAAGAAATACTATGATACATTAGAAGACGATACATTTACTATACAATGTACAGGCGCCGGCGGACAGAGCTTTGGAGCATTTATTCCAAATGGTCTTACTTTGGAGCTTGTCGGTGATAGTAATGACTATTTTGGTAAGGGATTATCTGGTGGTAAGCTGATTGTTTATCCTCCAAAAGGAATCCGCTTTAAAGCAGAAGAAAATATCATCGTTGGTAACGTAGCATTGTACGGTGCAACAAGCGGTAAGGTTTACATTAATGGTGTCGCAGGTGAACGTTTCTGTGTTCGTAACTCTGGTGCAACAGCAGTTGTCGAAGGTGTTGGTGATCATGGATGCGAGTACATGACAGGTGGTAAGGTTCTGATCATCGGTAAGACAGGAAAGAACTTTGCAGCCGGAATGAGTGGCGGTGTTGCCTATGTTCTTGATGAGGATAATGATCTGTATTTAAGCCTTAACAAAGAAATGGTTTCTTCCGAACCGGTTGTTTCTAAATATGATGTTATGGAAATCAAGGATATGATTACTGCCCATGTGGCATATACAAACTCTGAAAAAGGTAAAGAAATCTTAAATAACTTCAGCAAATATCTGCCGAAGTTTAAGAAAATCATTCCACACGATTACAAGAAGATGCTTCAGAAGATTTCCGAAATGGAAGGAAAAGGTCTTAGCGCAGAACAGGCACAGATTGAAGCATTTTATGAAATTAAAAGAGGATAGGAGGAGAGCGCTGTGGGAAAACCAACTGGATTTTTAGAATATGAACGAAAAGAAAGCGTAGGTGAAGCGCCGTTAAAACGAATCAAACATTTTAACGAATTTCATACTCCCCTGTCCAAAAAAGAACAGGAGAGACAGGGTGCAAGATGTATGAACTGTGGAGTTCCATTTTGCCAGTCTGGAATTTTAATTAAAGGAATGGTTACCGGATGCCCTCTTAACAACCTGATTCCTGAATGGAATGATGCTACTTATACAGGTAACTGGGATGAGGCTTACAATCGCCTGAAAAAAACAAATCCATTCCCTGAATTTACAGGTCGTGTATGTCCACATCCTTGTGAGGTTGGATGTACCTGTAATTTAGGCGGGGATCCGGTTAATATCAAAGAAAAAGAATTAAGTATCATAGAGCGAGCTTATGAAAGTGGTCTCATTAAACCAGAACCACCAGAAGTACGCACAGGAAAAACAGTCGCTATCGTAGGTTCCGGACCATCCGGACTCTGCGTAGCAGAATACTTAAACCGTCGTGGACATTCTGTAACAGTATATGAGCGTTCTGATCGCGTCGGCGGATTGCTCATGTATGGAATTCCAAATATGAAGCTTGAAAAAACATATATCCAGAGAAAAGTAAAACTCATGGAAAAAGAAGGCGTTGTATTTAAGACAGGTGTAAATGTCGGCGTAGATATAAAAGCACAGGAATTAAAGAAGCAGTATGATGCAGTTGTACTTTGCTGTGGAGCATCTAATCCAAGAGACATAAAAGCTCCAGGTAGAAAAAGCAAAGGAATCTATTTTGCAGTAGATTATTTAAAAGCAGCAACAAAGAGCCTGTTAGATTCCAATTTTGCTGATAAAAAATACATTGATGCCAAAGGTAAAAACGTTATGGTCATCGGTGGTGGTGATACTGGAAATGACTGCGTAGGAACTTCAATCCGTTTAGGATGTAAGGGCCTGATTCAGTTAGAAATGATGCCAAAACTCCCAGATGAACGTCAGGCAGACAACCCATGGCCAGAATGGCCAAAAGTTTGCAAGACAGACTACGGTCAGGAAGAGGCAATCGCTGTATTTGGCAAAGACCCACGAGTATATCAGACAACCGTAAAAGAATTCATTGCCAATGAAAAAGGCGAAGTCTGCAAGGCAAAACTTGTCAAACTCGAAAGTAAATTCGACAAAAAAGCCGGAAGAAACATCATGGCAGAAGTCGCTGGAAGCGAGTACGAAGTACCTGTTGATTTAGTATTAATCGCAGCAGGATTCTTAGGAAGCCAGCCATATGTAACGAAAGCTTTTGGCTTAGATCTCACAGAACGCACGAATGTAAAGACAGAGGCAGGACACTTTAAGACAAACGTAGATAAAGTCTTTACCGCAGGTGATATGCATCGAGGACAGTCACTCGTTGTATGGGCAATTCGCGAAGGTCGTGACTGTGCAAGAGAAGTTGATACCGCCCTGATGGGATATTCCAATTTATAAATACGAATTTGATGGACTAAAGAGACGAAAACCAGAAATTTAATATAGAAGAAAATGTGAAGATAGTCGC
>OLSD01001865.1_pt1 | contig 16122 bp, 16 predicted proteins | sample 1672211 | NCBI WGS metagenome assembly OLSD01 (sample SAMEA3136659, study PRJEB25190) | human gut metagenome | reverse complement strand
GATCAGCGTGGGCGGGCACACATGGCCGCAGGACCGGGCCGCCCCGGCGATGGCGTTGTACACCGCCTGGTGGTCCTCCACAAAGTCCGGCACGCAGATATAGCCGATGCGCTCGCCGGGCAGGGACAGGGACTTGGAATAGGAGTAGCACACGATGGTATTGCGGTACACCGTGGGGATGAAGGGCACCTCCACGCCGCCGTATACCAGCTCCCGGTACGGCTCGTCGGCGATGATGTAGATGGGGTGGCCGTACTCCGCACTCTTGCGCTCCAGCAGCCGGGCCAGGCCCTCCAGCGTCCGGCGGGTATACACCACGCCGGAGGGATTGTTGGGGGAGTTGATGATGATGGCCTGGGTACGGGGGGTCAGGCGGCGCTCCACCTGGTCCAGGTCGATCTGGAACGCATCGGTGTCTGCCGGCACCACCACCAGATGACCGCCGTTGGACTCGGTAAAGGGCCGGTATTCCGGGAAGAAGGGGGCCACCACCATGATCTCGGAGTCCTCCTCCGCCAGCAAGGCCTTGATCACGGCGATAAGCCCCGGGGCCGCACCGCAGGTGAGAAACAGATTCCCGGCCTTCAGGTCCGTGCCGAACCGGCGGTTCAGGTTGGCGGCGATGGCCTCCCGTGCGCTGTCAAAGCCGCAGGCCATGGAATAGCCGTGGACCTTGATGGAATCGGTGTCGTTGAGAATATCGTGAATGGACTGGTTGACCTTGGCCGGGGCGGGGATGCTGGGGTTTCCCAGGGAATAATCGAACACGTTCTCCGGGCCCACCGTTTTGGCCTGCTCCAGGCCATAGGCGAACAGCTCCCGGATGACGGAGGGCGCGGTGCCCAGCTGATAGAATTTCTGGTTTACCATAACATACTCTCCTCTATGTATGCGGTTTGGTCAGGACAGGTGCATCCGCCGGGACAGGACGCTGCCGGCGGCGATGGAGGCCAGCTTGGAATAGGCGCTGTCGGACCGGGACACCAGCACGATGGGCACCCTGGCCCCCAGGATCACGCCGGCGTTCTTGGCTCCGCCGAACAGGGACGCGGCCTTGCCGATGCCGTTGCCCACCTCGTAATTGGGCACCAGCAGAATATCCGCCATGCCTGCGCCGGGTGCGCTGTAGTGCTTGTGGCGGCAGGCCTCGGGGCTGACGGCCAGGTCCAGGGCCACGGGGCCGCAGACGTTCATGTGATATTTGGCCCAGCGGTCGGTCATGTGGGCCAGGGCGTCGGCGTCCACGGTGGACTGGATCTTGGGGTTCACCTGCTCCGCGCCGCAGATGCAGGCGGCGTTGATGGTCTCGTACCCCAGGGCCTGGAAGCACATGGCGGCATTTTCCAGAATATCGGCCTTTTTCTCCAGATCCGGGAAGGTGTTGACGCCGCCGTCGGTGAGGATGAGCATCCGGCCCAGGGCGGGGATCTCATAGAACATGCAGTGAGTGGTCAGGCGGCCGGTGCGCAGGCCGTGCTCCTTGTTGAACACCGCCCGCATCAGGTCGGCAGTGCCCAGGATGCCCTTCATCAGGAAATTGGCCTTCCCCTGGGCACACAGGGCCACAGCTTTAGCGGCGCAGTCGGTGTCGCTGTCGGCGGCGACGATCTGATAGGCGGCAGGGTCCTCCCCCAGCTGGGACAGCATGGCGGTGATCTCGCCGGCGTGGCCCACCAGAATGGGGACAGCTATGCCCTCACGGCGGGCCTCGACCACCGCCTGGATCACCGGCTGGTCATGGGCGGCAGCCACGGCGATGACCCCCGGGGTTCCGCCCCGGGCAGCCTCGATGATGCCGTCAATGGTATGGATCATATTGCTTTTCCTCCTTGTATCTATCCACAAAAAAACAGTCGCTCTCGTCTATCACTCTGACCACATTATACAGCGTTGCACCGGACCCGTCAATGAAAAAACGCCGAATGGTTCAATAAAATTTCACACCGCCGGGACCTGGGTATGGCCGCCTCAAAAGAAAACCCCCTATCCTGTTCGGATAGGGGGTGCTGCAGCAGGCAGGTTTTCTTACTTCAGGCTCTGTGCCACGGCCACAGCCACAGCCACAGTAGCGCCCACCATGGGGTTATTGCCCATGCCCAAAAAGCCCATCATTTCCACGTGGGCAGGCACGGAGGAGGAGCCGGCGAACTGCGCGTCGGAGTGCATACGGCCCATGGTGTCGGTCATGCCGTAGCTGGCGGGGCCGGCGGCCATGTTGTCCGGATGCAGGGTGCGGCCGGTGCCGCCGCCGGAGGCCACGGAGAAGTACTTCTTGCCCTGCTCGATGCACTCCTTCTTATAGGTACCGGCCACCGGGTGCTGGAAGCGGGTGGGGTTGGTGGAGTTGCCGGTGATGGACACGTCCACGCCCTCGTGGTGCATGATGGCCACGCCCTCCCGGACATCGTCAGCGCCGTAGCAGCGGACATTGGCCCGCTCGCCCTCGGAATAGCGGATCTCCCGAACCACCTTCAGCTGGCTGGTGTAATAGTCAAACTGGGTCTGCACATAGGTGAAGCCGTTGATGCGGCTGATGATCTGGGCGGCGTCCTTGCCCAGGCCGTTGAGGATGACCCGCAGGGGCTCCTTGCGGGCCTTGTTGGCGTTCTTCACGATGCCGATAGCGCCCTCGGCGGCGGCGAAGGACTCGTGGCCCGCCAGGAAGGCGAAGCACTTGCTCTCGTCGCTGAGCAGCATAGCGCCCAGGTTGCCGTGGCCCAGACCCACCTTGCGGTCGTCGGCCACGGAGCCGTCGATGCAGAAGGACTGCAGGCCCACGCCGATCATCTTGGCGGCCTCGGCGGCGGTCTTGACGCCGGACTTCAGGGCGATGGCTGCGCCCACGGTGTATGCCCAGCAGGCGTTTTCAAAGCAGATGGGCTGAATTTCCTTGACGATCTCATAGGGATCGAAGCCCCGGGCCTTACAGATGTCCCGGCACTCCTCCACGGAGCCGATGCCGTACTGAGCGAGGACGCCATTGATCTTGTCGATTCTTCTTTCGTAGCTTTCAAACAGTGCCATTTTTCCGTCCTCCTCTTATTCCTGCCGGGGGTCAATATACTTGGCGGCGTTGTCGAACTGACCGTAGTGGCCCTTGGCCTTTTCCAGGGCGGTGGCGGCGTCGTCGCCCTTTTTGATGAAGTCCATCATCTTGCCCAGGCTGATGAACTCATAGCCCACAATCTCGTCGTCCTTGTTCAGGGCCACCCGGGTCACATAGCCCTCGGCCATTTCCAGGTAGCGGGGGCCCTTGGCCTTGGTGGCGAACATGGTGCCCACCTGGCTGCGCAGGCCCTTGCCCAGGTCCTCCAGAGAGGCGCCCACGGACAGGCCGCCCTCGGAGAAGGCGGACTGGGAGCGGCCGTACACGATCTGCAGGAACAGCTCCCGCATGGCGGTATTGATGGCGTCGCACACCAGGTCGGTATTCAGCGCCTCCAGAATGGTCTTGCCGATGAGGATCTCGGAGGCCATAGCGGCGGAATGGGTCATGCCGGAGCAGCCGATGGTCTCCACCAGCGCCTCCTCAATGATGCCGTTCTTGATATTCAGCGTCAGCTTGCAGGCACCCTGCTGGGGGGCGCACCAGCCCACGCCGTGGGTAAAACCGGAAATATCGGAGATTTCCTTGGCCTGGATCCACTTGCCCTCCTCGGGGATGGGAGCCGGACCGTGATAAGCGCCCTTGGCGACGGGACACATATGCTGTACCTCAGTGGTATAGATCATAGCGAATTCCTTCCTTCTAAATAATGAGGGATGTCCTCTTATACGCCATTATAGCAAGCCCACCGCGAATTTGCAAGTAATATTCCGAACATTCCGTGCAGCAGATGGTGAGACGATCCGTTTTTGCTGATTTGCTGCATCCTGTAGGACAGCTCTCTATCAAGTGTATCGTCATGGGGGCGAATAGCCGCGCCGCCTTTATCCGTTGGATGGGCAATCATGCTATTCCTCCGCTCCGAATCCCATAGCACTTTTTCACGAACAATTTGGAAAAAGTTCTTGCCAAGCAGTGGTATTCGATTGTATACTTAGGATAGTTGACAGTGATGCGCTGAAAACGACAAATCCGAAGGGTGTTCTCTCTCGATTTGCTTATGAACCATCAGGCAGCATCGCGAAGCAGCGGCGAGGGGCCGAAGGGGCCCGGTAAGGATGACTGTATGAAGAAATTAGAAAAAGGCAACATGCGTATCTCCTCATCTGGGATGCATGACCAGATGATGCTGTTTATCATCCTTGGCGTGGGCATTGATGTGTTTTATATCTACGCCTATATCTCCTACTTTAAACCGCCTACTCCAATAGCCCTTGACGTAGTCGCATTCTGGATTTTTGGACTGATATTTAATGCGGTGATATTTACCATGATTATTGCGCTCAGCCGGGTATACATTGTATCCACCAAGGGGATTACCGTGATATTGCTGGGTATCTTTCGTCACCTCTATCCGTGGGAACGGTTTCAGATGGTGGGCCTGTATCCCATATCGAAAGTTAGCGAAGAAACACCTGGCGAGGCATTCATGATGGTATGCAGCACCGTAATGTTAGAAGGAACAGCCGGTGGACGGATCAATATAGAGCGTGCCACCTTTCGCTGGCCGCAGGTTTTGATTTTTCCACCGCTGACAGGCGAGGAACGCATGCAATTTGAAAGCCTGCGGCGCGGGGAAATATCTCCTGACCTGGAGGACCAGGAACCCGACGAGGAGGAATAAGTGTCCCGGCTGACGGACGTGGCCTGGGGCAGCAATCGGATGCACTTCACCTACGACAGCCTGGGGCCTGCGTCTGTGACGTATAACGGCAACAGGTATTTCTACCTGAAAACCGGCGGCACCATGGCCTCCACCCTCGGCGCTGCGAACCCCCTGCGCTACCGCGGGTATGTCTATGACAGCGAAACGGGGTTCTATACTGAATTGCCTATGAATGGTTTTGAGATTGATGCAGATATGTTCAGTGTTGAGGCCAGTGCAAGTTTGAGTTCAAAGAAGGTTTCGATTGGTGCTGGGGCATATGTTGCAAGGGCCTCAGTCCTCATATACATTCCATTGGATATTTCTGTTTCGATTGGAGTCTATGTAGGTCCCGGTTTCTCGTTTGGATATGGAGAGAAAGGTTTTGGTTTTTCTGCATCTTCATTAATTGGATTCTCTTTTGAGGTTTGCTGGGATGATGATTAAAAAGATTCTGATTTAGTTAGGAGTTGTGTTTTCATCATGAGAAAAAGAATCAGAATCAGAATCTATTTGGGGAAGAAAAAAGAAATCTTCCACCTGGACAACCAAGTGGGGGCCATCACCTTCATTCCCGTTCTCAACGTGATCTATTACCTTTTGACCCTGGTCACAGCCAGACAGCGCAGATTCGCCCTCTTTCTGGAGACCGTCCTTCTGCTGGCCATCGGCAGTCTGCTGATCCGCTTATCAACCGGGTGGCTCCTCAGCACGGTGTTTGCACACGTTCTGACGTGCATCGGCATCGGCATCCAGCAACAGTTGCTGGACACCTCCCCCGACTCCCGGAAGAAGCTGGGATATGTCATTCTGTTTTCCGCGGTATTTGTGCTGGCCATGCTGGCGATTGCATTTGCAGGCCGGAATGCGCAGAATAAAATGCAGCCGGTCTGCCAGGAGGCCCTGGAGGCTTTGACCAGGTGGGACGAGAAACGCTGGCAGTCCTGCCTCCACCCCACCAAGGCGGCGGATGAGCTATGGGACATGGACGCCTTTTTGTCTGAGCTGGGTATCCCCCTGCGCGGCAGCTGGCAGCTGGAGCGTATGACGGATCACGAGACGGAGATATCGGACAAGGACCACTACACCACCGCCGAGTTTCGCGCGTCGGCGGATGGCCGGACCTATCGGATCACGATCACCTACCTGCGCAGCTATGAAGGGTCCGGCATCGTGGACTTCTCGATTCGCCCGGACTGAATCCCGGACTGAATCCCGGATTGAAAGCCATTGCGTGTACAGTTGTATGTTGGGAATAGACAATCGCTAATCACATCGCAAGCATTTCTGTTCTGATACTACATAGCACTTATCAAAACTCCCTGGCAGTACTCCGTCAGTAACGAACGCCAGCGGCACCCAGGTGGTGTCTTACACCTACGACCCCTGGGGTGCGCCCATGTCCACCGACGGCACCATGGCCTCCACCCTCGGCGCCGCGAATCCCCTGCGCTATCGCGGGTACGTCTATGACACCGAAACGGGACTGTACTACCAATACTAATTATGTATGCGTCAGTGTAGATGCCAGAATGGTTGCCTTCGCAGCCTATGCTGTATCGGTAGGAGCAGGATGGCTACTTGCTTATGCGCCGCAATTAGCACCCATTTTTTATCAGGTATTCATGGGGTGATGAAGAAAACAATATGAAACTATTTAAACACGTCATTCTGATCATTTATTTTGGCTTCTTGATTTTTCCACTGACAGCTTGCATGCTTCCATTTTCAAATCAGCCAGCGAGTACCGAATTGTCCTCAGAAAACATCGTGGTACAGGTGGATGGTGCAAAAACATCCTTGCTGCTTCTGCGCTGCACATCACACGAATATAAGTGGAATGTCTATCGAAAGCCCGTCAGCAGCCGCAGCCTTCCGATACAAATACAGTATATCGAGTTGAAGGAATTGGATACCGAAAACTATTTCGGCCGAATAGGGATTTGTTTTTCTCCGGACGACGGCGACTATTATCTTTACCTCAATTGCACGGGGAAAACTTCTGAATCTGCACCGTCTGTATCTGACTCCGCCCATTCCACCTTCTATCCGCATGTAATAGAAAACGGAGTCACCGTGCAGTACATTTATTTTGCCTATCTTCCAGAGCTCCCAGCGAACTACACTGTGTATATCGATCAGGATGCCATTAAGGTAGTGCAGTAAATAATCTCATCGACTTTGTGACAGGCGGGTTTGCTTATACAAATCTGCCTGTCACAGAGCACTGCCGCAGTGGACTATAACCTATGGTAAGACTATATACACAATAGTAGGCGTTCAATGGGAAGTCCATCACCTACGACGCCATAGGCAATCCCCTGTCCGACGGCACATGGACCTACGCCTGGCAGCATGTCCGCCACCCTCGGCGCTGCGAATCCCCTGCGCTACCGCGGGTATGTCTATGAGACCGAGACAGGGTTCTATTATGTATCCAGCCGTTATTATAATCCTGAGGTTGGTCGGTATTTAAATGCAGATAGTGTTATAGCTGGAGTAGGTGGATCGGTACAAGGCTATAACCTCTTTGCGTATTGTTTCAACAACCCTGTAAATATTTAGAACAAGATATTTCCATTGTCCCAAATGTCTGTTAGATATTTCTTTTCAAGAAATGAAGAGATTCGAAAAAGGCAAGCGAAAAGAGTAATGTTATCATACCAGCAAGCAACGCCTTTTGGGGACAAAAGGCAGGCTACCAGAATATGAATGCGAGCAGTTTAACGGCTATATTCACTATACGGCTTAACGATCCTGGTATGTATAATGCTTTCCGGGCTTCGAGACCTGCGGGATGGACATTTGCCTTGATGCAAGGATTTGGTATAGCCAGGTTTTACTTTTGATGTTATGAGGTAATTGCTATGAGGAAAGTATGTTTGTTAATGCTGATTATTATGACCCTATTATTAACGTCTTGCTCATCAGGTGACTCAAATATGGTAAGAGATTTATTTAAAAAAAATGAGAGAGAGACTGCAAATGAGCGTTTTGAAGCTCTAATAGGAGCCATTCAAAATCAAGACCGTGTCGCTCTGAAAGCATTCTTTTCTGAAAAATCACTGAAGGAATCGCAAAATATAGAAGAAACTATCACCGCATTGTTTGACTACTTCCGAGGTGATATGCTTTCATATAATGACTGGGGCAGCCTTGGATCTATAGGTGGGATGAACGAAGATGGTACGGGACGTTATTGGAAATGCCTGTATGCGACTTACGATGTTGAAACGACCCAGGATAAGTACCGCTTTGCCATGGAATATATGCTGCTGGATACCGCAGATGCAGATAATGTGGGTATACGGTCTCTGTACATTATCAGATTAGCCGATGATACAGACCCGCAATTTGCATATCGGGGCGACGAAAAGTATACACCGGGTATTAACATCAACAAGACAAGTAAAATACCGCATTGAAATGTATTTCTGCAGAACAGCGTGAAACGCCCAGGATGTTGTCCGGAATCTCTCTTCCTACCTTCTGACTCTTTACCACGGCTGACGGTCACGTCCGGACAGCAAGCAGTATGCCTATGACAAGGACAACCGGCTGACCAAGGCGACGGAGGGTGCCATCTCCGCCAACTACACCTACGACAGCTTCAGCCGCATGACGGGGCTGACCGCCAAAAACGGAGTCCCTCTTACCACAAAAATGCCTCATATATAAGACGGGTATAACAGCTTACCTGTCTTATATATGAGGCTTAGTTTTGTTCACATTTTCTTCTCTATCGCCTTACGCGCCTTGCTCCTGGCCCTTGTCAGCAGCATCCGCACACTGCTGGGCTTGACGCCCAGGGCAGAGGCAATCTCCGCATCGCTCATGTTCAGGACATATTTGTCCTCCAGCAGCTGCCGCGTCCGCGAATCCAGCTGCGGCCAGACCCGCCAAAGCACATCGGCATCGTCCCCTGCCGCCTTCGGGCGGCTTCTTCTGTTCATCTCAGGCTACACCTCCAGACGGACGTACTCGTCCATATGCCGGGTGTAGTAAGCGCTCATATTCTCGCTCAGGCGCTTGCTCATCTTCTCCAGAGCCTCCGGAGGAACCTTGTCGATCCGCTTGGTCTCGCCGGTCTCCCGGTCGATCAGGTAAAATACACACGTCAGCGGCTGCCGCGTCTCTCCTGCCATGAGATACACCTCCCATCCAGCTTATGCGCCGGGTGGGATGTCCTATCCCGTTCGCAGCGTTCCGCTGCATACACGGGGGGCAGCATTTTCCGCGCACCGGGACTCACCTGGATTCAAGGTGTCGCCGCCTTTTCGACTGCATGATCGCTGTTTTTGTGTTACTGTTAGCCACACCCGTACCCGATTCGGGCACAGTGAAAGGAGAAACGCCATGCCCACCAGTGATCTGAAAATTGCCGCCGCCTACATCCGGGTATCCACCGACGACCAGGAGGAGTACTCCCCGGACAGCCAGGTCCGGCTCATCCGGGAGTATGCCAGGAAGAACGGATACCTGCTGCCGGAGGAATATGTGTTCCAGGATGACGGCATTTCCGCCGCCACCGCCCGGAAGCGCCCGGCCTTCAACCGCATGATCGCCCTGGCCAAGGAGAAAGAAAGGCCCTTCGACGCGATCCTGGTGCTGATGTTCAGCCGCTTTGCCCGCAATCGGGAGGAGAGCGTGCTGTACAAGGGTCTGCTGCGTAAACAGGGCATTTCCGTGATCTCCGTCAAGGAGCCCGCCGTGGACGGCCCCTTCGGCACGCTGATCGAAAGCATCATCGAGTGGTTTGACGAATATTACCTCATCAACCTGTCCGCCGAGGTCAAGCGCGGCATGAGCGAAAAGTTTCTCCGGGGCGAAGCCATGGGCACAGCGCCCTTCGGCTACCGCATCGACAGTGCCAACAAGACCTTCACGGTGGATCCGGAACGGGCGGAGATCGTGTGCGATGTGTTCCGCTCCTACGCCGATGGCGCCGGGCTCCGGGACATCGCCGTGCAGCTGGGCGATGCCGGGATCACTACGCGGCGCGGCAACCGGCCGGACAGCCGATTTGTGGAGTATATGCTCCGCAACCCCGTATACATCGGGAAGATCCGTTGGACGCCCGGACACAAAACCCGGTATTCCCGCGTACATATAGCGGACGGCGTGGAGGTTGTGGACGGCAAGCACCCGCCGATCGTCTCCATGGACCTGTGGGAGGCTGTGCAGCGCCGCATGGATCAGCGCAAGGCGGCCTACGGGAGGTACCAGCGTCAAGCTCCCGCTGCCTGGATGATGCGGGGCCTGGTGCGCTGCAGCGCCTGCGGAGCCACGCTGATCATGGCCGGCCGAAGCTCCTCCTGCCCCTTTCTCCAGTGCCACAGCTACGCCAAGGGCGCGTGTCACACGTCCCATTCCTTATCCCTGCGGAGGGCCAACGCCGCCGTGCTGGCGGGCCTGCGGCGCTCTGTGGGTACGCTGACCTTCCATATGGTCCCCCACCTGACGTCCGCCCCGTCCCGTGCCGCAGACTATGGCCGTCTGCTGGAGCAGGAGCGCCGAAGGCTGGCCCGCTGCAAGGATGCCTACCAGGCCGGCGTAGATACTCTGGAGGAATACCGCGACAACAAGGCGCGGTTGGAGGAGCGTATCCGCCGCATAGAAGAACAGGCCGCTTCAGCTGCTGCGGCCCCGGGATCCTTCGATAAGGCCGCCTATGGAAAAAAAACGGCGGACATCCTCCGCTTCCTGGAGACATCCGCCGACGAAGGCGCCAAAAATGAGGTCCTCCGTTCCGTCGTTGACCATATCACCTATGAAAAGGCCAGCCGGCACCTGGCCATATACTTCTACACTTAATTATATCCTTTTGCCATCAGGTGGGCCGGATGGGGAACTCGGTGCATCGCTGCGGTATCTGAGTCAGCGGTACTCCATGCCATATCCGGAGCTGAAGGCTTTGCTGACGGACATCGGCGTGGAGGAGCTCGGGCACCTCGAGATTATTGGCACCATCGTTCATCAGCTGACCCGAAGCATGACGCCGGAGGAGATCAAGAAGGCCGGATACGAGGCGTACTTCGTGGACCACACCGCCGGTGTTTATCCGGCCGCCGCCTCCGGCTTCCCGTGGAACGCTGCGTCTATGGCTGTGAAGGGCGACCTGATCGCCGATCTGACGGAGGATCTGGCCGCCGAGCAAAAGGCCCGGGTCACCTATGACAACATCCTGCGTCTGTCCGACGACCCGGACGTCAACGACGTCATCAAGTTCCTGCGGGCGCGGGAAATCGTGCATTTCCAGCGCTTCGGTGAAGGGCTGCGGCTGGCTAAGGAGAAGATGGATCAGAAGAACCTGTATTTCGTAAACCCTTCGTTTGACCAGTAATCCCCTGCGAAAAGGCACCAAAATCAGAACACCCCCCTGCCGGGCGGCTCAGTGTGCTGCCCGGCAGGGGGTGCTTTCTATTGTTCATTATTCCGTCATGGGAATGTTATTCTGGCCCAACAGCTTTTCAAAGCGGCGCAGCTGCAGAGGCGTCATCCGGTCCCGGTACTGCATAAACAGCTTTTTTACCTGGCGGGTGTCCCCCTTCCCCAGATAACGATTCATGGTGCGCTCCAGGCTCTCGCTGGCAGCGGAACTCAGGGACGTCTTTTTCCCGCCGCTCTTGGCCGAAGAACGGGAGCTGCCGCCGCCTTTTCCTGTGCCGGAGCTCTCCAGCTTCTGCTGCGCCAGAGCGGCGTCCTGCTCCTGCTTCGCCCGGCTGGCGTAATATTTCATCAAGGCCAGATAGTTGCTGTAGTCCTGCTTTTCCAGGGATTCATAGCGGTCCCGGGCCTGGCGGGAGGCGTTCTGCCAATCCTCCACCTGGTCCCGCCACTGGTCATAGGCAGATGCGTCCTGTCCCTGCAGCAGCTTGTACTGGTCCAGCAGTGCCTGTTCCTGACTCTCGTACCGGTCCCAGGCGTTCTGCTGCAATTGCGGCACCAGTGCCGCCAGCTCCTGCATATAGCGGCCATACTCCTGCTGGCCGGCCTGCTGAGCATATGTGGAGTCATACCCGCCGGTCAAGCCAGCCGCCTGCCCCAGGGCATCCTCCATGGCCGTCTGTCCCTGACGCTGGTACAGCCGGGCGTAGCGCTGGAACGTGTCATCCCGGCTGGGGTCATAAGCAAAGGGCCCGCGCCCCTCCATCTGCCGCAGCAGCTCCTCCATGCGTTCCGTATAGGGGGAGGTATAATCTTCGGGACGGTTGGCCGCCAGCTCCTCCCAGCTGCGCTTTGCGTCCTGGGTCTCCCGGGATGGCGTATACCCCTTCTCCAGGTCTGCCAGACGATCCTGTGCCGATTGAACGCCCAGGCTGGCCCAGGTCTTACTGCCCGCCACGCCGTCCGGGGTCATACCCACCCGGCGCTGATAGTCCATCAGGGCTGCCAGTGTCTTTTTCCCGAATCCGCCGTCCACGTCCAGGGAATAGCCCTCCCGATTCAGAGCCTGCTGCAAGCGGCGAACCTCCTGTCCAGAGGAACCGTACCGTATCGTTGGATAGCTTGATGCCATATCGTTCGTCCTTTCTTCTCACGCCGTCCTGCGCCAGACATACACGACCAGGTACGGCGGCATATTGTTGTGGGCGGCCCCCCCGCCTGCCGAGGCGGACGCGCCCTGATACTCGTTCCTGCGCCCGTCCGCGTCGTACAGCCGGATGGCCGTCACGCCGGTGACGTCGGACTGCCCCGTGAAGTCATATCCGTGGGTATGGGCGGGCATCTCCGCCTTGGTCAGGGTGTGTTGGGCCTCGCCTCCGGTTTCTCCCGGTTCATAGACGTCCCCCGCCGCCAGCAGAAACCGGTCCTTCACCTGTTCCCAGGTGCCGCCGAACAGCGTCTCCGGGCTTATCTCCGATGCGGACAGATATATGCTGCCTACCGGCCACACGGCATCCAGCAGGCGCTTGCCCCGGAACCATACGTCCCAGTTCGGCGCGATATCAACGGCCTTGTCGTGCTCGGCGTACTTGCCCACGCCCACGGCCGTGCCGCCCTGGGCCAGATGTACCGCCACCGCCGCCGTGGGGATGGCGTATTCCACCGCCCGCACGGACCCCAGCGCATCCACCGCCGACAGCTCTAGCTCATAGGATGCGGTTTTCAATACACCCTCAATGATCTGCTCCTGCCCGTTTTCCAGGGCGGTATAGCCGCTGTAGCTGCCGCCTACCGGCCGCAGCCGGTATCGCACCGTCACGGTGTTGTGCCCGCCTACCGGTGAGCATGCGCCGGCACACAGCACCTTCATGCAGTCGCCGTCGTCCCGCAGGGTTCCGTCTGCCCCGCACCGGCCCAAGAGCCTGGCTGTCAACGTGGGGTTGGCATACGGCAGCACCTCCACGGCGCCGCCTTGCACCGTCGCCCACCGTCCCCGGGAGTCGGTCACCCGTGCCTCCGGGATCAGCGTCCCCGCCTGCTGGATCGTGCCGGTCTGGCCGGTAAGGCCCTCTGCTGTCTGCCCGGCAAACTGCACCCGGCAGGAACGGATGCTGCTGCCCCGGGCTCCCGCCGCCGTCACCTGATAGGCCAGGCGGCTGTATCCCCGGACGCACACACCCCACCCGGCAATGACGGCGTTGTCATTCACCACCTGTGCCGCCAGACTGGCGGTGGGCTTCACCTCTTCCGGCACATACAGCTTTATCTGGCAGGAGCTGGTCCCCACCACGCTGCTGCCGGAATAGGTGGTGGCCGTCAACACACAGTCCCCGGCCACCGCATCGGTGATTTCCTCCGCCAAGGACAGGGGCGGCGTCCATGTCACCCTTGTCTCCCCGGTTTTCCCGCACACCGCGCCATGGGCGCTGCCTATCTGATAGTTGATCTTGTGAGTAAAACCCGCATCCGCCCGCTGCACGGTAATGCTTCCCGTCTGCCCCAGGGTCATGGCCCCGGCCTGGAGGCCGGATGCCCGCGGGATCACCGGCAGCGCCACGGTTTGGGCTACCGACAGCGACGCCGGCGTCCATTGGGAGGTAAAGCCGCTGTACCACGCTGCGGACAAGGCCGCGCTGCCGCTGCCGTCGGAGCGGTGATTCACTGTCACCGAGCCGCTGCCCAGCTTATACCATCCCTTGCTCTCATACCGATACGGCTGATACACGGTTTTCCCCTGCAAAACATACCGGCAGCTGTTGGCCGCCTGGTTGTACGACTCCCCCGTCCCGTCGTAGATATACAGCGTCAGCGCCAGTGCAGACCGGTTATTGGCCGCATCCTGGCTGACGGTATAGTCCAGCCGCAGCTGCCACCCGGTGGCCGATACCGGCCCGTAAATACTCGCCATCTTACCCTCCGATCCACCGGAAGGCCAGTCCCGAGGCGGTGGTAATCTGCCACTGGCCCAGGGTCACACCCTCCAGTACCGTGATGTTGGTGATGTACAGCCTGTTGTTGGACACATACGCCACCTCGTTGGCATCCTGCCAGAAGGACAGACGCTGGGCGGTGAAGGTGGCCCGGAAGTTGTTCTGGTCCACCACCGTTTCCCCGTTCACGTCCGTCACCGTCAGCCCCTGGCCAACGGCCACGCCGTAAATGGGAATGGAGCCGTTATAGCCCACGATGCCGGTGCGGATATAGCCCTCCGTCTCCGTCTTATACTGTCCAAAGGCGGCGCTGACGGCGTCGGTGTTGGCCTGCAGATCCGAGCAGAAGCTGTAATACTGGGTCAGCGCCTCCGGATTTGCCTCCAGATACGCGCTCAGCCGCTCCACATACGTTCCGAAATCCGACACCGCCACATATTCGCCCTCCAGCCGGGCAGACAGCTGCTCCATCTGCCGCTTCACCAGCCGGGCAGTTTTGGCGATCAGGGATTTCAGCTCCTGATAGCCCGTGCTCTCCTTCCGGGCCGTCCCCTGATGAGTCGACGTTCCGCCGCCGGACGCCGCCCCGGTGCCGCCGGATTCCAGCTGCCCCAGGGCAAGATTCAGCTGCTGTGCCATCTGGAACAGATACGCATATTGGGCCACGGCCATCTGCTGGGGACTGCCGTTGGGCGCGGGAGGCATAGAAAGCGTCACGGCCCGTCACTTCCCTTCTCATACACCGCCGACAGGCTGTAGATCCGGCAGCCCCCCTGGCCGGTAAGCCGCAGCCGCAGCTGACGGCACCGCCTGGGCCGCACATGCATGGTGCACGCCCGCAGCCGCCCCACGCCGCAGAGACTTCCGGCAGGCTGCCAGCTGCCGCCTTCGTCATAGCTGACCCAAGCCCGGACAGTGCTGTCCGCCTCCGGCAAAAGCCGCAGGCTCAGCCGCACCAGATACCGGCTCTCCGGCGCATCCAATCCCAGTTCCCCGGTTTCCGCCAGCCACTGCACCGGCCCCTCCCGGTTCTCGCCGGATCCCTTCATAGCCAGCAGCTGCCCCGCCGCCGTCAGGCAGTACAGGTCGCCGCCCCAGGGCGCAAAGCCCACAGCCTCCACGCCGTCCTCCCGATACCAAAGACCCTGCCGGGTGTCCAGCACCAGCAGGTGCCACGCGCCGTTTTCATCGGCAGCTGAGAGATAATAGGACCCGTCCAGAGCCCCCGCCACGGCGTTGTGATACCGCATCTCTCCCAACGCCTGAGATACATGCACCGGCATGCTGCCGTCAAACACGCACACGCCGCCCTGGCTGTGGTAATACAGCTTTCCGTCCACCACCCGCAGGCTGCCGCTGCTGCCGGACTTCACCCCGGCGCACTGCACCGTCACGATCTGATGGGCGCCGCTGGCGCTGGGATACACCCGTTCCACGCAGTTTTCCTTGAAAAACAACGGATTTCCCAGATAATCCGCCGCTCCGGTGAAGGCCCCGTCGGAGCCGCGGGATGCGGCATAGCTGTCGGTAGACAGCCCCGCATAGCAGTTCCAGTTTTTGAAGTCCCCCAGCTTGCTGGCATAGATGGCATTCACCGCCTGCCCGTTTACGATACCGTATTTGCACCCCCACAGCCGGTTGCCGCTCTCCACTACATAATCCATATCCGGCACGGACCGTTCCACCGTCACCGGGTCCGACTGGGACGACAGACTCCGGGGCAGAGCCGTCACCACCACATAATCGTCCTCCACAGACCGCAGCGGAAAGCTGCCGTTGAGAGCCGTCTCCCGGCACCCGCTGACGGCGATGCCGTCTCCGGCGGTAAAGCCAATGCCGATGCCCGCCGCATTCATGCGCACGCACACATCGTCCACCGCCGTCCAGCCGTCCTCGCCGTACTGCCGCAGGGCAGTCTCATCGCCGCCGGTATCCAGCCACAGGCTGCCGGCCTCCGGCTCCTCCGGGGCCTCGTCCGCCGCCAGATACCCGCTGTATACCGTGCCGTCGGGCCGGCACAGGGCGAAGGATACCTCCCCTTCCGTGACACGCTT
>OLSD01001844.1_pt1 | contig 16218 bp, 19 predicted proteins | sample 1672211 | NCBI WGS metagenome assembly OLSD01 (sample SAMEA3136659, study PRJEB25190) | human gut metagenome | reverse complement strand
GATACATTATCGAAACCATTAACGACATGCTGAAGAATACGGCACAGATTGTACATTCACGCCATAGATCTGTAAGCAACTTTATCATGAACCTTATTTCAGCCTTGGGAGCATATTGTTTCTTTGATAACAAGCCAAAGCCATTGCAAGGATACTGCATCGAAGACACGAAGCAACTTACATTGTTCTAAGGACAGAATAATCTCTTTCGATTCTTTATATATAGCCCATGTCTGATGGCATGAGAAGAGAACTCGTGTATCTGTCTTCACATGCAACTAATCACTATTTTATCCCGAATTGGGGTATAATTTTACATTTCAAGAATGAACACTTTTGGCTTATTCCGTATATTGTAATTGTCGTCTAACGATGTTCCATTTGAAAACACAATGCCATCATGCTTCTCTGTTCCAAAAGCATCGTGGGCATGACCGAAGAAATGATACTTAGGCATAACTTCTTGTACTCTGTTTCTTAAAGGTGCATTTCCCCAATGGATTCCTGACGATTCATCAAGTATCATTACTGGTGGTTCATGTGTAACAAGCACGTCTATTTTATTCGGAATGAGTATCTCTGAATGGTTGTATGCCAAACCAAAAAACTTCACCCCATCTATCTCACATCCTCTATCTTGCAGAAAATAAACATTGTCTGGAAGATCTTCTATTCCATCAGCATCCCACAGACATAAGTCATGATTGCCAGTGACGAAGACCTTGTGCTTATAAGGCAATTCTATAAACCAGTTAAGAAAGTCGAGAGTTTCTTCCTCTGTACCTTGCTCCGTGAAGTCGCCACAATGTACGATAACATCAGCAGCTGGCATATTTGTCAGTTGCTGATGCTTAGTGTGAGTGTCGGATATTTGAAGAATCTTCATTTATTTTTCTATCACCTTATTTGAAGTGCCGTCGGAATATAGTATAATATTCACTCCTTTTTGTGGACTATTCAATTTTACTCCGTTCGCATCATAACGAGCGACTTCTCTTCTGTTAGCCAATGACTTATCTGTCTTTATCATCTGTATAGCATTTGCTTTGCTATCATACTCATAGACAAAATAATGATAGTAACCAGGCTCTACCTCCTTTGAAGACAATTCATATTCTACAGTACTATAGGTATCACAATCTTTAATAACGTTCTTTGGATACATATAGTATGCTGTCACAATTAAATATGTCTTATCTTTAACATCTATTGCTTGGCAATAACCACTACTTATGTAATATGGTGGATCTATTCTGCACAAAATATTACCATCCCAATCAACCAAATTGAATTCTGTTGTTAAGGCAGTATATTGATGACTTACTCGACTTAATTGTCCTGCTATACCTGTATAGCTATCACTAAAAGTCGAAACAGAGTGAGACCTAAGAAACTGTTGATTTACACCCCTTAGATAATATAAAGTTTTAGCCTCTCCATTATAGAATTTGTTATAATTGTCAGTCCAAATATTATAGGAATATTTTACCGATTTGTTTGGATAGTCAGCTTTCTCCCAGGCAGTGGTAGTATATGTTTTTCTATTGCTGTCATATTGATAGCTTCTGGTCAAGTAATAATAACCAGTATTAAGTTCCTCTTGTCCTGCATTGTGAATTTCCAGCGTGGTCCATTTTTCGTCATACACATTGCTTATGCCGTTTCCATAGCCTAAGATTTTGGTCTGTCCATCAACTGATTGAAAATTGTAGAATGCTCTTTCTGTCTCAGGAACTATCGTCTTAAATACCTGATCAATGACTGACTGAGCATGTGCAATCGTGGTGCAAAAGAGAGCCAATAAAATTATTCTTATTTTCATTTTCGTTCTATATTAAAGTAGAATATTTCAAGCAACACGTTATAGATCATAGAGTTCACGCACTCGTTCATCCAAATTATAGTTTCTGAATACACCTTGATATGTTAGTATATTCTTTCCCACTTTAAATGTTTGTGGTTGTGATTCTATTTCTTCTAACGCATCTACAAGTTGCTTGTGTATGTCTTCATAATCTCCGAAGAAGTCATTCGGCTTGTATATGGCTGGACGGAAATCATATAATATTTCTCCAAGATAAATGAGTTCTCTCTCATCTTTGCAATTCTTCATTCCCAGGTAGTGTGATACCATTTGTTTGATACCTTGCCAATAACGAGCTGGTCGTTTGTTATTGGTCTGAACCAATGTTATTTCATCACTTCCAATGTTAATATCCAAATTTTCTATCTTGCCTTGCAGCTTAGAGTATATAGAATTATAATCATCAGTATATGAAAAAGATGCGTTTCCCCTTTGATTGACATACTCTGAGAATTTGGACTCTAAATATAATGAGACAGACTTACCTTCATATGTTCCAGTAAGCTTTACGTCAATATGGGATGAATAATTCCTGCCCCTTATATTCTTTCCGATGATGTTAGACACTTCAAATTCACTCGTTGTAAACTTGCATGTCTTGCCTTCAATTTCTACAGAAAGAGGATTCTCTTCACTGACATTGTAAAAACACAGTAAGGCAAGGAGTGAAGATGAGTGGAAAACGTTGAGCTCATTCCATTCCTGGCCTGCTCCATTTATAGCTTGGTTAAACTTTTCGTCAAAAGATTCATTGGTGATTCCAAAGACTTCCTTTATTGTCTGAAGCAAACACTTCTTGTATTCTTCTGTATTGGATGGTTTCATTCCAACTTCAAAACAAAAAGAGTTTTCCGAAACAGTGTTCCGAAAGGGTGTATTCACAATCCGACCTTCCTTTTTTAGTCTTTGAAACAGGTCGATCTTTTCAAAATAATTTGAATAGATGATATTTGCCATGTCTTAAATATTATAATTCTGCATCTGCTTTCTTATGTATGCAGATAACTTCCTTAGGTTTAACGGTTTTGATTACTTTCTCGATTGTCTGGCGGTCGGCATGACCAGAGGTGTGTATGTCCACAACATTGTGGAACATGTCACGGAACTCCTTGTACTTTGGGTTGACTTTCACCTGCTCAGGATCCTTGTAATAGCCATCCCATGATGAGTAGATGAGAAGCGTTTCTTCCTGGGGCAACTTGTCAAGCAATCCCTTGACACGCTCCATCTGCGATGTACCTACTACCATTGTCATACCAGTCTGCTTCAGTTTCTTCAGCAGTCGATCATTGTAGAACAATGGCTCGAATGAGAACAAACCTTTTGATGCTTTTGCTTCGCGATCTGTGAAGTATGCCATCGTCTTCTTCATAAACAAAGACCAAATGCATAGTGGTTTGGCAGCATCGATAGAAGCTTGCTTAATAGCAGCCAGTCTTTCTATGTCAGTGGCAGATGCAAGGACAAAGACATACTTGAAGGCTTTCATCACATTCTGCATTTTGTACGATACAATATGCTCATGGATGCACTTGTCTTCACGTTTGAGCATCGTACCCTCTGTGATAAGCACATCGATGTCAGTGGCATATTTCTTCAGAGTAGGAATCAGTCCTTTGCCCATGTAGCCATGCTCGCGATAGTCGCCCATGTGCCAGATGCGCTTGCCGTCAGCTTCGACGAGGAACATGTGGGAGTCATAGATGCTATGGCAGTTGAAGAAAGGTGTTACCTTGATGTCGCCAATGCAGATGCTTTCTGGAACTTTGCGTGGTGAAGTACGCTGCCATACCTCAATCTTGTTGAGCAACTTACATTTGTTATCAGCAGATATGAGCCTATTCAAAGCATCGCTATACTCTTGTGAATCACATTCATTTTTGAGGAGTTCATTGACTTTAAGGTCTGCGCCCTCGTAAAGAACGTCGTACTTTATCTCCAGCAGTCCCTTGGTTCCTTCACTCATGTACTGAGGAACATCTTCAGGAATGTATTCAAACAATCCAACATGATCCTCATGACCATGGGTGTAGAATACGGCTTCATGCTGCTTCTTGTTCTGAGCAAATATCTCCGTCACCATTGCTTCGTCCTCTTCGGGAGTGGTTGGCTCACCATTGCCAGGCAGGTTCTGACCAAAGTCTATGAATACTCGGGAGGTTTTCGTGGAAATCTCCGTGATGCAACCACCAATCTGGTCAAGTCCTCTATGTACTATTATATTCATGTTGCGAATTGTTATTTAGTCAGCTACTGTCTCAAACCACATGTCTTCTATCTCTTTTGTCCAAGGTTGCATGTGCTTCAGATACCATTTGGCTCTTTTAGTTGATAATGGGCATTCTGAATCTGGCACTTCAACATATTCATGGCGGTCATCCATCGTGAAAATAAATCCATGCTCCATAGGCCAGATTGTGAGCACAACATTGTCTTTCAATGATTCTGCGCACTCATCGGACAGAAACGGATAATAGATATTACCATTTTTGCGACGCTCTCTCTGTTCCTTGATGGCAGCTTCTCGCAACTCTTCGGGAAGCTCACCTATACATGTGGTTACTATGTTCATGCTTATAAATCAGTTTGTATGCTGAAGTTAATCTTCTCTCTATTCAGTATGTCAATGAGACGTTCACGGTGAATCTTTCTTCCAGTTGTTTCCTTTGTCCAGTTATCAAAGATAAGTAAATGAGGCTCAGGATTGATAGAAGAAGGGCGAATCTGTGGCACTGGCAATCCTAATTCTGCCTTCACATCATAGAGTTTTTGGTAGTAGGCAAGGAGTTCAACAGAATATTTTGTAATGAAATACTTGTATCTGTTCATCTGATCAACAATTTCTGGCGATTCATCTGTCTTGTGAAGCATTCTACCATCAGCAATACGCTTTAACTCTACAAATGTAATTACTCCATTGTCACAGCGAATAAGGTCAATTCTATTCTTGTCTGTTGCATCATTGTAAGCAAACTCTGAATCAAGATGAAAATCCGACGACTGCGTTATCAATGTGCCCTGAATAAACTTTTCAGACCATTTTTCTTTATCAACAATGCCATTGATAGCATGTTTTTGAGAGTAGCATGTCTTTACTCTCTCTATGACTTTATCGCACACGAGGATTTCTGAATTTGTCTCTTTCGGTTCATCAATAATGCCACTACATTCAATATAAGCATTACTCTTTGATGGAGCTGGGAGGTTAAGGTATTTGTGATGAGTAAAGACCTGTAACTTCTTATGCTTGCTACAATAGTGTATGCGAGCAACGCTACCACCCTCAAAATACACGTTTACTTGATTGTCTTTGCGTATTTCGATGTACAGAGAAGAGTCGTTCTTGAATCTTGCCCACCAAGATGGATTTTTCTTCAATTCCTGAAATATCTTGGCTTCAGGTTTAAGTATGTCGAATGTTATTGCCATAACCTGGTAATTTTATTTATCCTTATGAGCATTGAGCTTTGCAATAGCCCTGTCTCTTAGTTGCTGAACTCGTGTAGTCGTAAGATTTAAGCTTTCTCCGATGTCATCAAGTGATTCTGGTGAATCGACAAGACCAAACCATCTAGTAAGTATCTCTTTATCACGTTCGTTGGACATTTTTGAAACCATCTCTTGTTTATCTTCCTTCGTGAGATCAGATAGATTTAAGTCGTTCTTTGAAGTCTCAAGAAATGCGAGAATGCTCGCCCTGATGAACCAAACTGCATAAGCAATGAACTTGAAACCTCGCTGTGGGTCAAACTTCTTTGCAGCAAGTTCAAGTCCTTTGTTACCAGCCTCAATAAGTTCTTCCATAGACTTACCTCTATTCTGGTACTGCTTTGCAACACTTACTACGAAACGAAGGTTGCCGGCAATGAGTTGAGCGAGAGCTTCATCATCACCTCCTTTGATGCGATGGGCGAGCTCAGTTTGCTCTTCGACAGTTTGAAGTGGATGCTTGTTTACTTCTACCAAATATGAATCCAAAGACTGACAAACGCGGTTTGTAATTTTCTTGTTCATTGTATTATAGAATTTATGTGTCTCTATAATAATATACGAATGAGAAAGTAGAAATTTGGCAAAAACGGCGTTTGTTCGGCAAAAACGGCGCAGAAGAAGATGATTTTATCCTTTACTGCAGTCTATATAAACATGGAATATATTCTTCTTTTGTTCTTCTGTCAATTGCAAATTATGGTATTCCTCGTTCCAAATCTTCTCCCAATCACTTGCATTTTCCACATTAAGCCTTGGCGTCTTTTTAAATCCATTGAGGAAACTTATATAACAGAGTTTTGCATCAATCCCATTCTCTTTGCAAAAATACAAAAATGCCATTCTATTTGCAAGTTGATAACTGTTTGACTCGATCCATTTCTTAGCAAGATCTTTATTGCCGCATGTCATTTCAAAGGCGTTTATTATTTTTTTTCGGCTATCAGTATTTTTTGCTCCGCAATTCTGGAACGCTTCATCAAGATGAGCCTTTGCTTCTACGAAATACCATATATTGCCTACCTTGAAGATGCCATCCCAATTATGAGAGTTTCCTCTTTGGGGCCAAAACATTTTCCATGCCTCGCATATAGATTTATAACATGGAAGTAGTTTAAAACACTCTACGTCCTTCAATTCTCCATCCATAGATAACCGTTTTTCATCAACCGGATAATCAATCCACTCTATTTCTTCTTGAGTGTGTATTACATCTTTTATCTTCTGAAACAAGAACCTTCTATGATGTCCTAGATAACGTAACAACTGATATTCACTACCGTAACCTATTGCCATTTCTGCCATAATTCTCAATATCTATTTAATGTTAAACTTATTTCTTTCTTAATATCCTCGCGATACTCCGCAGGTTCCAACACCTCGACGTTCGGTCCCATTGCCAATATCTTTGACTTTAATTCTGGTGTTAGACAGACTCTGTAGGTAAACTCAGCGAACTCACCGTAGCGTGACTTGACTTCGCTTTGTGACTTATGGAGTGGTAACATTCTCATGTATTCCATCTGTACTCCATACACCCTTATCTTCAAATTAACGACAGGAAGTTCTTCATTCACATAGATACCTACAACATTGTCATAGTACTTTCTTGGGATGAAGTCCTTGGGAAATTCAAACTTGTTAGTTGTAGTATGAAGGTCAAGAAATCTTTCCAATGCTAGATGTCTGATGGATTCCTTTTCTTTTATATAGCCAAGTACATACCATCTTCTGTTATATACCTTCATAGAATAAGGTTGCATCGTAAGTGTTTCTCGTTGTCCCTCATAACGTTGATAGTCAATTATAAGCTCTGTATTAGTCCTCATAGACTCAACAACTGAGTCAAAGTAACCAGTGCCATGGGGTATCTCTTCCAACAAAATGCGGTCACGCATCATGTTAAATGTGGAGAAATCCTGTGGAACACTGTACTTACGCAATAAAAGTTGTGCATAAGGATTTTGGATCAGGACTTCTGGATTCTTTATATAATATATGTAACCTTTGGATTTATCACATTCTATGATAACTCCAAACATTTCTTCAATACCTTTACGGTGTTCGTGGAAGGTACGTATTGGTAAACCACCCATATAGGCATATGGAGAGCCCTCCCATCTCTTAGCAATATCCTCGAAGGTGAGAGGATATTTTGATCGCTTAACAGTGTCAAGCAGCCAAATATATCTGAGATAAGTTTTACTGATCATGATTCAGAATTTTTCTGCAAATTTATTGAAATAACGGCAAAAACAGGCAAAAATTGCCTATGTTCTGCGGAAATTTTGCAGAGAAGACTGAAAAATGACCGATTTTGAAGAAATCTCATCGTATAAAGTAATAGTAATAATCATATTTATACAAAGTATGGCAAAGAAAAAGAATCAGAAGAAAGCTGAATCACATGCAAAGAAGAGTGCCGTTGAGACCCTCCGCTTTCAGGCACACTGGGGACTGAAACAACTCGGTCACGAAGATGACATGTTTAACCAGCTTATTGATGCAGAGGTGGACTTCATTGCAGAACTTGAACTTGCCCAGGAACTCTTGGCAATCAAATCACTTGTTGATGGAGTAAAGCAATCCTTTGCGGTGACTCCAACACCAGAAAAAGGAGATTTCGTTAAAAGTCCTACTGCTATTGCTCTTGAAATAGCACAGGTTGAAGACATCAATAAGATTGGCCTTCCTCTTACATGGAGCGAGATGATTGAACAAAAAATACTGACAATCTATTATCCAGAAGAATACCGGAACCAAATTGTCGATTGGGCAAAGACAAATGGCTATAACATATCAACATACCTCGGTCGCCCAATAGTAAAGTTCAGTAAGTTGTATATAATCATAGATAGAACACGCGCATGAAAAGAATGACAGAAGAAAAGGCTAAGCAAATGTTTGCCTTCATTGCTGATAAGTTTGATGCAAACAATCTTCCTCTCGATGATTCTTCAACATTTGAGTTGTTTCAACGAGCAGATACAGACGGCATCTTCATGATGGAATCCGAATGGGACAAGTACGACCTTCGACAAATTAAACCAAAGAATATGGATGAATTGACTGCAACAATCGCACTAAGCCATGGGTTGGCAGTTAATCCGTATATCTATACATACCTGAAGATTCAGAAGATACAACCATTTACATATCCAAGGTTCACAGAAATGGAGAGAGTAAAGGAAATCCTCAGTGATACACATGGAATGTTACTCTGGAAAGAACAGAAGGAAGAAATCCTTGCCTACATTGATTCACTTTCAGATGAAGAGAAAGAACGATATAGTTCGGCTATAAAGATTGTTCTACACGAGATAGAATTGCGCCAACATTCCCTTTCGAATAGAAAATTCTTTCGAAACAGAGCAATGATCTGTTACAAACTGGCATACATAAAGGCACATATGCCTGAAGATTTTGAAAGATTAAGAATGAAACTCTGTAACTAATAGGGGGCTGTTCTTAGGAGACATCAATCATCGTAAATCGCGACCCCGAATCAGGGTACTGGTTTGGAAACCTCATTGTTATTTCGACAATCTGGTTTTGAAAGCATATTAGCGTTTCACGAATCTGGTAAAAAACACAGGGGTGAAACACCACCCCGGCTTATGACAAAGGGCATAGCACGTCGCTATACCCTTGACCACTTTATTATGAGGCTGTGTTTCACGGCTCCATTCCAAGGTTTCGTGCGTCAAGCCACAAATCCCTTCTTGACTCTTTGAACAGTGCCGATTCCTTTTCCTGTGAGTTTTGCAACATCACGGATGGCATACCCCTTATTCAAGAGGTTGATAACCTCTCTATATTCTTCCCTCTTTTAATCCTGGGACTTGGTGGAACATGTAGGTCTGCCGAGTTTAACGCCTTTCTCTACATACTGCTTTCTTTCTGAGTTCATTCGAAATGTGATGTTATCACGTTCCAACTGAGCACAGGTAGAAAGGATTGCTATCATAACAGAGGCAAGCAAAGATGGCTTGTCCTCCTTCTCAAGATGCATAAAAGTTTCTTCTCGCATCAGTTCCCATGGCATTTGCGAATTTTTCTACCCCCATCCTTGCTCCGCTATATACCCCTCCAGATCTTCCTGAATTTTGATTAATCCACTATCGGGTAACTTCGCAGCAGCCTTTGTAATACTAAGGAAGTCTCCATCTGGGTACCACTCTTTGAACAAATATACCATAAACCGGGCAACATCTTCGAGCCTAAAATCAAGATAAAAGGCTATATTGCGAGTGTAGTGTGCAATATCCAACGTCGTAAGAACATTGCTTGTTTTGTTTATCTTCTTCTTACGGCCATGTTTTCTTGCAACCTCATCCTTGAATGGATTCACGATTATGCTTTGTTCTGTCTTGTCGAACTTACCACCAGTTTCGGCAAAGGTGCAAACCTTGTGCTGAATGAATGCGTATGATTCTGGGGAGAATCCGAACTGGGTAAGCTCCATTACGGCATACGTTGTTACGACTTTCACTCTTTCTGAGTTTTCACGTAAGATTCTTTCACGTGATTCTTCTAACGCCTCTGTCGCCTTTTTGAACAAACTGAATCCATCACTGCGGAGTTCATCAATAGCTTTCTGTTTAAACTGCTCCAATTCTTCAGCATGTCGAGCTTTAAGTTCTTCAATCTGAATGTTGTAGGAGCTTTGCGATTCAACGAGTCGAGTTTGAAGGTCTTCGATGCTTTTCTCTTTCTCCGTAATGTCTTGTGTCAATCTGACAATTTCATTTTCCGATTTCTTGTTGACATTCTCAAGATTCTGATAATCTAGCTCGTATCGGCTTTTACATAATTCCAATTCCTTCTTTTTCTGGTCTATCTCACTTTGCAGATTATCCAGTTCTTCTTTCTGCTTCGTGCGGATCTCGTCCAGTTGAGCCTTCTGTTGCTTGTGGCATTCTACGATAACCTGTCGGCGTACTAACTCGTTATCTCTTTGTATGCGCAGCTCCGTCTCTTTATCATACTCTTTCCGAAATGCTGCAATTATTCGCTGGTTATCCCGATCTTTGTTTCTTCTCCTCAGTCTATCATATGGATAGTCAGCGGTGAAGATGCAAGATAGAACAGCCATAGTACATAATATGATGACTACAATACAACCTGCAAAATCGCATACATAACTGAAGAACGAATATGGGTGTGCTCCTGCCTGGCTTGTCATGTACATGATAGCTACAAATACACCTAGTGGGTAGAACAAATACCTTGCCCACCGTGACTTTGCAACGTCACACAAGAAGCGCTTCAGTTCGTTTGAGTATTCATGCCAAGTATTTCCTTGAATCATACGTTTATATGTGATTTGTGTTTTATACTGATGGGGTGATAATTAGCCTCCAAGAATTATCTTTCTCTGTACGAGCTATATAGCCTTTGTCTGTAAGGAGTCGCAACTGCTTGTTTACCGCTGTAAGACTGATACCTGCAGCTTCTGCCAATTGTGGGATAGTACTGTTGGGTTGCTCATACATGCGATTCAGTATTATACTGGTGGTGGCACTACGGAATTTTACACGTTCGCCGTCAAACCACCATACGTTATCTCCACGCTCTGTCAGGAACTGGATGTCGTAAGACACTTCGTCAATAAAGAGGTTGGTAAAGTAAGTAAGAAACTGTTGGATGTCACGTTTTGAGGCATGTGCACCAAGTGAAGGTGCTGCACCGACAGTCAGGTCTGTACGATGCAATGCCTCTAAATATTCTTTTTTCTTGCGGCTACGCACCACAATCATAGGATAATCATGGCGAGTGAGGATGTAGTTAACCATCAATCGGGCTATACGTCCGTTACCATCTTCAAATGGATGAATACGAATGTACCTATAGTGGAATATTGCAGCAAGTTCTATTGGAGTGAACTTTCCCGATCTTTCTGCATCGTTGTACCAATCTACCAAATCGCTCATCAAAGCAGGAGTCTCTTCGGGCGTAGCATACTCGAATCGGTCTCCATAACGGGTAATGACGGAATTTGGACGAGTTTTGTATTGCCCGGCATGAATGACGTAGCTCGTCTGAACACCTCCAGGCAGATTGCGATACACTGTATAATCCTCTCGTAAGAGGGTCTTATGCAACGTTCGTATAAAATGCTGTGTCAAAGGAGTTTCTTTAAGCTGTGCTTCCTCCTTCATCATTTTCAGGCCAACATTGCTGGCGGTCATTTCGTGAACATCACGAACATCAGCCTCGCCAACTATCTTTCCGAACATGAGCAATATCTCTGTCTGTCCATAAGTCAGTGTATTACCCTCAATATGGTTGCTGTTGTAGTTGAAATCAATAGTGAATCGACGGCTAAGCATCTCTCTGTCTCTATCAGACAAAGGCTGCAAAGCGTTCCACTCATTCATCACATCTTCTATACTTTTCATACATGCGCTTTTTGCAAGAAATTACATTAAAAGGTTTATGTCATCAACCTTTATAGAGTACAAAGTTACAAAAATTCCATCAAATAATAGTAAAGTAATACACAAAAAGGTGCATTTCGACAACCTTTTTTAGCATTATTCGTTGTTCTTGTGCTATTTCATCCAGCATTTTTGTGGTACTTTGTTTTTGTGATGCAATGTATCGTGCGTGTGCGTATATATTATAATGAGTAATCTGACCAAACAAGATTTTCAAATTTGCTATCTATAGATAACAATTAACAAATCTATATACCTTCTGCTGAATATACTAATCGTCTTATTGTTTCCTATTTTTGTTTGCCTTAACTGCCCTTAATAGATTTCCAAAACGTTCACGCGTGTTTGTAAATCACTGATACACAATACTGTTTATATTTGAGGAAGTCAAGTAAGCTTGACTTTTAAGGATAGACATTCTGAATAAGAATAAATAATAAGGCGTACAACTGAAATCGCAATGGTTTTGGTTGTACGCCTTTTTAGTAATGTGTTCACAATTGTATCTAAGTGAGCGCTTTCGCCTTGTCGCTTATGGGCGATATGCCCACAAACAAGGCAAGGATGAGCGACAATGCGCAGAAGCAGAGTGCCAGTAATGCTGTTCCCATATTTTATTCTGTTTTTATTGTTTTGCTTTATTATCTTCTTTGTCAAACAATTCATCATCCTCATGAAGCAGATATTCGTATTCGGTACCGATAAGACTTTCACGGTCATATTCTTTTCTGTACTCCATGATGTAATAACTTATGGTTTCGGGATAATCATAGACGAATCTTCGGCAAACTTTCTTGTACATAAGCAATATGCGTTCGTCATCGGCAAACTCAAACAGATAGTCAAGCATCCGGCCTACTTCATTTGCAGTTGCGTGTTTCCTCGCACAGAACTCCTCCACAATGGGAGCATACTCTATGGCTGCTCTCTCACGAATCTGCATAAGTCCCTTTGCCAATTCTTTTATTCCAGCAAATAATTCCTGATAATCCTTGTCCTTACTGATATCATTCATGACATGTCTTTTTTAATCTTTCAAACAAGCAAGCGGTATTACTTTGACTCCGTCTGGACGTGTGTAAGCCATGCTGCCACCTGTCATGACAATCATCAAGTCGGGTTCGCGCAACGGCACCTGCTTTTCTGTCTCATTATGCACTTGAATAAGTCGTCTAATTTCCAAAAGATGTTTGGCTCCTTCTTCTATTTCACGGCTGCCAAGTTTGCACTCTATCAGAGCATAGCGTCCATCGTCAAGATGAAGCACAAGGTCTGCTTCCAGTCCGTAGCGGTCGCGATAATATGACAGATGATTGCCAAAACCTGGAGTATAAGCCCGAAGGTCTCTCGCACACATCTGCTCAAAGATGAAACCAAAGGTTTTGAGCTGCGTCATCAATGCTTCTGGGGAAAGTCCTAATGATGCAATTGCAATGGATGGGTCTACGAAAGCTCGTTTTATACCACTTCGAATTGCAGTCTTGCTTCGGACTGCAGGACACCAAGCTTCGATGTTGTCAATAACGAACAATTTGTTGAGGGAGGTTACATAATCCTCAAACGCACTCATAGAAAGTGAAACTTCCCCAGAGTTTGTTACATCAGCTAACAGAGCCGTATTCTTTGCCAATGTTGAGATGTTACGGGCATACGAACGCAATATTGCACGAGTTGTCCGTTCATCCCTTTGTACGCCATCCACTCTTGAAATATCGTCACGACAGATAGCATCAACATAGTTGCGTGCAATAAGTAGCTTTGCCTTATCACTCTTCATATTTAGAAATGCAGGCCATCCACCACGACAAGCAGCATAAATCAAGTCTTCAATCTTCATATCTGAAGTGATGCCGTCTATGTCTAAGTCTTTATTATCAAACAATTCTTTAAGTGAAATCTTTCCGTTAGACTCTCCTGACTCCCATAGACTCATTGGCAACATCTTCATTCGTGAAATCCTACCCGTACCAGAATGATGTATTTTACTTCTGTCTACAACAGTAGACCCCGTAAGAATGAACTGGCCTGGGACCTGACGCCTGTCCACCATAGTACGCACGGCATCCCAAAGCACAGGAGCATCCTGCCATTCATCTATAAGACGAGGAGTTTCACCCATCAACAACAATGATGGTTTCGAGGCAGCAGTTGCAGCGTATTCTTCCTGCATCTCCGTGTCCTGCATCTTAATGACACTTTTGCTCATTTGTTCCGCAGTTGTTGTCTTTCCGCACCACTTAGGACCCTCTATTAGTACAGCCCCAAAAGCCTCAAGACGCTCTGCCAGTTGAAGGTCTGCAATTCTATGTGAATAACTCATATTGTAACCGTGATTTGATTATGTGTGCAAAGTTAGTGATATTCAGTTATATATACAAGTAAAAACTGATATTTGTGGATATTTAATACTATGAATTGTGTTGTTTCATTGCTAACTTTTGTGGTAGTTTAGAACTAGCTTTTGTGGCAATTCATTTGTATTTTTTGCTGTATTTCATTTGTAGTTTTTGAGGTACTACATTTTCAAAATCCACCCTTTCGAGTGCGGAGATTCTTATTAATGTAGCCACCTCGGTGATTGAATACGGACTTTTGTAGTCAGCCTTGATTTTGGCGATTATCAGATTACTCAATCAATTTCAAATCAAAAAACAAAGAATGCTTGTAAATGATTAAATATCATATATATAACTATAGTTAAGCGAATAATATCGCATCACTGGTGATTCTCTGCTTTCTTATACTTTTCCCACGCCATGATGATTCCTGTCACTCCCGAATAGCTCTTCATTCCTCCCTCCACGCGGTTGCCCTCAAGATACAGGTTGTAAATGAAGTTCTGTGTCTTGTCGATAATGGGGCTATGAAGCGACAGCCAGTATTCGCGGTCGGCTTTGGCGAGACGGATTATTTCGGGATTTATACGCCCTATGTAAGTGTCGTACTCCCTTTCGTCGAGCAGTTCGTGGGCGTTGTGCAGCATGTGGAACAGAATGTGGTAGTAGCCGCTGAAGCGCACAGCTCTGTCGGTAGATGCGGTGCATACTAAGTAGCTGTAGAAATTAGCCTCGCCCTCGTTGGCTATACCGAGCATGTGGGCATATTCGTGGGCGTAGATTGCAGGATACTCATGCCGGCGGATATCGGCGTTGAGTGTGAACTCGCAGAAGAATGGTGCCATGCTGCCCGTCACGCCAGCCATACTGCTAAGTCGTGAGAAAAGCATCGTCTTGGCGTGGGCCTTGGAGTTGAATGGGCGGTTGATGCCCATATCCTCCAGTTGTCTGTAGCCTTGCAATGTGCTCTGCCATGCGCGTTGCTTTATGTCGTTGGGGATAGCCTTGGTATATGTGGCGTTGAGGCTGTCGGCATAGTCGTTGGCAAAATGCAGAAAATCGTCGGTTGCCACTTCCACGGGCGGCATGCCTATGCGTTGATAAACGTTCTGCTGGGAATAGTTGAGCCCCCAAGCGGCATAAAACCATACATACACCCATATCAGATATTCTGCAACCAGGCATAACGTCTTTTTCTTTCCCCTTTTCTTATAGGCAATGCTGTAGATGGGGTAGGCTATAACCCAGAGTATGCTCATGGCGATGAAGAAATCGCCCAAGGCAAAGGGCACGATGCCCGAAACCGAAGACAGACATACGCCTATCTTGGGGTATATGCAGAAGGTGTAGACATCGCCCAGTCCGGGCACCATCTTGAACGATGTGACTATGGCGAAAAATACCATCAGCGCAATATGACGCGGGCGTGGCTTGAATCTTATATTCAATATTTTCATCGTTCTGTAGCTTTGATTTGCAAAGTTATACAATATATCTAAATTTCACAACTTTTGTGCTATGATGTCTTATGCCGATTTCAGTCTCATCCGAAATATGGATATTGAAAAAACTGCCCCAAAAGCAACGCTTTACCGGCAGTATAGCTATGGTATACTGTCGGTATACCTATGCTGCACCTTTGGTATCAGATAGCTTCACTCCTTTGGTACCGTTTTTTCGATTTGTTTACAGGACTATATTCCAAGGCGAATTAAGAGTTAAGAAACAAGGTTCGGCTGCCGGAGGGAAAGCCAATGAGAATGAAGAATGAAGAATGAAGAATGAAGAATCGGCTGCCGGAGGGAAAGCCAATTATACAATTTAGAGTTTATTGTCCAAAGGAAAGCAAGTGCCACGCACTTGCAGGATTCGTGTTATTCGTGCGATTCGTGTTCGAAAAAAATATTAGCGTATGAATTATATTAAGTTGACCACTAATATCCCGAATCCCACGAATATATACCGGGTCGCAACCTAAAAGATTCGTCAGATTCGTCCGATTCGTGTTCGAAAAAAACATTCGCGTATGATAAGTTGACCACGAGATTTGTCGAAGACCCACTGACCAAAGGGAAGTAATCTCCCGAAT
>OLSD01001836.1_pt1 | contig 16271 bp, 16 predicted proteins | sample 1672211 | NCBI WGS metagenome assembly OLSD01 (sample SAMEA3136659, study PRJEB25190) | human gut metagenome | reverse complement strand
GTCAACGGACTGGTATATAGTGGCATTGCCAGTGAGAATATGCAGGTAGAGGGCATCAACGACGGTGAGAACACCCGCGAGATAGGCAATGTGGAGTGTCCCAGCGGCTTTTACAGCATCGAGGGCAACATTCGTGAGGCCAAGGAATACAAGGACAACTGGCGCTGGCTGATGTTCCGCTGCGGTGGCCGGAGCTATGCTTCCGACAATGCTCTGCATTACGTCACTTTCATCAAGCCCAACTTCCGCATCGTGGACTCCTATGACAAGGAGTACAAGACCTTTATGGAGCACACGGGCTACTGATTTCCTGCCATGCGCTGCGGGACTGTCCCGCTGCGTCAGGCGCAAGGGGAAAAGGCACACAGGAGGCTGTCTCTCCTCTGCTGGCATTCTGTGCAGGCAGAGCAGGGGCAGCCTCCTGGCTTTCGTAATGGGGCTGGCGGGGCAGGGAAGTCGGTTCTTCCGGCAGGCTTGTGCCGCTTCGTGGGTATGCCGATGAAGCTGGGACGGAAAATGCAGTGCGCTGCGATGGCTCATGCAGCACGCTGCGCAGGCCGATGCAGCACGCTTCACCGGGCATCGCACCGCAGTGCGCTATCGGGGGCGAAAGGGTGGGGTGGATGGTGCACCGGCATCCCGCCATCTCCCGCCCACTCTCCCTGTTGGACCGAAAAAGGGTGCCGATGGTGTAAAATGCGGGTGCAATGTGCATCCTTTGCCTCCAAAAGTGCGTACCTTTGCATGTGGAAAGCCCCCAGAGGCGAATTGTCCTATACATATTATATATATGCAGATTATGGAGAAGCAGAATGTCATCATATCCCAAGACCTGGAGCAGAGTCTGACGCAGGCTTTGGAACGGCAGTCCTTTGACCGCCTGTTTGTGCTCACCGACACCACTACCCACCGGCTTTGCCGCCCTTTGCTCGCCGGCATGAAGTGCCTGGACGGAGCGGTGGACATCGTCGTCAAGCCCACCGATGAGCACAAGAACATCGAATCGCTCGTGTCTGTATGGACAGCGCTGCAGCAAGGAGGAGCCACACGACACAGCCTCATGGTCAATCTGGGCGGCGGCATGGTGACCGACCTCGGCGGTTTTGCCGCGTCTACCTTCAAGCGCGGCCTGCGCTTCATCAACATCCCGACGACCCTGCTGGCTATGGTTGATGCGGCCGTCGGCGGGAAAACGGGGGTCAACTTCAATGCGCTGAAAAACGAAATCGGCGTGTTCAACGAAGCGGCCATCGTGGTGATCGATACCGACTTCCTTCGCACGCTCGACAAGCGCAACATGCTCTCTGGCTATGCCGAAATGCTGAAACACGCACTGCTTCACGACGAAGCCATGTGGGCGGAGCATCTGAAGATGGACTTCAACGACATCAACTATGCCCAGTTGCAAAAACTCGTGGAACAGAGCATTGAAGTGAAACGCCACATCGTGTCCATCGACCCGCACGAGAAGGGACTGCGCAAAGCGCTGAACCTCGGACACACCGTTGGCCACGCTCTGGAGAGTTTCGCCATGGAAACTGGCAGGCCCGTGTTGCACGGATATGCCGTGGCATGGGGCTTGGTCGGAGAGCTCTACCTGAGCGCCGTGTTGCAGCATTTTCCACAAGACAAGATGCGCCAAACCGTGAGGTTCATACGGGAGCACTACGAAGCCATCAACTTCACCTGCAACGACTATGACCGCCTCTTCGAGCTCATGAAGCACGACAAAAAGAACGTGGGCGGCGAAATCAATTTCACTCTTCTTTCGGACGTGGGAGAAATCCGGCTCGACAACCACGCCTCGTGCGAACTGATTGGAGACATGTTTGACTTTTTACGTGAAGGATAATCCGATATGCAAAAGAACATCAACAAATACATTCCCCTCTTTGAGCGCCTGCTCTCCCTCTTGATTGTTTTTCTTCTCCTTGCTGGAACGGTGGTGTGGAGCGGAAAGATTTTCGGACGTCAAATCGGCACACCTTCGGCAACCGACTCCACCACAACGACTGTTGCCCTACCCAGTGCCGAAGAACTCCTGCAAATGGGACTTCAGGAGGTTCATCTCGAAGCGCTTGACTCTGCCGCCTGGAAGGTGACAGGCAAGGACGGTGTCGCGCAGGGAACGATTGTGAGCACCGCGCCTTACGCAAAAGACGTGACGGGCTTTGCTGGCCCCACCCCACTCTATCTGTTCCTCTCGCCCGACAACATCGTCAAGGCCGTTGTTGCGGCCGACAACGCTGAGTCGCCCGATTTCTACCGTCAAGCCTGCAACGGCATCTTCTCCCAAATCGTTGGTCTCTCGGCGAATGAAGCGCGAGGCAAACGGGTGGACGCCGTCACGGGAGCCACCTTCTCAAGCAACGCCATCATCGCCAACGTGAAGCAGACGCTTTCCGAACGCGCCAAAGCCAACCGCAAGGCAAAGCTGAAACCAGTCATCGGATGGGGCAAGACGATTGCCGTGGCTGCCGTTTTGCTGCTGGGCATACTGGCATCGTGGCGTCTGCGCGGCATAAAACCAGTGCGACTGGCCATTCTCATCCTCAATGTTGGTGTAACGGGCTTCTGGTGTGGGCAATTTCTCTCCGTCTCGATGCTGCGCGGCTGGATTCAAAACGGTTTAGACCCCATCCTCTATCTCCCCGCGGTGCTGATGCTCCTCGTTGCCATCGCGATGCCGTTTTTTAAACATCCTCACCACCACTGCCTGTGGGTGTGTCCCTTTGGCAGTCTGCAAGAACTGGCCTACTATCTGCCCTTGCCAAAGGTGCACGTCAGCGCCCCCGTTTTCAAACTGATGCGCCTGACGAGAACCCTGGTGCTAGCGCTCCTCTTGCTACTGCTTTGGATGGGCATCGGCGCCAATTTGCTCGACTACGAGCCCTTCACGGCCTTCATACTCAGCACGGCGACGCCCGGCGTGCTGGTGTTGGCCACTTTATTCGTCATCGCCAGCATATTCATCCCGCAGCCCTGGTGCCGCTGCCTTTGCCCGATGGGCACACTGCTGGAACTCTCTGAAGACAAGGGAATTAAACAGAAGAAAAAGAATACTGGTGCGTGACAGTTCGCGGTGCTCACAAAATCTGAGGATTACGCAAACCCATACCGCCACAAAATCTTCCAGGATATGATTGACAAATATAAGATTGTAAGCCTTGTGCTGACGTTGAGCCTGATTGCAGCGCTCGTACGTCTCGTTTACAGCACAAACATCGCTGGTCCGTCTGCCCCGCAAGACGACAAGGCATCGGTGTTGAAAATCATCCACGAACGCAAAAGTGTTCGCAGTTTCACAGAGCAATCTGTCAGCCGCGAGCAACTCGACACATTGGTTCGCGCCGCAATGGCTGCCCCAACAGGCAAAAACATGCAGCCTTGGAAATTCATTGTCATCGACGACAAAGAAGCCATGACGCAATTGTCTGAGCAGTTGCCCTACGCCAAGATGCTCAAAGAGGCGCAAGCCGCCGTCATTGTCTGCGGAGATATGAGCGTGGTGGACGACAACGGCAAACCTTCGACCAACTGGGTCATGGATTGCTCCGCCGCCACCGAAAACCTGCTGCTCGCAGCTGAAGCGATGGGGCTCGGCGCCGTATGGACTGGCGTTTATCCCTACGAGGAGCGTCTGGAAGCCGTTAAAAAGGCATTCAACCTCCCCGAGAACATCATTCCCCTGAACATGGTTCCCATTGGCTACCCGAAGGGGGAACAACATCCGAAAGACAAATACAAACCAGATAATATCCATTACAACGGTTGGTAACAAAAAAATATAGGGCCTGACATTTAAAGTGTCAGGCCCTATATTTTTTTGCACCTCTGGGGGCAGATGCAAGCGTATCTGGGAGCAGGCGCAAGCGCATCTGGGAGCAGACGCAAACGCATCTGGGAGCAGATTCGCCAATAGGCATAGGTCCGGAATCTGGAAGATGCCTTCACGGCGTACCGCTACCTATCTGTCGGCGGCACGTAAGGAATCTCCAATGGTTCGACATGCGTCGTGATGAAAGTCTGCTTACCGAATTTCTGCCGCAACCTCCTTTCAACAGCCCGCGAAGCCTCGTTGGCCTTTTGCAGGGTGGTGTTGCCGTCCATGCAGAAATGGACATCAATGGCCCGGTTGTTTCCGATGCGGCGCGTGCGCAGACTGTGGGGCAGAGAAGCGCCCTCCGTTTCGTTGATGACATTGATGATGAACTGCTCTTCGTCCTCTGGCAAGGATTTCTCAAGCAATTCCTGTATGCTCGGCACAAAGAGTTTAAACGCCACCCGAGCGATGAAGAGGCTGACGATGACGGCCGCTATGGGGTCGAGGATGCGCCAAGAAGGGCCGAGGAGAATGGCGCCGCCGATACCGACAGCGGTGCCGATGCTCGAGAGCGCATCACTACGATGGTGCCAAGCGTTGGCCACCACCACAGCGGAGTCGACGCGACGACCGACACGCGCGGTCCACTGAAAGAGAAATTCCTTGGAAATCACGGAGACCAAGGCGGCCACCAGGGCAATCAAGCCTGGCTCGGCGATGCTGTCGCCCTTGATATAGGCGATGATTTCGCTGGCACCGTTCCACAAAATGCCGAGGCCGACGGCAAGGAGCATCAGTCCGATGGAGGCCGTGGCGAGGGTTTCATACTTGCCGTGTCCAAAATCGTGGTCGGCATCGCAGGGTTTTCCAGAGATGCGCACGAAGAGCACGACGATCAAATCGGTCACGAAGTCGGAAAGTGAGTGTACGGCATCGGCAATCATGGCCGCACTGCCGCCCAACACGCCGGCGACAAATTTGAAGAGCAGCAACAGAAAATTGATGAAGCTGCCCACAAGCGTCACGCGGAAGATGAGATGCTCGCGCTGCTTATTTTCTATTGTTTCGGTCATGATTGAAGAATGAAATCCGTTATCCATTGCCCAACTTCCTTGGTGCCGTATTTCTCGCCTCCGGCAACCTGAATTTCTGGCGTCCGCACGTTGGCTTCCAAACTGGCGTCAACAGCGCGACGTATCAAGGTGCCTTCTTCCTCCAGATTGAAATATTCAAAGAGCATGGCCACAGAAAGAATCTGCGCCAAGGGGTTGGCAATATTTAAACCTTTTGCCTGCGGCCAAGAACCGTGAATGGGCTCGAAAACGGGGGTGCTTTCTCCAGTAGAGGCCGAAGGGAGGAGGCCCATCGAACCGCTGATGCAGGAGCCTTCGTCGGTGAGTATGTCGCCGAAGGTGTTTTCCGTCACCATGACATCGAAGAACTTGGGGTCTTGAATCATGCGCATGGAGGCATTGTCGACATACATGTAATCGGTCTGAACATCGGGATATTGCGGCGCCATCTCCTGGGCCACTTTTCTCCAAAGGCGGCTTGAGGCAAGGACGTTGGCTTTGTCGACCACCGTCAGGTGTTTGCGACGGCGCTGGGCATATTCAAAGGCAACTTTCAAGATGCGCTCCACCTCGTGGCGTGAATAGGCATTGGTGTCGTAGGCATAATCGTCGCCTTCTTTCTTTTCTCCGAAATACATGCCGCCGGTGAGCTCACGGATGCAGACGAAATCGGCTCCACGGACGAGTTCGTCCTTCAAAGGCGATTTGTGGATGAGGCAGTCGAAGGTCTGAACGGGACGTATGTTGGCAAAGAGGCCCAACTGCTTGCGCATGGCAAGGAGTCCTTGCTCGGGACGCACTTTGGCATTGGGGTTGTTGTCGAAGCGCGGATCGCCAACGGCTGAGAAAAGAACAGCGTCGGCATCCTGGCACGCCTTCAAGGTTTCTTCAGGGAAAGGATTGCCGACGGCATCAATGGCGGCTGCTCCGCAGAGCGCTTCTGTGAAAGTGACCTGATGACCAAACTTGCTGCAAACGGCTTTCATCACCTTGACGCCTTCGGCAGATATTTCAGGGCCGATTCCGTCACCGGCCAAAACTGCTATTTTCAATTCCATTGTTTTTGTGTGTTAAGAGGACGCTCTGTCAATGGCGGCATTGTGGCTGATGCACTTCTACACTGCTACTGAATTATCAGAACACCCTTTTTATTATACGATGAAGATATTGCGGGAGACTCTTTTGCTCCCGTATGAAAGGCAAATATACAAAAATAGTGGCAATAAGAACTATCTTACGCCACTATTTATATCATACCTTTCTTGACATTCGTCAAAGCTTAATCCGTTATTCTGACAAAAAGCCCAACCGAGGCCTTACTTTGCTTTCTTTCCGAACACCGAGAAGTGAACGTAGCGCTTCGGGTGCATTCTCAAGTCGATCATCAGCGAGTCGGCATGGCTCATGGTGCTGTTGAGATTGTCGTAAACAGAACGGTCGTTGAGGAAGAGCCCCAGCGTGTTGTCGCGACTGTTGAGCTGTCGGTTGAGGAAATCTGTGGTGGTGGTCAGGTTGCTCGTCAAACTGTTGACGTTTGTGAGCGTGGTGTTGACCTGCTTCATGGTGTTGTCGATGTCCACACGCGCCAACTTTCCAGTCAGGGTTTCAACATGACTGCCCGTGCGGTTGAATTTGGCCATCATCTCTGGCACGTCCTTCTTCATCATCTGGTTCAAACTGGCAGAGGTCTCCTTGAGGTTGGACGTGATTTCGGCCGTATTATGAAGGGTCTGTGCCAAAGCTGGGTCGGAGGTCAGACGGTTGAGATTAGTCATAATGGAATCGAGCTTTGGCAGCATGCGCTCCACAACGGGAAGCATGGCCTCGAGTTTGTTGAGCGTGCCGATGTGCATACCGCCAGAAATGGTGTCGCCAACGGAAAGGTTCTTCGTCGGGTTCGGGCCGAGCACCAAACTGAACTTCACGCCGCCCATCAGTTCGCTTTCCAGTTCGGCACGCGTGCCATAAGGAACGCGCATTGACTTGTCGAGCTCAATGCAGACAACGACATTGTCGGTGCGGTCGTAGTCGTAATCAATGCTACGCACATTTCCCACCGCATAGCCGTTGGCATAGACGGGCGTGCTCACGGCCAGTCCCTGGATGTCGGTGAAACGAACGAAATAACTATTGGTGGGACTGAAGATATTCACTCCTTTGAGAAAGTTGATGCCAACCACCAGGAGCGCGATTGCTATAACGCCCACGAGGGCCAGTTTGATTTCCTTTGAGAAAATGTTCATTTTGATGATGAGTTATGTAATGGTAAAAAGAACCTAAATATTGTCAAGCCCCTATTTGGAGAGCCTGATGGCTTCAGAAAGATTCATGCGCTGGCCGTTCTTAAAGGCCACGATGAAGTTTCCTGGACATTTGTTGCCCAATGATTTCTGCACCTGCCGAATCTCATTGTAGGAGGTTGACTCGCCAACGGTGTATTTATAGAGCTGGCCTTCTTTATAGGACCCAACATTCTGCAGGCCCTTCAAGCGAGCGTCATTTGCCTTGAGCTGGCGGTCAACCACAAATATCTGCACTTTGAAAACGGGTTTGCCCTGTTCGGCACTGCTCGGCTGCTTCGCCACGCGCTCTGCATGAGCCGCTCTTGCGGGCGTTGAATCGGGTTTGGCCACCGAGCGCTGCTGTCCGGCAGACTGGCGGCGCGTGGTAGCGCCGTTGTCGGAACGTACAGAAGCGGGACGCGCCTCTTCGCCTTTGCCCTTGTTTTCCGGGGTCTCTTCTTTCGCACCGCGCTCTTTCGCAGCGGTTGCTGGTTGCGGATTGGGGTCGACGGGTACAACGGCCGGTTCTGCGTTGGACACATTCAAATCGTTGCTGCCGTCGCTCACACGGGGCGGCTCCGCTTTGTCAATGGCATCGGGAAGGATGATGGGCGTGATTGCCTGGGGCGACATGCCGCCTTGCTTGACGCGGTATTTCACGATACCGTTATAGATGCTACGCGCCAAAGCCTGTACGCCACCTGCGGAATTCAGATAGCGCTCTTCTTCGGGCGTTGAAATAAAACCAAGCTCGGTCAAGACAGCGGGCATGGAGGTGTTTCTCAGGACGAGGAAACCTGCCTGATGAACTCCCTTGTTCTTTCTTCCAGCGCTGACATATTGCTGCTGAATGCTGCGGGCCAGTTCGACGCTCTGCTTCATGTGGCGATCTTGGATCAACTCAAAGATGATATAGCTCTCAGCCTTATTGGGGTCGAAACCCGCATAGGTCTGCTTGTAGTTTTTCTCATAAGTGATCACCGAGATCTCGCGCTTGGCCACTTCAAGATTTGCTGCGGCACGCGCCATACCCAACGTATAGGTTTCAGAACCATAGGCGATACGTCCCTTGGGAAGGGAATTGGTGTGGATGCTCACGAAGAGGTCGGCCTTGTTTCTGTTGGCAATGTTGGCACGGCGGTCAAGCGGGATGAAGACATCGGTCTTACGCGTGTATATCACTTTTATGCCTGGACAATTGGCCGCCAACAGTCGCCCGACCTCCAACGTCACCTTCAGATTGATGTCTTTTTCTTTGGAAAAGGAACCGACGGCTCCGGCGTCGTGACCACCGTGTCCAGCATCGAGCACAATGGTGAACGTCTTGTCCTGCACTTCCTTTGTTTCGCCTGCAGCCATCGCACAGAGACAGCAAAACAGGCTCATCAAGCTAAAGAGAATCGGACGTTTAAAAGCGTATTGCATGATTGATTGTTTGTTTCTGATTTTTTGAGAAGAGCCACCTCGCTTATTTCTCTTCCTTTTCCATATCCAAGAGTTTTGCGGAATGGCGGCGCATCATGTAGATGGTCCACAATTCAAGGAGGGCATAAACCACAAAACCGCAGCCAATCAAGATGATGGGCAGTCCGGCAACTTCCTCAGCCTTGCGATATAATATCACGTAGAGCGTTGCAACGAGTTCGAGCGCCGGCAGAAGATAATAGGCAGGATGAATGGGGCATCCGGAACGATGGATGCTCCAGAGCGTATAGAATTGTGTGGCGGCCACCACGAAGAGCAGGACCGACAGGATATAGACGATGGCAGACAAGAAAAGCATCGGCCACAATAGTTGCACAAAGCCAAAGAGGACGCAGCCTGCGCCGAGAACGGGGTACAACATGAGCTGACGCACCTGCGGGTCCTGACGGAAATAGCTGACGATGGCCACAATGCCAGGAATGATGAACACCACTCCGCTCACCATCACAATCCAAGTGGTGATGGCTTCTGAAAACACAATGAGCAGCACGCCCAGCACCATAACGCAAAGGGCACGCGCCAATACATTTTGTAGGAACTTTTTCATAAGACGTTTCTTTTTAAGTGGGTTATTTTACACCTTAAGTAATGGTACCATTACTAAATGGGGTTATTCTTTACCGTCTGGCCAAAGCAACCCTGGGTGGACCGTGAAATCTCATCCTCGCCCAATGGGGAAGTAAGAGAAGCCAAACTGGTGCATCTCGTCGTAGTCATAAAGATTGCGGCCGTCGAGAATGACAGGATGGTGCATGGAACGGCGAACCACCTCCCACGATGGCAGGCGGAACTGCTTCCATTCTGTCAGAAGCAGCATGGCATCGGCATTCAGCACGGCGTCGTACATATCCTTGGCATAGGTGACACTGTCGCCCATGCGTCGGCGGCATTCCTTCATGGCGATGGGGTCGTAAACGCGCACATGGCAACCGGCTTCCAAGAGATGCTGGATGGTCACGAGGGAAGTGGCCTCGCGCATATCGTCGGTCTCGGCTTTGAAGGCCAAGCCCCAAACGGCAATGGTCTTGCCCTTCAGGTTGCCTGCATAATACTGGTTGAGCTTTCTGAAGAGAACGGACTTCTGCTGTTCGTTGACATCTTCAACGGCTTTCAAGACACGCATGCTGTAGCCGTTTTGTTCGGCCGTCTTGATGAGGGCTTTGACGTCTTTCGGGAAACAAGAGCCGCCATAGCCGCAACCGGGATAGAGGAACTTCGAACCGATGCGGGAATCGCTGCCGATGCCCTTACGCACCATGTTGACATCCGCTCCAACGAGTTCGCAGAGATTGGCAATGTCGTTCATGAAGGAAATGCGCGTGGCGAGCATGGAATTGGCCGCATATTTGATCATCTCCGCCGAAGGGATGTCCGTAAAAATCACGCGGAAGTTGTTGAGCATGAAGGGAGAATAGAGGCGCTTCATCAAATCGCGTGCCCGCTGGCTCTCAACGCCGACAACAACGCGGTCGGGCGACATGAAGTCTTTGACGGCAGCTCCTTCCTTAAGAAATTCGGGATTGGAAGCCACGTCAAATGGAATATCCTTGCCGCGCTTCTGGAGTTCTTCCTGAATGGCTGCCTTCACCTTGTGTGAGGTCCCAACGGGAACGGTGCTTTTCGTGACCACCACAAGATAGTGGTCCATATTGGCACCCACCTCGTGAGCCACAGCCAAGACATAGCTCAAGTCGGCACTTCCGTCTTCGTCAGGCGGCGTACCGACGGCACAAAAAACGGCCTCAACGTCGTTGATACATTCCGTGAGTTTCGTTGTGAAATTGAGGCGTCCTTCGCGATGGTTTCTCAACACCATTTCTTCCAAGCCCGGCTCATAAATTGGTATTTCTCCGCGCTTGAGCGACGCTATCTTTTGAGGATTGATGTCAACACACGTCACCTCCACGCCCATTTCCGCAAAACAAGCCCCGGAAACGAGTCCGACATATCCAGTGCCAACGATTGCTATCTTCATATTGTTGGGATTGTAAGGGATTTCAGAAAAGACGAAGTTTACCATTACTTACTTTCTGAAGCCCCTTGAAAAACAAAAAGGCGCCCATGCGTTCTGCCGACTCATACCGACAGGCACAATGGCGCCATATTCTTTTATCAAATTCAGCAGTCTTTTTTAGACTTACTTCTGAGCCTGTGCGCCCTGATTGGCAGCATCAGCACCAGCACCCTGTGAGATGGGCGCCGTTGTGTTGGTCTTCATGTCACTGACAACGGTCTTTACCTCAGGAGTTGACAGACAGAAGACACTGAACACGCTGAAAAGCACGAGCAATCCGGCCAAGGTCCACGTTGCCTTCTCAACAACGTCGGTGGTCTTGCGGACACCCATGATTTGATTTGAAGAAGCGAAGCTTGAAGCCAATCCACCGCCCTTCGACTCTTGAATCAGGACGATAAATGAAAGCAAAACGGCCACGATTACGGCCAGGATAACGAATACGCTATACATGTTTTATCTATTATTATGTTTTTGATTGATCACCAGTTTATGCAGGAACCGCATTTGGTCTGCAAAGTAACGATTTTTTTTTGGATAATTCAAGTTTAGCTTACGGATAATTTCCATAGCTTTCTCATATCTACCCTGTTTTATATAGATTTTCGCCAATGTCTCCGTGAAATAGTCTTCGTCATCGGCATCATCTCCGGTTGTTTCCGCTGGGATTTCGGGCCTGAGCGTCGGATTGTCCTGAAGCACAATGCGCTCCGAACTGCTGTCGATGAAATTGGAAATCAAGACATCGCTCCGATTGGCGGCTGCATTGTCTCTTCCAAGAGCAACCGCGGCATCATTTTCTGCCGGAGCCGACTCTGATTCGGCCGCTTCCTCCTGCATGAGGAAGGCCATATAGTCGTTCGTTGCATCGCCCACCGTCGGTTTCTTGCGGCGCGGGAGTTCTTCTTCGTCCTTATCCTCTGCCAGCATGCCGTTTTGCAGGAATCTGTCGATCAACGACTCCGTACGGTCTGCCCCCGTAGTCATGGTTTTGTCCATCACCTCTTCTTGCGTGGCCCGGTCTGCGTGTAACTTATAGTTGTCACCTTCAACCATATTGAAGAGCACACGTCGGTCGCCAATGAAGATGGAGGCTTTCCGGAGTTCCTCACCAAACGTGACATCGTGGAGCAGAAAGAGGTTTTTGAGGAAGAGAATCCTCGCAGCCTGATAATAAGGATAGCGGGCCACCATCTCGCGCAGGGCGAACACGGTGTCCTTGTTCAACATATCTGGATGTTTTGCTAATTCTGCAACCGAAGGTGTCATGTATAATTAAGGTTGGATTCTCTGAGAGGATTAATGATGATTGGATTTCTGCGGTCTATTCTAAAACCATAGGGGATGACTTCGTGGTGTTCCTTATATATATTATATGTGTGGCAACGGAATACCCATATATAATATAGCAGCTATTGGGATGGATTCTGCCAGCCTACCAGTTGGCAACAGTCGCGTTGAAGATTTGCTCTGTAAGGTCGCGCACCATCTCTGTCACCAACTGCTCCTGCACGGCACTCAACTGCTGGGAAGCGTCATACTGCGAAGTCGCCGTAAACTGTTTCTCCCAACTTTCATTGGTCTTCGCGTTGGAGAATCGGATGTTCACCGTCATCTTCAACTGCACCTGTGAGGAAAGTCCGTCGGCCGACACGCCTTTGTTATACTGGTCGTAGCTAACGATTTCGCCCGCAATGTGCATGTCGCCATTGCGTTTGACGAGTTTGAGACGCGTCTGGTTGGCATAGAGGTCCTGCAACTTATTGTTGAACATGGCCTCCATCGGAGCCCAGCCGTATGGAGCGCGGTTGGGAACGTTGTCTATCTGGATGGTCTTGATGATGTCGTAGTTGATGCTCGTACCAGTGAACTGGTATTTCACACTGCAGGCCGTCAAGACCATACAGGCCACGACTACCAGCATACGCCACCATCCGCCACAGCGACTTCCCGCTATGCCAGAGCGCCAGCTATATATTTTCGTAAAGACTGATTTATTCCAAGTCATATTCTTTGATCTTTCTGTAAAGCGTTCGTTCTGAAATTCCCAACTGCTTGGCGGCCAAGCGCCTGTTTCCGTTGTTCTTGTTCAAAACGCTCTTGATGGACTTCCGCTCCATTTCTTCCAAGGAGCCGTCAACAACGACATCTTCTTCATCGGTTTCTTTGGCCGCGACGTCATTGTCCGTCACTCCCTCGGCATCTTGAATCAAGGAGTTGTCTGTTTTTTCCATCGGCCGTGCGAGCGCTGGCTGCGGTTGGTAGATGGCCAAACCTCTTGAGGAGGAAGTCGGCGAATCGGTGTCTCTGCCAACCATCGGCAAATGTTTCTCCCCGACCATCCGCTTTAATTCTGCCACTTCACGACGCAGATCAAAGAGCATCTGGTAGATAAATTCGCGCTCTTTCTCGAAACTGTGGGGTTCTTCCTTTGAAGCGAGCGCCACCACATGACCCTGTGAAGTATTTTCGGCAGGCAGATAGAGCGAAAGGATTTCTGGCGTGATTTCACGCTCCTCGGAAGTGACCGACATGTTCTCAGCAATATTTTTCAGCTGACGGACATTTCCTGGCCAAGCATAACTGACAAGCATCTTCTGAGCCTCTGGTGTCAAACGAATGGGAGGCATCTTATACTTCTCACTCATCTCCAGGGCAAACTTCCGGAACAACAAAACCACATCGGCACCGCGTTGACGCAAGGGGGGGATGTTGATGGAGACGGAGTTTAAACGATAGAAGAGGTCTTCGCGGAACTTGCCATCGGCGATGGCTTTTTCCATATTCACATTGGTTGCCGCCACGATACGCACATCCGTGCGCTTCACTTCGCTGGCACCCACGGGAATGTATTCACCAGTCTCGAGCACACGCAGCAAGCGGGCCTGTGTGGGCAACGGCAACTCGCCTACCTCATCCAAAAACAACGTTCCGCCGTCAGCAACAGCGAAATAGCCTTCCCGACGCTCAACGGCCCCCGTAAAAGCTCCCTTTTCGTGGCCGAACAATTCCGAGTCGATGGTTCCATCTGGGATGGCACCACAATTGACGGCCAAATATTTTTTGCCTTTCCGCAAACTGTGGTCGTGAATCACACGGGGGAAGATTTCCTTTCCCACACCATTCTCGCCCATGATAAGAACCGACAAATCCACTGGAGAAATTTTGAGAGCAATCTCCAAGGCACGATTCAAAGCATCGTCGTTACCGACAATGCCATAGCGTTGCTTGAGGCGTTGAAGCTGTGAAGTTTCCATGTTGACCAACTGTTTAAAATATAGAACCGCCGTGACTGATTGCTCAGGAGAGGGAGAAGACAACCGAGAGTAGAGCGTTAAGCTTGCTTGAACGCTATGCCGAGGTGAAGCCTATGTTATGCAAACATAGTGCAAACCGAGAGCAGAGCGTCAAGCTTGCTTGAACGCTATGCCGAGGTGAAGCCTATGTTATGCAAAGTTACGAAAAAACATTGACAAGCATACACAGAATCTCCAACAAGCTTTCTTAAAAACGTTCCACAGGCGATTTTCCCTTAGCATTTTAGTAGCGGACACGGTTTTTTATATTAACTTTGCGAGACTGATTCGGCACGATTTGCCCAATCCTCATACCCTGGTGCATTCGGAGCACTAAGAGAAGAGGCTTTGGCATGCAGCCAATGCGATTCCGCCAAATGCTTCACGCCTCTGCATAAAGCACCATTATTTTCCATCCATCCTATCCGAAAGAATGACACTATCCAATTTTTTCAAGAAAATATTCAGTCCGTTTCTGATGGGCAACTGCCTCGGCATGATTGTCGTTTCGCTGGCATTGGTTTTCGTGACGCTTGAATTTCTGCAGTGTTACACCAACCACGGCGACAACGTCACCATGCCCAACATGAGAGGACTGAAATTAGATGTCGTTGAACAGAAGCTGGAAGCCTTGGGGCTCCGCTGCGAAGTGGTCGACACGGGCTACATCGACACTTACGTCGGTGACGTGGTGCTCGAGCAGTCGGTTAAACCTGGCGATAAGATAAAGGTCGGCAGAATCATCGAGCTCACCATCAACGCCTCCAGCGCACGGGCCATTGCCCTGCCACAACTCGCCGACAACTGCTCACGCCGCGAGGCCGAAGCCAAACTGAAATCGCTGGGCTTCAAGAGCATCATTATTGAAAGGATACAGGGCGACCAAGACTGGGTGTACAATGTCAAGGCGAACGGAGAAACCGTACAAGCCGGCACTCGCATCCCCGTAACAACCCGCATCACGCTCGTCATCGGCAACGGCGCTGTCGACGAGGAATTTAACGGCAACGACAGCCTGGACTATGAAATCTTCGGTCCTGGCAACGAAGACAACGACATCATCGAGGACGGCGGCGGCGAAAGTCTGACACCCTCCCAAACACCTCCTGCTGAATAATTAATAATGACACTACCTCTCAACAATACGAGCCTGCAAGAAGACATCGATGACAACGACGATGAGAACAACGAGTTATACGAACACTTCCGGGTCGTGGCCGACCGCGGGCAGCAACTGCTGCGCGTTGACAAATTTCTGCAGGACCATCTGCCCGACACATCGAGAAACCGCATCCAACTGGCAGCACGCGCTGGATTCATCCACGTCAACGGTCAACCCGTCAAGAGCAATTATCGCGTAAAACCAGGCGACGTCGTCACACTCCTGCTCGACCGTCCCCGCTATGAGAACAAGATTGAGGCGGAAGACATCCCTCTCAATATTGTCTATGAAGACAGCGAACTGCTCGTTGTTAACAAACCAGCTGGTCTGGTAGTGCATCCGGGATGTGGCAACTACACGGGAACGCTCGTCAACGCCATTGCCTGGCATCTGCGCGACAACCCCGACTACGACCCTAATGACCCGGGCGTAGGATTGGTACACCGCATTGACAAAGATACTTCAGGACTACTTGTCGTGGCCAAAACGCCCGACGCCAAGACGAAACTCGGCGTGCAGTTTTTCAATAAGACCACCTACAACGCACTCGTGTGGGGCAACTTGGAAAACGAAGAAGGACGCATCGAAGGCAACATCGCACGCAACCCCAAAGACCGCATGCAGATGGCGGTGTTTCCTCCCGATTCGGGCATCGGCAAGCACGCCGTCACCCACTACCGCGTCTTGGAACGCTTTGGCTTCGTCACGCTCGTGGAGTGTATTCTCGAAACGGGACGTACACACCAAATACGTGTCCACATGAAACACATCGGACACCCACTGTTCAACGATGAACGCTACGGCGGCGACCAAATTTTGCGCGGCACGCAGTCGAGCTCTTACCAGGCTTTCATCCGCAACTGCTACGCCATCTGCCCGCGCCAAGCTCTACACGCCAAGACGCTCGGATTCAAGCATCCGAAAACGGGCAAGGAGATGGATTTCACCTCCGAACTGGCGGAAGACATGCAAAAACTCTTGGAACGCTGGCGCACCTTCACCGCCGGACTGAAATAAAAGTCATCGGCTACTGCTGATGGCGGCTCCACACAACAGACACAACTATAAGTAGGTGTTCAAAATTATTTTTATAATATATGCCATGAGCATTATTTTCACATTTGAAATATCCTCTC
>OLSD01001828.1_pt1 | contig 16320 bp, 9 predicted proteins | sample 1672211 | NCBI WGS metagenome assembly OLSD01 (sample SAMEA3136659, study PRJEB25190) | human gut metagenome | reverse complement strand
CGAAGACGGCTTGCTGGAGAATGGCGAAATTATCGCAGATGCAAGTCAGAATGTGGATACAAAAACGATTATCGATTACATTATCGATAATTCAAATTCAGAAGATCCAGAAGTAGATAAGATTTATCATATCGCAGAAATTTCATCTTCTTCTGCTTCAAGCTTAGAGACATTTGTTAGTTCCAATGGCTTTAAGGATTATGTTATTGATGGAAACCGTACAATCGAGCAGGCGATGGCAGATGGTTGTATCGAATACAAATGTTTTGGCGGAAATGTAACAAGTGATGCAGATCTTGCTTATATTTCAAAGGCAGATTTCATTTATGTAAGTAATGATTCTGCATCGAAATTTACAAAAGACAATGACATGAGCGAGAAATTATATGATCTTCTGCATACATATGCAGTTGGCGATTTTAAGCCTTTAGTCATTGATAGTCCAAATGCAACAACCGTTGATCCGTCGACATCAAAGAATATGAAAGATCTTGCATCTTCTGTATTTGGCCCAAATGAAAAGTATTATTACACATTCAAGTGGGCAAGCAACTTAAGTGCAGATCAGTATTTGCAGCATGCAGGTGGTTCTTTGTATCTGGGAATTAACGGTCAGACACAGAAGACAAATGGTGCATGGACAGAAGTATATGAGTCAGACCCGACTGCCTCTGCTTCAGATGGATCCTCAGCACAGCCGATGTCTATGGCGAAGATTTTGACAATTGGCGTCAATTCTACATATACAAAGACAGATGCGCTGTTAGCAGGAAATCCGTCAGCAACGGGGTTGTATGCAGCAGATGGTTCTGCAATTGCAGATACTGCTACATCAAAATATTATAAGCTGGATGCAAATTCAATCTTCTATAAGAATGGTTATAATAACCGTGTCGGTGTAAGACCAACTTATATACAGAATGATATTGTAACATTGGCTGATTCAGAATCCGTTGATTTTGATCAGTACGACATGATTGTGATTGAAGATTCTTGTTATAATCAGACAATCACGGCAGATCTCTATAAGAAATTTGCATCAGCAATGTATGGTAAGCTCCATATTGTATATGGTGCAGATATGGGAACATCAACAGATGCAGCGATTGAAGTTCCGGACGACCTAAAGGAGACAAACTACTCTAAGTTATTTTATATGGTAGCAACAACAGAGTATGTTGCACGATATGAGAATATTATGGTAACTTCAAGAGCTGACTTTAGTGTTGTTACGACTTCAAAGAGTGCAGCGACAGCAAAGGTTATTGCAGATTTGATCAATGCATCGAAATATCGTGGAATTGGCGGTAGAGGTTCTTCTGCCTCATCCTTTACGGTGTTAGAGATTCAGCCATGCTATCCAATTGATGAAGCTGTGGCACAGGAAGTAGGCAAGGCAAAGCCAAGAAGTGGTAATGCATCAAGTATTTATGGAAGTGGAAATTATTATACAGCTCCAGCTAATGTCGTGAATGGAAAGACAAAAGAACAGTTAGCTGAAAATACAGAGTACTATGCCTGGGAGCTCTCTAAGGCAAAATTAGCAGATGCATTAAACTTACCAATTGATAAGATTAATTTGGTACAGATGTCATCCGAGGAGTTTGCGTGTGATAAATCAGAAGTTTTAGGAAAGTACGATTTGGTTTATATTGGCGGAAATACATCTGCATTAAAGGATGTGTTAGAATATCGTAGTTTGACAGGTCTTGCAAGATGGGGTGGGACATTGAAGTCTAATTCGGGTAGTTTGGATATGTCAAAGATTACAACTTTGCCAATCTACACGATGTATTCTCACAATGGTGATATTGTAAATCTGGATCTTTCAGCTATGGCACAGTCTCCAGGTCCTGCAAACAGTGGTACACCAACTGCGAAGGTTCGCCTGAATGGAAATTATACAGATACGTTTACAGTATTGAATGGTAATGATATCACATATAATCGGTATGAGGCATTAAAAGAATATGTTGATGCAGGAATGCCGGTTGTAGTAAGTAAGAATCTGACAACAGCATATACTCTTGCAAAGACAGATGGCTATTTGCAGAACTCGATTGATCCGGATTCTAATATGTATAAGTTATTGGCAGCATGTGAAGGCACTGATAAAGATAATGTACAGTGGAACTTTAATCAGACGGATGTGGAAGATATTTTAAGTGATGGTTCGCTTGGTGATTCATTAACAGGATATGTCTCAGTGTTCAAGGGTGGTGCAGCAGATACTCCAAAGAATGAGTTGAGTTCAATCTATGCAACATCAGAGAAGAGACCAAAGTTGACAATCACAAGTATGCCGGCAACTTATAATCGGTATGATGAAACATCACAGATTACAGACGGTACATTGAAATTTAAATATACAGTCACGGGAAGTGCCAATTATACGGTTAAACTGTATATTGATGATGATGGAAATAGTACTTTTGATCGAAAAGAAGAGTACATGACATCAGGAGATGCGAATTCACTTACTTATCAGTGTGCGGACAGCTTCTATGGTCCACTGTATTGGATGATTGAGGTTGTTGATACAAATGGAAATTCAGTCAGCCAGACGGGTATTGCTTATGTCAAGAACAAGACTGACGAAAAACAGCAGGTAAATGTATTGCAGATTATGCCGGGAGGTAAGGCAAACCAGTGGTCAAATAACGCACTTGGCGAAGGCGCAGAAGGTTACAACTCCTTGTATTTCTGTACTGTATGTCAGCAGGCATATCAGAGACTGGAGTATAACCCATATACGAATTCAGGAAATCGTACAGCGTATGGAGCTCTTTATGGTGGTAATTTCCAGGATTCGAAGGATGGTATGCTGGGAAGTCATTACTTAGGTAAGCATGAGCATACGTTTGGTATCGTAAGTTATGACAGTCAGCTTGTTGTACCTGGAAAAGGTGTCAAGGGTATGGATGACTGGGATAACAACCTTGCAGATCAGGTAAATGATCTGTATGACTTTGATATTGATATTATGCTGCGTAATGAGTTTGAGCAGGCTGCAAAGGATGCAGAAGCTGCATATGATTACAAGGTTGACAATGGAGAAGTTGATTACTCTTCAGCAATTACAGATGCAGAAAAAGAGGCACTTGTAAATTCATTTACAATTGATTCAACGGATACTGATTATGATAAGTATAATGCACTCACAACAGTGGAAGATAAATATAAATTTATTAAGAAACGTGAGTATGAGCAGTTGGCAGGCAAGTATTGGCAGTTGTATCAGTTTATGAAGAATGAGAGTGCAACTGGAACATCCAGCATGAAGGATGAAACAGGTGTTGATATTCAGAAAACAACCGTTGATGCAAGAAAGGAACTTGATGAAGAAATTGATAAGTTAATTGCCGGAATTCAGTCAGGAAGCACAAATTCAGGCAAGACAACCTTCTCAAGTAATACATCAAAAGAGACTTTGATTCAGGAATTGAATCGTTTGAAGACAAAATCAACGTACAGTGATTATTATTCTATTGATGGTAACGCTGCACAGTATAATGATGTATCACAGGCATATCTTCCAAATGGCGAGAGTATGAACACTTATATGGAGGAGTACTTTAAGGTAAAAGATAAAGAACTTGAGTATAAGGAACTTTACAAGAAATATACAAGATATGCAGCAGGTGCCGATTGGTTACAGGAATCATACAGTACAATTATTCTTGGACCATCTGAAGATTTCGGTGGAGATGATATTACAAGTCCGATTGCACTTGCAGATTTGAAGTCTTACATCGAAGATGATGGACAGCTCCTGTTGTTCCATGATACATTGACAAAGTTCTCTGATAAGGGTACTTCTACATTGACAGCAACACTTCGTTCATACTTTGGTATGGATCGGTATCACTTTAATGATCCTGTGACAACAGATGCAAGTCAGAATTATGTGAAGTATACAACTACACAGGATAGTGACAAGTACTTTATGACGAATCTGTCGACAACGAAAGATGAAAGTCGGTATACAAGCTGGCTTTCAGATATGAAAAAAGTGTTTGGATCAACGCCAAGCAAATATCTGACATCCGTGGCATATACAGATGCGGTAAATGTCAGTGGTAATGATAATCCATATGCAATTCCTTATCGGTATGCCGATTTGAGCTGGGCAATCGCAGGATATTGGTACAATGCAGCTAGCTTTTCTGCAAAGGAGAATACAAAGTATGGTACTGATAAAGCGAGTCAGAACAATCAGGGTATTGTAACATTGTTCCCATTCACATTGGCATCTGAGTTGAATATTTCAGGAACGCACTCACAGGCATATGCGCTGGATGTTGAAAATGATGACATGACTGTGTGGTATTCTCTTGCAGGTGGTAATAATACAAAGGACGGTTCTTCCATCTATGCAGCATCACCGAGAGATGGTATGGACAACTACTTTATTTACACTTATAAGAACGTAAACTACTGTGGTGCCGGACATTCGAAGGTGACTGGTGTAGGAAAGGATAATAATGATGAGCGTTACCTGTACATCAATATTATTTGTAACTCAGTTCGTAACAGTGTAAAACAGCCAACCATTTATGTATATGACTATGGTAAAGAAACAAATAATATCATCAAACGTGATGTAAACGATGATTATTATACAAAGGTTGAGGAGAATACTTCATATCCAGAGTTTAGTTTTAAGGTAACTGTAGACCAGGATGCAACATTAAAGCAGGTTCGAATCTACTATGATTTGGATTACTCAGAGACAAATCGTGATAGTTCATATGTAGCAGATAAGAATCATGTATTGATTGCGGATTGGAATTCTACACAGGTAAAGGAAGGTATCATCAAGGATGTATTCCGATATGATTCTTCTCTTGAGAAGCTGTTGAATAAGGATGGCGGACAGATTGCTGAGAAGTATGTAGATTCTGATGGTAAGGAAGTTACAGTAGCGGCAACGAAATTGAAGCTTCAGCCATCGTACTTTGAGAATTACAATAATGAATATACATATATTGTAATTGAAGCAACCGATTCCGAAGGTAACAAGGTTTACCAGAGAATCAAGGTTATGTTGAAGGATTATCTCTTTGACTTAACGTAAAATAATAAAAAAAGCATGGGAAACTCTGAAAAGAGTCCCATGCTTTTTTTGCCATTTGATTGACTTTTTTATAAGAATCGTTATAATTAAAATATGTATGTAGTTAGGAATTAGGCGATATATGCCACAACGTACAAAATAATATGAAAGGGGAGATACTATGCGAAAACGCAAAATGAATCGAGCACTCGTTGTCGCACTGAGTGTTGCTATGGCATCAAGCAATATAGCACCAACAGCTACATATGCGGCGGAGTCATCTCAAATTTTCGAAGCGTCAGAACAAGAAAATCCACAAGAAGAAACAAGTGAACAGGAATCCAAGACAGAGGTTGAAACTGTAGGTGAAGATTTACAGCAGGCAGAGCAAACTGTTGCAGAAGATAAGACGATTACAGAAGAAACGTATTTAGAGTACACACCTGAAGAGGGAAATTATACTCTGTCTTATCAGATTCGTGTAAATAATGGAAAAAAGGAAGCTATTATTAAGGGATATGGTAAAAATAAGACAGATAGAAATATTACTATTCCAAGTGAGGTAAGTGCTTCCAGTGAGTACACAAATGCTGCAGACTATCAGAATATTCCAGTTACAGCGATTGATCAGGGTGCATTCGCATTGACGGAATGTCCGAGAAGCGTGAATATTCCTGCCTCTATAGAATCCATTGGTACAAATGCATTTGCCGGAGGAGAAAAACAGAAAGTTTACATATTGCAGTCCGTTACAATTGAGGAAGGTTCAAAGCTGAATTGGATTGGAGAGGCTGCATTTCAAAGTCAGGCAGGATTGAAAAGTGAAATTGTGATTCCTGATGGTGTTACCAAAATTGGTAAACAGGCATTTTATAATTGTGAAGGCTTGACAAAGATTACATTTAATGGTGGAGGAATCATTGGTGCGCAGGCATTTTCTGGTTGTAGAAAAGTCAATATGGAAAATGGGTTAAAATTTCCACTTAATGTAACAGAAATTGGTGATGAAGCATTTTTGAATTATGGGGCTTCCTCAACAAATGCAGGAGATCTTGCGCTTCCAAGTGGACTTACATCAATCGGAAAGAAAGCCTTTTCTGGCGCAAAGCTGAAAGGAAATCTTGTTATCCCAAGTTCCGTTGCGTTCATGGGAGATTCTGCATTTCAAAGTGCATATGCCGATACCGACAAATCAAATATGGGGATGTTATCGTTTGAAAACGGAAGTAAATTAACGAGTATTCCAGCGTATGCATTTGATAAGTGCCTTGCGTTTAAGGGCTCGATTGTAATTCCAGAGGGGGTTACAAGTATTGGGCAATATGCATTTGAAAAGTGTTCAGGGATGGATGGAACGCTTTCTTTGCCATCAGGGTTGGAAACAATTGGCAATTATGCTTTTTCTGAGTGTTCAAAGCTGACAGGAGGAATTACACTTCCAGATACGTTGACACAGCTTGGTACGTATACATTTAATAAATGTAGTAATATTAATGGAGAACTTGTATTAAGTAAGAATTTAAAGAATATACCACAGGCTGCATTTTCAAACTGTTCTAGCATGATTGGAAGTGTGGATATTCCAGAAGGCGTACAGAAAATAAATGCAAACGCATTTCAGGGATGTTCTTCGTTAAATGGAACATTAACAATCCCGGAAACGGTAGATACGATTGGTGCCTATGCCTTTGATCAATGTAGTTTACTCACCGGGACTTTAACAATACCGGGAAAGGTAACTAATGTATCGAATTATGCATTTGACGCATGTTCTGGATTTGATGCATTAAAGCTTTCGGATAGTATTACAACTATCGGAAATTATGCATTTGCAGATTGTGATGGTTTTAAAAATGAATTTGTACTTCCTGCAAACCTGAAGACGGTTGGAGAGTTTTCATTTAGTGGTTGTAGTGGACTTGTTGGAAATCTGGCGATGCCGGATACTGTCACTTCAGTTGGAAAGTCTGCTTTTGCAGGGATGTCCGGATTAAATGGATATATGTATTTGTCAAAGAAACTTACATCCTTTGGAGAGCTGTGCTTCTATGGTTGTTCGAAATTAACAAATCCGAAGGATGAGCAGGGTAACATACAAATTATTGAGATTGCAGAGGGAACAACGGCGTTACCACAGCAGATGTTTGGAAATTGTAAGATGCTGACAAAAATACAGGTTCCAAAGACTATTAAGACAATCAATACTGGTGTATTTATTGGAACGAACTCTGCACTGGATCTTTATGTATATGCGGGGTCTGATGGAGCTGCGTGGGCAAGAAATTTGTCCACAGAGCAGAAAACGTTTGATGTTATTTATTTGGATGCATTAGCTTCAATCAAGCTTTCCAATAACGCATACACAATGCGAGTTGGCTCAGAGAGAGACTTGTCTGCAACTATCAAATATTATAAAGAAGAAAATGGTGTGGATGTACCATATGAAGTTGCAGAGAAAGATGCACCAGATAAATTAACATGGACTATGAATAATAAAGATACAGGTACCTATGCATCCTATGCAGATGGCAAAGTATCAGCAATCAAACAGGGAACGGAAACAATCAAGGCAACATCACCGGATGGTAAGACAAATGGTATGTGTAAGGTAACAGTGTTTAATAAATATGTTACACAAATGTCGTCCTCTGATCCAGCAACAACAAAACTGAATGCTTCAAAGGATGGAGAGCAAACAACGATTACAGCAACAATCAAATTGCAGGGATTCAAAGAAGCATTGGAATATGGTGAGATTAAAGAGGAAGATGTGACACTTACATGTACACCATCTGTAGAAGGTGTGGTTAAGATTGAGACGGGAAAGATTGTGTTTAATGAAGATTATACACAGGCTACAGTTTCAACAGTAATTACACCGGTAAAGAGTGGAAATACAGTTATTACATTTGCTACAAGTGTACCTGGTGAAACGGAAACGAAATTTACAAAGACGATAAATGTCTATATGCCGTTACAGAGTATCAGTATACCTGAAACAGCAACTGTAAAGGTTGGCGGCGAGAAGTTGAAGTTGACAGCGACATTGAATCCAGAAGGAGCAACCACACAGAAGGTCACATGGAAGAGTTCGGATACATCGGTTGCGACTATTAAGTCTACGACCGGAGAAATTACAGCAAAGAAGGCAGGAACAGTCACTATTACATGTACACCTTCAAACAACTCGAATTATGGTGATACGGCAGAAGCTGTTACCTGTACATTGACGGTTTTGCCAAAGGATGGAACAACGCCAACACCGACACCAGATCCAACACCAAATCCAAATCCGAATCCGGATCCAAAACCAACTCCGGATCCAAAACCAACTCCGACACCGACTCCGGAAGTGAAAGTTCCAACAATGTCAGTGAGCTATCGTACGCATGTACAGACATTTGGATGGGAGAAGTCATGGCGTAAGGATGGCGCTATGTCCGGTACGTCCGGAAAGGCAAAACGTCTGGAAGGCATTGAAATAAATGTCAGCGGAAATGATAAGGTTGGCATTCAGTACACGACTCATTGCCAGAGCTACGGCTGGCTGCCATGGTCATCAAACGGAGACATGAGTGGTACAGAAGGCGAAGCAAAGCGTCTGGAGGCAATTAAGATTCAGCTCACAGGTGCAGATAAGGATAAGTATGACATTTATTATCGTGTACATGCACAGTCTTATGGCTGGCTTGGTTGGGCGAAGAATGGCGCACCAGCAGGAACTGCAGGTTATGCAAAACGTCTGGAAGGAATTCAGATTGTAATTGTTAAGAAGGGCGAGAAGATTGACGAGAATAAGAATGGCATTAAATCTGTCAATAAAAGTGCATATATTGCATTATCTGGAACGTCACCAGTTGTGAATTCGAAGCCGACATCTTCAATGAATCCTACGATTGAAGGAAACAGTACACCAAATGTTACATACAGAACGCATGTACAGACATATGGCTGGCAAGGTTGGAAGTTTAACGGAAGTATGAGTGGTACAAGTGGACAAGCAAAACGTCTGGAAGGTATCGAAATTAAACTGACAAACAAGCCTTATAGCGGAGGCATTAGTTATACAACACATGTACAGTCCTATGGATGGCAGGGAAATGTGAATAATCCTTCTACTTGGAGATCAAATGGTGCAATGTCCGGTACAAGTGGTGAGGCAAAACGTCTAGAAGCGATTTGTATTACTTTAACAGGCAAGATGGCAGAGCACTATGATATTTATTATCGTGTACATGCGCAGACATTTGGCTGGCTTGATTGGGCAAAGAATGGTGCACCAGCAGGAACTGCAGGTTATGCAAAACGTTTGGAGGGCATAGAAATTAAGCTTGTTCCAAAGGGTGGACCGGCACCTGGTAAAACAGCTAGACCGTATGTAAGTAAGTAATATATTATTAGTAAAATAAAATCCATGAGTGACTTCGATAATATCGGGGTTGCTCATGGATTTTTGTATGTAATAAATATGTTATATAAAATTCATTAGATAAATAAAAAATAGAAGAGACCATATAGATTCCCCAATCTATATGGTCTCCCTATGTAAAACATAGTTTGAGTTGTTGCGTCCGAACATCAACAACTCGCTCTCCCCAAGATGTCCAAGGACTGATCCTCGAACAAGATTATCGTAACATATAATTGATAAAAATCAAGGGGGCTGGCACAATTGGCGCTCTACAGAGCATACTTTTTTATTTGTTGCATTTTTGCGTTGTATTTCCAAATCTATGATTGTATACTACTACAGTAGGAGGCTTGATAGACATGAAGGAACAACTGGTACAAGTTATTGATAAAAAGGATTTACAGGTACTGATCCTGACGGATGGATATAACATCCATCATCTGTCTGGGTATCGGGGACATACAGGAATGCTTGTGGCGTTTCAGGGAGAACAGTATATTTTGACAGACAGCCGGTATACAGAGCAGGTAGAACTGGAAGCACCGGAATTTACCTGTGTGGATATTGGACGGGAAGGATATTCCAAGACGATCGCGGCGATGGTGCAGAAGGCATTTGCAAAAGAGGGCAGATCCACACTTCGAATCGGATTTGAGAATAAAGAGATTTCGTATATGCAGTATCAGGCTTTTGTAGATACATTTGCAAAAGAATTGACGGGAATGCAGGTGGAGTTTGTGCCACTGGAAGATGCAGTTAATGTGTATCGGGAAGTAAAGACAGAGGACGAGATTGCGAAGCTGGCACGTGCAGAGCAGATTGGCGATGAGGCGTTTACAGAGATTGTAAAGTTTATCCACGAGAACTGGAAGGATGGATTGACGGAACAGCGAGTTGCCTTGCAGTTAGAATATGAGATGCGGCTGCGTGGTGCCGAGGGAACGAGTTTTGATACGATTGCGGCAAGTGGTTCAAACAGCAGTCTGCCACATGCGATGCCACAGCCGAAGCTGCTTGCGGAAGGTGATTTCCTGACGATGGATTTTGGCTGTATGTATCAGGGATATTGTTCGGATATGACGCGGACGATTCATATTGGAGAAGTGGTAGAATCAGAGCAGAAGAAGGTGTATGATACCGTGCTTCAGGCACAGCTTGCAGCACTTTCCGTTGTGAAACCGGGCATGGTATGTTCGGATGTCGATAAATGTGCACGTGACATCATCGCAGACGCCGGTTATGGAGATTATTTCGGACATGGACTCGGACATAGTGTGGGACTTTTTATTCACGAGGAACCTCGTTTTTCCATGAAATGTGATGCTGTGTTGAAGCCGGGTGTTGTGATCACAGTGGAACCGGGTATTTATCTGCCGGGCAGATTTGGTGTACGGATTGAGGATATGATCGTGGTGACGGAAGATGGATATCAGAATCTGGCATCTTCCCCGAAGGAACTGATCTGTGTATAATAGTCTAAAATGAAATATAATTTTGAAAAAAGTATTGACAACTCCATACCTGCATGCTATAGTATGCAAGTATGTTGATGAAAGCAGAGTATCCACTCTCACCTTAGCGCATAGGCGACTCGGGTTATGTAGTAAGAGAATATATAGATTTCTTATTATAACAATGTGTGGATAGTTTGTCTATCCACTTTTTTAATGCATTGATAATGGGAGGTGTATATTATTAGCGATTTAATGATTAACGAGCAGATTCGTGACAAAGAGGTACGTGTGGTAAGTGAGACAGGAGAGCAGCTTGGTATCATGTCATCCAAGGACGCTCAGAAGCTCGCAGATGAGCAGGGTGTTGATCTATCAAGATTGCACCGACAGCAAAGCCACCTGTTTGCAAGATTATGGACTATGGAAAGTTCCGTTATGAGCAGACACGTCGCGAGAAGGAAGCAAAGAAAAAGCAGAGAGTCATTGAAATCAAAGAAGTTCGTTTGTCACCAAACATCGACAATAACGATCTGAATACGAAGGCAAACATGGCAAGAAAATTCCTGACTAAGGGCGATAAGGTAAAAGTTACACTTCGTTTCCGCGGTAGAGAGCTTGCGCATGTGGATAATGGTAAAGCGATTCTGAATTCCTTTGCCGAGATGCTTTCAGATGTTGCTGTTGTAGATAAACCTGCAAAGTTTGAAGGTAGAAGTATGATCATGTTTTTAGCTGAAAAACGTTAAATTCATATAAATAAGAAATTACCATGCATATGCATGATTTTTAAGGAGGAAAAGAAATGCCAAAGTTAAAGACAAAAAGAGCAGCTGCAAAGCGTTTTAAGAGGACAGGAACCGGTGAGCTTAAGAGAAATAAGGCTTACAAGAGCCACATTCTTACTAAGAAGACTACAAAGAGAAAGAGAAATCTTAGAAAAGCAACTATGACTGATTCTACAAACAGCAAAGTTATGAAGAAGATTTTACCATATTTATAGGATATTAGGAGGAATGAACGATGGCAAGAATTAAAGGCGGCGTTGGCGCTAAGAAGAGACATAATAGAACATTAAAGCTCGCTAAGGGATACAAGGGAGCAAGATCTAAGCAGTATAGAGTAGCAAAGCAGTCAGTTATGAGAGCTTTGACATCTTCTTATGCTGGTAGAAAGCAGAGAAAGAGACAGTTCAGACAGCTCTGGATCGCTCGTATCAATGCAGCAGCAAGAATGAATGGACTTTCATACAGCAAGCTTATGTATGGATTGAAGCTTGCAGGTGTAGATCTTAACAGAAAGATGCTTTCAGAGATGGCTATCAGCGATGCTGAGGGATTTGCAAAGCTTGTTGAGGTTGCAAAGGCACAGTTATCATAATATAGAATATAGAATCTTCTATATATAAGTAAAAAGAACCGGATGTGGTATAAACTTACACATCCGGTTCTTTTGTTGCGCGAAAAGGTTTTATAATTCGGAGGCGTATGCTATAATTATAGAGGTTAGGGGGATGACCAATGAGAGTAAAGACACAGAGTAGGAGGCACATATGTTCGTAGAGAGAATAACAAAGGATCAGATGAAGATGTTTCTTGAGACTTTTGCTTGCTGTAGTGAGCAGAAGAACCTCGTTATGAGACTTAACTATGCAGGAAAGGAACCGTATCTGGATGTGACCAGGTTCAGCAATGGTCTGGTATATACTGATTCATATTATGATTTTGACAGTACATACTGCAGTAATCTTTGGAATAAGTTCCTGTATACACAGTTCACACATGAGTATTACACAGCGTTCAAGGAGTACCTTATGAAGGATGTGGACAGAAAGCTCACTAATATGATAAAAATCTGAAAAAAGTTGTTGACTTTGTATTCGATAGATGGTATTATCTTATTCGTTGGTGACGAGCACAGAAGTCGACATCACATAAATATGCGGGAGTGCTGGAATTGGCAGACAGGCTAGACTAAGGATCTAGTGCTGGAAACGGCGTGTGGGTTCAAGTCCCATCTCCCGCATTTTTTATTTCTAGAGAAAGCTTAAAACATAAGCTTTCTCTTTTTTTTAACTAATATTAACTCCCGGGAGATTTCCTTGATATATGGGCTGACAGGGGGTAGAATCAAATATATTCATAAAAACAGGAGGAATAGAGCGTGTCAAAAGCGATATTCAATAAGAAGGTTCTGGCGGCAGCGATTGCCGGTCTGATGTCCGTGTCGCTGGTTGGCTGCGGAGGCAGTACCGGTGGACAGACAGGAAGTTCCAGAATAAATATAGAGCCGTATAGCAAGGTGGAATTCAATACGGATCAGGTTAAGAGCGGAGATATCCAGTCCTCATTGACATTGGAGCTCAAGCCTGATGGTTACAGCAGCAATGATTACTCGATACAGCAGTCTGACTACAAGGTTCAGGAGGTCAAGGTAAAAGAGGGCGATAAGGTGGCCAAAGGCGATGTGATGATTCAGTTTGAGGCCAAGGATATCCAGAAGACCATAGATCAGTATACGGATCAGAAGGAGCGGGATCAGCTTCTTATAGACCATTACAACAGGCTGGCGAGCATAGACAGCAGCCAGGATTACTCCAGTGACATATCCGCGGCGAAGGAGGATATGGATCTGGCGGATACATACATCAAAGAGCAGAACGAGAGAATGAAGGAGTATCAGGTCATTGCAGACAAGAACGGAACAGTGACTTATGTCAACTCAGATCTGCAGTATGGATATGTCACAGCGGGTGATACGCTCATAACGGTGGATTCGGGTTCGTCTGATTATGTATCAGAGACTGCGGATTCATACGAATTCAAGGAGGGGCAGACCTACGATGCTGATTTTCAGGAGGCAACATTTACACTGAAGCTCACGAAGTGTGAGAAGTATACAAGCTCTGCCACCGGAGAGGAGATGCAGAAACTTACATTTCAGCCTGTCAGTGATATGACCGGAGTGACCGAAGCGGATACCCTCAAGATGGTCATAGATAAGCCGGTTGTAAAGAACGTTGTATATGTGAATAAAAAGGCTGTGTTTGACGGCTCGGGTGAGAAGAAGTATGTGTACACTGTAAATGAGGACGGATACAGGAATGCGGTAGAAGTTACCGTTGGAGATACGGTGGATGATTATACAGTTATCAAATCAGGACTGAAGGCCGGAGAGCAGGTGGTGATAAATTGATGAGACAGAATATTATGCATAAAGGCAGCACACGGACAAAAAAGAATATGACCGCCAGAATAGCATGCCTGGTAATGTCATTTGTCATGGCAGGAGGAATGGCGGGCTGTGGCAAGGAGAACAGCGAGAAGGTTCCTGAGCTCGTTGAACCTGTAAGTACAAACGAGGCATACAGACCGGTCACATATGGAGATATAGGCAAAAAGGTCATCAAGACCGGAACGATAGTCCCAACTGACTATTGTTATTACTATGACACATCTGTGACTCTGTCAAAGGTGTATGTGAATGTGGGCGATGAGGTCAAGAAGGACACGGTTCTTGCAGAGACCGACAGCAATGCATCCACAGCATCGGGAGACGATGGCAGTGGTACAGATTCAGGCTCAATAGTGGATGATTCTTCAACATCGATGGATGGGGACGACAGCTCGGAAGCTGATTCCCAGGATGTGAAGAAGTATTCACATGAGATCAAGCAGAAGATATATGAGCAGAATCAGGCTGAGCTGGACTGGAAGATAAAGGCGTGCGAAGAGATCGGTGATTCAAAGGGCGCTGCAGAGGCCAGAACAGAAAAAGCCATAAATGAGGAGAACAACAGGTACGATAATCTTTTATATGAGTATGAGCAGAAAAAGCTCACACAGCAGGACGAGGATAAGGACAAGGTCAAGCAGAGCGGAACGCTCAAGGCAGACCGTCCGGGCACGGTAACATACGCCAAGAAGATAAGCGGCAGTGAGAATACTGTCGGCGGCGGTGAGAACGTGGTCGTGGTTTCAGATTACAGTGATCCATATATAGAGATAACCGGTGAGAGCTTCAAGAAGAATACATACAGCATGTATAAGAACATGTACACTGTGATAAATGGAAAGCAGTATGACATAGTGCCATACAACTACACCAATCAGGAGATAGCTGTGGCACAGAGCAAGTCAAGTCTTCCATACACAAGATTTAAGCTCAAGGGTGTGAAGGATGCAGATAAGATCCTCAGCGTGGGCAACACGGTGTCACTGTATTTCAGTACATCCGATGCAAAGGACGTACTCACAGTGGGAAATGATTCCATATACGAGGAGAACAACCAGAAATTTGTATATGTCAAGACAGATTCCAGTGAGAAGGAGCGCAGGGATATAGATACCGGTGCCAGCGACAATAACTACACAGAGGTAGTCAGCGGACTCAAGGAAGGCGATCTTGTCTACTACGCTTCAGATGCGGTCATGCCTAGTGATTACACAGAATACACGGTGGCACTCGATTCATATACGAAGACAGCAACGGTGAAGAGCGATTCGTTCTCGGTGGAGGACCTCAACAGTGTCAGCTACACTGCACCATGCGATGGACGTTTCACGTCACTCAACGTCAAGAAGGGCCAGAAGCTCTTCATCCCGGCAAACAAGCGTGCACGCATCTGGTAATAGTCCACGGTGCGAAACAAGCATAGTGAATGAATAGCGAGGAGCTGCCCGTACATCGTCTGGGCAGCTCCTTCTAATATATATTAAATAAGGAGAAAATCGCACAGGACCTCGACAATATGTGGCCCGTCGTGGCTGAGGCCATCCAGACCATCTTGCGCCGCGAGGCTTACCCGCATCCCTACGAGGCCCTGAAGCAGCTCACCCGCGGCAACGAGAAGGTGACGGAGCAGACCATCCACGACTTCATCGGCACGCTCAACGTCAGCGACGAGGTGCGCAAGGAGCTGCTCGCCATCACGCCGCACAACTACACAGGTATCTAATCAAGACAATTTTATATATTACTTGGCCGTGAGGCCATATCTATCATTCAAAACAATACTGTTATGGCAGAAGAATTAGAGAACAAGCAGGAACCCGTTTACGGACAGGATGAGCGTGGCCGCGAGGCCAACTCTTCTGAGAGTCAGGGTAATAGTGAGCAGAAGGATTATCGCTCGTCGCGGCCTCAGCGTCCGCGCATCCACTCGCAGCGCGCTTACAGCAGCGACCGCAGCAACCAAGGTGGCGAGGGCGGCTTCCGTCCAGAAGGCTTCGGAGCAGGACTCCAGGGCGCGCAGGGCGGACAGTATCAGGGCGGCTATCGCCCGAGAAACAATTATCAGGGTGGCTACCAGCAGCGTCAGCAGGGTGGCTATCAGCCCCGTCAGCGTCAGCAGGGCGGCTATCAGCAGCGCCAGCAGGGTGGCTACCAGCAGCGCCAGCAGG
>OLSD01001817.1_pt1 | contig 16398 bp, 9 predicted proteins | sample 1672211 | NCBI WGS metagenome assembly OLSD01 (sample SAMEA3136659, study PRJEB25190) | human gut metagenome | reverse complement strand
CCATCAGTAAATCAATAAATATAATTATTATTTTCATTTTCAACACCTCTAATTCTAAGTTCACAACTTCCGATTTGTTTCTATCTTTATTTCTTAATTATACACGGGATTTGAAGCTTTTTCTACTTATCTATTGTTCTAAAATCTCTCTCAAAAAAATAATTAAAAAAATTTATAAAAAATAGGGTGTCAAAAGCCTGAGCAATTCCAAATAAGTGAAGGGAGTAATTCCAATCAATAAAAATGGAATCCTTTCACTTGAATTGAAAACTGAATATACAGGTCACTAAGACGTTAATTCTGATGATAGCCACCTTATCGGGTACGCCATAACTTTTGTGGATGCAGAACAGCGAGAACTCCCGGTATGAGTGTCAGGTTGCTCCTGACATGGCGATGACAGTCAGAAAGATAATGATACTTCTCTAAGGAGCTGGCGGAGTACCCGGCAGAGGTTAGAATCCTATGATACAGATCAGCAGTCTGTTCCTTAGTGGCTTCCCATGAGCGATACGCTCGGCAAGGGGTGTTGAGAACAAATGTTGCCACGACCGTTTAGGAAATGAAACGGTCAGGTACATAGTCATTCTACAATGGCTATGAATATTCAGGAAAGGAGGACGCAAGAAGTGTCAAACTGCAAAACGATTGCCATCTGCAATCAGAAAGGCGGAGTAGGAAAGACCACCACTTCGGTCAATCTCGGAATCGGTCTTGCAATGCAGGGAAAGAAAGTATTACTTGTTGATGCAGACCCACAGGGAGATTTAACCACTTGTCTGGGGTGGCAGGATACGGACAGTCTGGGTATCACGCTTGCAACGAAATTAACGGATGTAATGAATGAAACGATGAATGACCCGATGGTTGGTATCCTGCACCATGATGAAGGAGTTGATCTTGTTCCGGCAAACCTTGAGCTTTCAGCAATGGAGTATAACCTTATGAATGCCATGAGCAGAGAAACCACGATGAAAAATTACTTGAATCAGATTAAAGACAGGTATGATTTTGTTGTGATCGACTGTATGCCATCGCTTAGTATGGTAACACTCAATGCTCTTTCGGCGGCAGACAGTGTGATTATTCCGGTTCAGGCTCAATATCTGCCAGCAAAAGGAATGACGCAGCTCGTGCAGACGATTTCAAGGGTAAAGAAGTATATCAATCCGGATATTAAGATTGATGGAATACTTCTGACTCTCGTAGACAGTCGGACTAATCTTGCTAAAAGTACGGTGGAAGCTCTGAGGGAAAACTTCGGGAATCATATTAAGATGTACCGGACATCTATCCCAATCGGAGTAAAAGCCGCAGAAGCTTCTTCAAAAGGCAAGAGCATTTATGTTTATGAGCCACGCAGTACGGTGTCAAAGGCTTACACCGCATTTACGAAGGAGGTGTTAGCAGATGGCAGGAAGAAAGAGCGACTTCACGCTCACGAAGCTCGATGACCTGTTTACCACGCAGGCACAGAGAGAAGAAGAAAAGCTTTCCAAAATCCGGGATATTCCATTGGAGCTGATAGACGATTTCCCAGATCATCCTTTTAAAGTCAGGGATGATGAAGATATGCTACAGCTCATAGAGAGTATCAGGGACAGAGGGGTTATTACTCCGGCAACAGTCAGACAGAAGGAAGATGGGAGATACGAACTCATATCTGGTCATAGAAGAAAACGAGCCTGTGAACTGGCAGGTTTTCAAACACTTCGTTGTGAAGTGGTGGATTTGAGCAGAGATGAAGCCACGATTTTGATGGTAGAAAGTAATTTCCAACGCTCAAAGATACTTCCATCAGAAAAAGCCTTTGCTTATAAGATGCGATTGGATGCCATGAAAAGACAGGGAAGACGAACAGATTTAACTTCGGACCCAGTGGGACCGAAGTTGAATGGAACTCGTTCTAACAGTCTTTTGGCGGAGGAAACAGGAGAAAGCACGTCGCAGATTAAGAGGTTTATCCGTCTTACCTACCTTGTCCCAGAACTGCTTGAGTTTGTCGATCAGGACCGGATTAAAATGCGTCCGGCAGTAGAATTGTCGTATCTTGATGAGGACTGTCAGAGGGACATCGTGGATGAAATCGACATGAACGACGCAACTCCCTCTCACGACCAGACTATCCGTATGCGGAAGTTTTTTGAGGAAGGGAAACTCACGACCGAAGTTATTCAGGCAATTATGTCGGAGGAGAAGCCGAACCAAAAAGAAAAGATTACGCTGAGTATGGACAGGGTAGAGAAGTTTATTCCGAAAAATATCAAGATCAGCCAGAGGGAGGACTTTATCTGTAAGGCATTGGAGCATTATAACAAGTATCTCAGGCAGAGGGCAGACCGTGACAGCAGATAACGCTTTTATCGTTCCCCCTTCTCACACTCTACCCCCTATAACCTACAGTTTACCTGCTGAAAATATATATTCTATCTCCATATTTATAACTATCTCATAATGTTATGGTTATCTATAAGAACCAGTCGCACAGTTGGAAAAGTGCAGGAGGTTTTGATACGATGAAAAGTTCAGATTTCTTCTTCGGCAGGTATTGGAGTAGTAACAGGGATAAAGATGCAATAAAAGTTGGACGCACTGTGGATAACTGATGCGTTCGTTTCGTTTAAGGAGGAAAAACGAATGGCAAAATTAAAAATCAAGAGGGCTGTGTCGTTTGTGATGGCAACAGTTCTCAGCCTTACCGCCTTCATGGGCGTAGGAGCGAATACCGCTTTTGCCGCAGCCGGGGAAAAGACCAACGTGTATATGGTCGATTTCCCTCGTGATGGCGATGCGAATTACGATGGCGTATGGGGACACAATAACCTGACGCTGAAAAATGGATGGCATACAGGCAGTGCCACACATACCAACCTGAAGGCAATCGGTTCTTTTTCAGGCAATGTTGGCTATTGTATTGAACCGGGTGTGCATCTGAGTATGGGGCAGTCTATGACCCAGTACGATGAAAACTATTTCAATAACATTCAGGCAAATGGTGTTATTTCCGGAGATGAGATCAGACAGTATATCGGTCGAATCTTACAGTACGGTTATCGTGGAACGATTTCCACAAGCTGGCGTTCGCAGAATGAAGCTGCCGCAAACAGCATCGCCCATGCCTATGCGACACAGCTTCTGATCTGGGAAACCATCGTCGGAGAACGTGACGCAAACTTTAATCACAAAGCAGCGAGTGGTTGCAGCAATGTTAAAGATGTGGTCAATGCCGCACATCCACTTCGCAGTAAGATTTTCAGCTACTATGACTCGATGGTAGCGAGCATTCAGAAACATACGGTTGTGCCGAGTTTCTGTAATCGTTCCGCCGGTTCAGCAAAAACACTGGAACTTGAATGGGATGGAAGCAAATACACAACGACACTGACAGATGCGAACAACGTACTCTCTAATTACAGCTTCAGTGCAAGTATCAGTGGGGTATCCTTTTCCACAAATGGGAATAAGCTGACGGTATCTATGGAGAAAGCACCAAGCGATGCTTTTACGATCACTGCCAGCAAGAAAAACTCTGTCCGCAGAGGTGTGGTTGTGTGGTCCGAGGGTAAACATGGCACAGGTTCCAGTGTGCAGGACGTTGTTTCCTATGCACAGGAAGTTGGCGATCCGGTCAGTGGCTATGTGAAGATGAAAGTCAGCTATGGTTCCTGTCAGATCGTCAAGACAAGTGAGGACGGAAAGGTGGACGGTATCAATTTCACGATTTCCGGTAATGGTATCAATCAGACAGTAACGACAGCGAATGGCGGTAAGTTCCAGCTTGATAATCTGATGCCGGGTGTCTATACCGTAACAGAGCAGTCTATTGACAAATATGTGCCACAGGAAACACACAGAGTCACAGTTGTAGCAGGACAGGTGGCAACTGTAAACTTTAACAATGTTCTGAAAAGGGGCGACCTTCAGGTGGTCAAATCCTCAGAAGATAATCTTGTTGAGGGTGTGAAATTCCGTCTTTATGGTACTTCCCTTGCAGGCATTGCAGTCGATCAGTATGCAGTGACAGACGCAAACGGAGTAGCAACTTTCAAAGATGTGCTGATCAGCGGAAGTGAACCGTATACCGTAGAAGAAGTAGATACAGAGGTACGCTATGTTGTACCGGAGAATCAGACAGCACCTATTCAGTGGAAGTCTGTGACAAAGCGTGATTTCAGCAACATTTTGAAGAAATTCACAGTGACTGTAACTAAGAGTGACAAGGAGGAAGGCACAGCACAGGGCGATGCGACACTTGCAGGTGCAGTTTATGGTATCTACAAAGGCGAAACACTGGTAGATAAATATGTGACCGATGCGAATGGGCAGTTTACAACGAAAGAATATATCTGCGATACCGATTGGACAGTCAGAGAAATCACACCGTCTGAAGGATATTTGCTTGATAAGACGATTCACAAAGTTGGAGCGGACCCGAAACTCTATGAAGTGGAACACAATCTGACTGCCAATGATGTAACTGAACAGGTTATGAAAGGGAATATCGCTATCATCAAGCATACTGATGACGGAGAAACCAAAATTGAAACACCGGAAAAGGGTGCAGAGTTTGAAGTTTATCTGAAATCTTCCGGAAGCTATGATGCAGCCGAAGAAGATGAGAGAGATACGCTTGTATGCGATGAGAATGGATTTGCTCAGTCAAAAGATATGCCATATGGTGTTTATACCGTTCATCAGACAAAAGGCTGGGAAGGTAGAGAACTGATGAGTGATTTTGATGTGTTCATTTCTAAAGATGGACAGACCTATCGTTACCTCATCAACAATGCCAATTTTGAAAGCTTTATCAAAGTGGTCAAAAAGGATGCTGAAACAGGAAAAACTATTCCGTATGCAGGTGCAGGATTTCAGATTTACGATCCGTCAGGAAATAAAGTAACTATGACATTCACTTATCCGACACCGACAACCATCGACACCTTCTATACAGATGCAGATGGTCAGCTTGTAACACCGGAGAAACTGGAGTATGGCAAGGGATATTCGCTTGTTGAGGTACAGGCTCCTTATGGTTATGTGCTTGACAGTACCCCTGTATCATTCGATGTGACAGAAGAAAATGCAACACAGGAGGGCACGATTAAATTGGTTAAGGTTGAAAAGCCGAACATGGCTCAGAAGGGTACGATTTCTGTGGAAAAAACAGGAGAGGTATTCTTTGGTGTGAACGTATCCGGCGAGGAAGGCAAAGATGTGATCTATCAGCCGGTATACAAAGTGAAAGGTCTTGCGGGAGCAACCTATGAAATCACAGCAGACGAAGATGTGGTAACACCGGATGGAACACTCCGCTACCACAAAGGCGATGTTGTGGATACGATCACAACAGATGAAGATGGCACTGCAAAGAGCAAGGAGCTTTATTTGGGTAAATATACCGTAACAGAAACACAAGCACCGGAAGGCATGGTCATCAATAAAGATGGACATCAGGTAGAACTCACTTATGCCGGACAGGAGGTTGCAGTGACAGAAACTGCCACAAGCTTCTATAACGAAAGACAGAAAGTGAAGATTTCCCTTGAAAAAGTGCTTGAACAGGATGAAACATTCGGAATCGGCAAGAATGATGAACTGAAAAATATCAGCTTCGGTCTTTATGCGAAAGAGGATATTGTATCAGAAAGCGGTACGGTAATCCCGGCAGACGGACTGATCGAAATCATTGGACTTGCAGAGGATGGTACTGCGACAGTAGCGACAGACCTTCCGTTTGGCAGCTACTATATCAAGGAGATGGCAACGGATGAACATTATATACTGAATGATGAGCAGTATGCATTCACATTTGATTATGCTGGACAGGATACCGAAACCGTTGAGATTAAAGTCAATGACGGGAAACCGATTGAAAACAAACTGATCTATGGTTCTGTATCAGGTAAGAAAGTGGATGAAAACGGAGAAGCACTTGCAGGTGCAGTGATCGGAATCTTTAAAGCTGATGAAACAGAATTTACAGCAGAACACGCTTTTATGACAGTGAAATCCGGAGAAGATGGCAGCTTCGCATTTAAGAAAGTGCCATATGGTAATTGGATTGTTAAAGAAATCGAAGCACCGGAAGGATTTGTCCTTGATGGAACAGCACATGCGGTCACTATTGATCAGAATAAGCAGGTCATTGAAGTGGAAATCACAAATGAATATATCCATGGCAATATTCGACTTACAAAGGTGGATGCAGATTATCCGGATAATAAGCTGACAGGAGCCACTTTTGAAGTCTACAAAGATGTCAATGGCGACGGAAAACTGGACGACAAAGATGAGCTTGTTGGAAATCTGGAAGAAACTTCTGTCGGTATTTATGAAATGCAGGAGCTGCTTTACGGAAAATATCTTGTAAAAGAGACAAAAGCACCGGAGGGATTTGTTCTTGATGAGGGTGTTTATTCTGTGTCCATTACTGAGGATGAAAAGACTTATGACGTGGAAAATAAAGCAGGTGTTGGCTTTATCAATCAGGCGATGAAAGGTAATCTGAAGATCAAAAAGACATCTTCTGACGGCAAAGTAGAAGGTTTCACATTCCGTATCACAGGCGTTAATGGTTATGACAGAACTTTTACAACTGACAAGAACGGAGAGATTTTTGTGGACGGACTTCGTATCGGAGAATATACTGTTTCTGAGGTCAGTGACAATGTATCTGCCGGATATATTTTACCAGCCGATAAGAAGATTACTGTGCAGACAGATTCGACAGTAGAGATTGAAATGCACAATGAACTTCGTGATACACCAAAAACAGGCGATGACAGTAGAACCGGTCTTTGGATGGTGCTTGCAGGTCTTTCCGCAGCGGGAATTGCGGCAACAGTCATTGCTTCCAAGAGAAAGAAGAAAAAGGAGGGCAATGAATAATGGACGCAAAGACAATCGTAGCAGTTGTATTGGTCGCCTTTATCATCGGCGGCTTTCTTTTCTTACAGAAGAAAAACAGAAAAAATAAATAACTTGAAGCGGGGGCGGAGCAATCCGCCCTTTGCTTTTGAGCAAGGAGGTCAAAATGAACCAGTTAGAGAAGATTGAGGACAGAGTTCTCTCTGTGCTTGAGTCAAATACACAGTCCCGTAGTGACGACATGGTGCTTTATCTTCTTGTCTGCAACAGTTATTCCAATAATGAAAATCCAATAGGAAAGATGCCTTTTGAAGTGGTCATGAAACATTACAGAGAGTTGAAATTGCCACATTTTGAAAGCGTCAGAAGAACAAGACAGAAGATACAGGCAACGCATCCAGAGTTAGGGTGTCTGACTGAATATCGGAGAAACAGGAAGAAAATGCAGAAGTTATATACCGATTACGCAAGAAAGTAGCGAGGAGGATGGACCATGAAAGATAAATCAGCATTTCAGCAGAAGATCAAACTTCTGACCAAACTTTTCGATTTCGGCTGTAATACGGAAAAGAAGTTACAACAGCTCGACATGGAAAGCATTTTGAAAATCCCAGGGATTACGATACCGGATATGGCATTGATCCTTGAATTTCAGAAAGAAACCAAAGCTAATAAGCTGTTTTCTTATTTGGGAGGTGGTGCTGATGAACAGCAGACTTCGCAGTAACGATACCAGCCAATCAGAAGATACAGAAACGACAGGAGGTGCAAGGTAAGTGGCAAGAAAATACAATCTGATCTCGGAACTCTATGACCAGACTTGCAAAACAGTAGTTGCGAATCCACAGAACTGGCAGAACTTTTTGCAGTCTGCCTGCCGGAATTATAAGTTGCGATATGATGAGCAGTTGCTGATCTATGCACAGCGTCCTGACGCTACTGCGGTACTTGAGATCGAGCGTTGGAACAGAAATTTCGGTCGATGGGTAAATCGTGGAGCTAGAGGTATTGCAGTCTTTGCTGATGAGGACCGAAAGACACAGAGATTAACCCATTATTTTGATATTTCCGATACCCATGAGGGAAGATATTCCCGTCCGGTTCCACTTTGGAATATGCAGGAGGAATATACAGAAGAAGTCATCGAAACACTGGAAAATACGTTCGGACAACTGACCTACAAAAGTGTTCTTTCGGACGCTGTCATGAGTGCTGCACAAAATGCCGCAGAAGATAATCTCCCGGATTATTTGCAGGACTTACTGTATGTTGCAGATAATAGTTTCCTTGCAGGACTGGACGAAGGGATGATTACTACCATCTATAAAAAACTTGTGACAAACAGCGTGGCATATATGATGATGGCACGACTGGGAATCAATGTGGGCGAATATTTTGAAGCGGAAGATTTCAGAGATGTCACAAACTTTAATACGCAGGAAACGTTAAACGCTCTCGGTTTTGCCACAAGTGATATTGCAGAGATGGGACTTTCGGAAATATCAAAAACCATTCGGGCACTTAGCCGGAACAATCGCATCATTGAAGCGGACAGACAATCTGGATACAATAGGGATGAAAATACAACCGAAAGGAGCGGTAAGAATGAACGAGATCACATACACGATGGTCGGGGATTACAACCTTCCGGATCTGATCTTGCCAGAACAGCCGGAGCCGGTGGTGGGCAAATGGTCACAGATGAGGAGAACATTTCTCAAGGAACAGCACAGAGTACAGTATTACAATCTCCTGACGAAAGGAATCCTGACAAAGCATTTGTCGGAAGTACAGCAGAGGGCGAGCGAACTGGAGGAAACTCTGGTGCGGGAGATGGCAGCCAGGGAGGGACTGACCGAACAGATGAAAGCAGACGACATGATGAACTGGGTTCGGCTGATGAACAACATCAGAAACTCGGCTCAGGAGATCGTGAAAGCACAGGTCATTTACGTTTAGAGCATTATGACCGAAACCATGAAGATAAGAGTCTTCCTTTCTTTCACAGCGATAAGGATATCAACGAGATACTCCGGACAACACCGCATTTGTCGGCATCTCTTGAAGAAATCAAAGATTTTTATGAGAGGACACAGGATAATGTAGAACGGACGGAGTTTATCAAGAGTATTTTTAATCATGACTATACGGAGCTGGCTTTAGAAGATGGAAGGACAGTTGGATACAAGACATTTCAGAATGTATTGCATCTTTGGGAAGGTCATTATGAGAGCAGAACGAAGCAGAGCTATTATGACTGGGATGTAATTGCAAGGCACTTTGAAGCAATGCGATTGCTCGGAGAATTAAATGATAGAATCAAAACGTTACCGTCAATGGACGGACAGCTAAGTTTTATTTTAGACGGACAGGCAGGGGAAGAAAAAAACTCTGCCTTTTCTTTTACTCAGGAGATTATAGATACAATCCTGACTCGTGGAAATGGCTTCTTCAATGGAAAAATGCAGATTTATGAGCAGTTTGAAAAGAGCTTATCCGCAAAAGAAAATGTAGAATTTCTGAAAAAAGCATATGGCGTGGGTGGTGTTCAACCGGTCATCACTGGCACAGGCATTGATGAATGGCATGATGGAAAAGGCATCAGCCTTTCACGAGGATATGGTGCAGATGCTGAGAAAATAATACTCAAATGGACGCAGGTAGAAAAGCGTATCAGGGAACTGATACGGATGGACAGATACTTAAATCCAAAGGAAAAAGAGCGTTATCCTAAGTGGCTTGAAGAACAGGAAGCCAGACGGGCAGAAATGGAGGAGCAAAGAACAAATCGTGAAATCCTTTCGACTGCCCCATCTGAATCACAGGAGCAGACAAAGGAAACACCACCTTCCGAACACTATGAGTATCATTTGGGCGATACTGTATATATTGGAGCTTCCGAATATGAAATCTTATCGTTTGATGATGAGAGAGTCATGCTCTATGATACGGAAATGCCATTGTTCAATAAGGAATTTACCCGTATTGAATTTGATGAGAAAGTGCGGGAAAATCCGATGAATGACCATCTGAAAGTGCCAGATCAGAATGCGGTGCCATTAGAAATGTTGGCACAGGCAAAGAAAATCATCAATGAATTTTGTCAGAATGAATATGGATCGAATGCAGATTTTAGCAATCTGAAAGAAGTCGGCATTGCATTTACGACAGTCACGGATGATGAGATACCGATACAGGTAAATGCCAATCTTGTAGATTTGAGTGTAGAACAATATCTTGATGATAAGTTAATTGAAAGCACAAGATATAGCTCGATGGAGGAAATGATTGAGTCTGCACTTGTGTATCTGGACTTTGATGATCTGACTTCCATTACGGATGAACAGCTTGAGCGTGTGTTGGAATCTAAAACACAGAGGGAAGCAGCACAGGTTGATGATTTACCAGACTTAGCGACAAGACTTACGTTGTTTATGAAAGACTATGATTATTTTGGATATCAGGATAACGTAGAAGTCAATGAGACGGATGAGGAAGTCATCGAAAATACAAGAGATTTACTTCAAAGTCCGGATGAAGTAAGTAATATTCTTGATTACTTAAAGGAAATAGACAGAGAAGAAGTTACAGCCGAGCAGGGAAAAGAATTAGAGAGACTGATTAGTGAACTCAGTGCCATGACGGTTGAACCGGAAACAATCAAACCACAGTGGGAGAAAAAAAGGAGCAAAGTCAGAAGTTTTGACCTGCACCCGGATATTCCGCTTGCAGAGAGAAATACGTTTGACCTTAGAAATCATCCGGTCGAACCAGCCGGAAAAAAGGAACGCTTTCACAGAAATATGGAAGCTATCAGGGTGCTAAAAGAGTGTGAAGCTGAGAACCGCTTTGCTACACCTGCCGAACAGATTATTTTGTCGAAATATGTTGGTTGGGGTGGTTTGTCCGAAGCATTTGATGAGCGTAATTCAGCGTGGGCAGATGAGTTTTTAGAACTTCGCATGGCACTTTCGTCAGAAGAATATGCCGCAGCAAGGGAAAGCACACTGACAGCTTTTTATACACCACCCGAAGTGACAACTGCCATCTATAAGGCAATGGAGCAGATGGGATTTAAGGAAGGAAATCTGTTGGAACCGTCCTGCGGTATTGGTAACTTTATTGGTATGTTGCCTGAGTCAATGGCAAACACAAAGATTTATGGTGTTGAGTTAGATACGATTTCGGCAGGAATAGCACAGCAGTTATATCAGAAATCTTCCATCGCAGCACAAGGATTTGAGGAAGTCAATGTACCGGACAGCTTCTTTGATGGTGTTGTCGGAAATGTACCTTTTGGAGATTTTAAGGTGCTTGATAAGCGATATGATAAATATAACTTCCTGATCCACGATTATTTCTTCGCCAAATCTTTGGATAAATTACGTCCAGGTGGTGTGATGGCTCTTGTGACTAGCAAGGGTACAATGGATAAAACAAACTCATCGGTCAGGAAATATATTGCACAGAGAGCGGACCTTTTGGGAGCAATCAGGCTTCCCAATAATACGTTTAAAGATAATGCCGGAACAGAAGTTGTATCGGATATATTGTTCCTGCAAAAGCGGGACAGGCTCATTGATATTGAGCCAGATTGGGTGCAGCTTCGTACAAATGATGACGGTTTTACGATGAACGCATACTTTGTGCAGCACCCCGAAATGATACTCGGAGAGATGAAAAAGGTCAGTGGTCGCTTCGGAGAAGAAGCAACCTGCTTACCATTTGAAAATGCTGACCTGTCAGAGCTTTTATCTGAAGCAGTGGCAAATATCCATGGAGAGGTCAGAGATTATGAAGTTGAGGACGAACTGGAGGAAGAAGATAGATCTATTCCTGCCAACCCAGAGGTAAGGAACTTTTCTTATACGGTGGTGGAAGATAATATTTATTTTCGGGAAAATTCACGCATGAATCCAGTGGAAGTATCAGCAACCGCAGAGAATCGTATCAAAGGACTGATCGCAGTTCGTGATTGTGTCCGTAACCTGATCGAGTTACAGACGGAAGGGTATCCGGATGAAGATATTCGTGCAGAACAGGTCAGACTTAATACGCTTTATGATAATTACACGAAGAAATATGGACTGATCAACAGCAGGGCAAATATCTCTGCTTTTAGTGATGATAGTTCCTTTGCATTGTTGTCTGCGTTGGAAGTTCTCAATGAAAATGGAGAGTTGGAACGTAAGGCAGATATGTTCTTTAAGCGGACCATCCAGCCACACAAACCAGTGACGAAGGTGGACACTGCCAGTGAAGCACTTGCTGTTTCTATGGGAGAAAAAGCCGGAATCGACATGGAATATATGCAGGAACTCTCAGGAAAATCAGAAGAAACGCTGTATCAGGATTTGAAAGGTGTTATCTTTTTGAATCCGCTTTATGGCTATGGAAATGTTACAGAGCCGAAGTATTTAATGGCGGACGAATATCTTTCCGGTAATGTCCGGGAGAAACTGACATTAGCAAAGAGAACCGCCATGCTTTATCCGGAAGATTATAAAATCAATGTGGAAGCATTGGAAAAGGTACAGCCGAAAGACTTAACTGCCAGTGAAATATCTGTAAGACTCGGAGCAACATGGGTACTACCTGAAATCTATCAGCAGTTCATGTTTGAGTTTTTAAATACACCGAATTATGCTCAGTGGAGGATTAAAGTTCACTACTCGCCTTACACCGGAGGTTGGAATATCGAGGAGAAATCTTATGACCGGGGCAATGTAAAAGCAAACAGTACCTATGGTACAGGACGTATCAATGCATATAAGATTATCGAGGAAACATTGAACCTGAAAGATGTCCGTATCTTTGATTATATTGAAGATGATGAAGGCAAAAGAAAAGCTGTGCTAAATAAAAAAGAGACAGCCATCGCACAGGCAAAGCAGGAATTGATCAAGCAGGGATTTCAGGATTGGGTATGGGCAGACCCCGAACGAAGGGAGAAACTCACGAGACTGTATAACGAAAAATTTAATAGTGTTCGACCGAGAGAATATGATGGAAGCCATATCATTTTCAGTGGTATGAATCCGGAAATTACACTCAGGGAGCATCAGAGAAATGCAGTTGCACACATTTTATACGGAGGAAATACGCTGCTTGCACACGCAGTTGGGGCGGGAAAAACCTTTGAAATGGTGGCTGCTTCACAGGAGCTGAAAAGACTCGGACTTTGTAATAAGTCTTTGTTTGTGGTACCCAACCATCTGACGGAACAGTGGGCGGCAGAGTATTTGCAGCTTTATCCGTCAGCCAATATCCTTGTAGCAACCAAGAAAGATTTTGAAACCAAGAACCGTAAAAGGTTCTGCGGTCGTATCGCAACAGGCGACTATGATGCGGTTATTATCGGTCATAGCCAGTTCGAGAAGATACCGATGTCGATTGAGCGACAGAGGGCGATACTGGAACAGCAGATTGAGGAACTGACGAATGGCATTGCTGAATTAAAAGAAAATAGAGGAGAAAGGTTCTCAATCAAACAGCTTGAAAGGTCAAGAAAAGCAGTCACGCAGAAACTCGCAAAACTGAATGACCAGAGCAGAAAAGATGATGTTGTTACCTTTGAAGAACTAGGTGTAGATAGACTGTTTATTGATGAAAGTCATTATTATAAGAATCTTTTTCTTTATACAAAAATGAGGAATGTGGGCGGAATCGCTCAGACAGAAGCACAGAAATCTTCTGATCTGTTTATGAAATGTCGCTATCTGGATGAGATTACCGGAGGAAGGGGAACGGTGTTTGCAACAGGTACGCCTATCTCAAATAGTATGGTGGAGCTTTATACGATACAGCGATACTTGCAGTATAACACGCTTGTGAAGAATAACTTGCAGCACTTTGACGCATGGGCATCTACCTTTGGAGAAACAGTCACAGCGATTGAACTGACACCTGAGGGCTATACTTTAATAGGACGATAAAATTAACTGCCCTAAATTGAAAATACATAAGGAAGGAGGTTAAGAGAATGTCAAGGACTTCAAAGATTACAGCACTTTATGAGAGATTATCAAGAGATGATGACCTGAATGGCGAGAGTAATTCCATTACCAATCAGAAAAAATACCTCGAAGATTATGCCCGTAGAAATGGCTTTGAGAATATCCGCCATTTTACTGACGATGGTTTTTCGGGTGTAAATTTCAATCGCCCCGGCTTTCAAGCGTTGATTAAGGAAATTGAAACAGGCAATGTCGGAACATTGATTGTTAAGGATATGAGCCGATTAGGACGAAACTATCTGCAAGTCGGCTTTTATACGGAAATTTTGTTTCCGCAGAAAGATGTCCGTTTCCTTGCAATCAACAACAGCATTGACAGCAACAACGCTTCGGATAATGATTTTGCTCCGTTTTTGAATATTATGAACGAATTTTATGCCAAAGACACGAGCAATAAAATCAAGGCTGTATTTGATGCCCGAATGAAAGACGGAAAGCGTTGTAGCGGTTCAATCCCTTATGGATATAACCGATTGCCGAGCGATAAGCAGACGCTTGTTGTTGACCCTGTGGCTTCTGAGGTGGTAAAGCGTATCTTTCTGCTTGCCAATGAGGGCAAAAGTCCACGAGCCATAGCGGAAATACTGACCGAAGAAAAGGTTTTAATTCCTGCCGCATATGCAAAGGAATATCACCCAGAACAGTACAACGGGATTAAGTTTGCAGATCCTTATATTTGGGGCATATCTGCCATTAGAACGATTTTAAGCAGACAGGAATATCTTGGGCATACTGTTTTGAGAAAGTCGGTCAGCACCAATTTCAAACTGCATAAGAGAAAGACTACCGATGAAGATGAGCAGTATGTGTTTTATAACACCCACGAGCCTATCATATCGCAGGAACTTTGGGACAGCGTTCAGAAGCGAAAGAAACGAGCGAACAGAGCTGCGGCAAGAGGAACGCACAGCAACCGATTGAACGGTTATCTATATTGTGCCGACTGTGGCAGGAGAATGACTTTGCAAACGCATTACAGCAAAAAAGACGGTTCTGTTCAGTATTCTTACCGTTGCGGCGGGTATGCAAGCAGGGTTAATTTCTGTACTTCCCATACGATTAGTGCTGATAATGTTGAAGCCTTGATATTATCGGCAGTTAAACGCTTTTCAAAATTCGTTCTGAATGACGAAAAAGCCTTTGCTTTGGAACTGCAATCCCTTTGGAAAGACAAGCAGGAGGAAAAGCCGAAGCACAATCAATCGGAGTTGAAACGCTGTCAGAAACGCTATGACGAACTCTCTACGCTCATTCGTGGCTTGTATGAAAATCTTATATCGGGATTGCTACCCGAAAGACAATACAAGCAACTGATGAAACAGTATGACGATGAACAGGCTGAATTGGAAGCGAAAATGGAAACGATGAAAAAGGAACTTTCCGAAGAAAAAGACAGCACTATGGATATTCAGCATTTTGTTTCGCTGATATGCAAGTATAAAAATCCTACGGAAGTTTCCGATTTGATGTTTACCGAACTCATTGACAAGATTGTGGTGTATGAATCCGAGGGTGTAGGTAAAGCAAGAACGCAAAAGGTTGACATTTATTTCAATTATGTCGGACAGGTCGATATTGCCTACACCGAGGAAGAACTTGCCGAGATAAAAGAGCAGGAAGAACAGGAAGAAAAGAAGCGATTGGAGAAACAGCGTCAGCGTGAAAAAGCCTATCGAGAGAAGCGAAAGGCGAAAAAACTTGCTGAAAACGGTGGCGAAATCGTCAAAACAAAGGTATGTCCCCATTGTCAGACAGAGTTTACCCCTACAAGCAACCGACAGGTTTTCTGCTCAAAGAAGTGTTGCTATCAAGCAAGGCAGGATAAAACGAAAGCCGACAGAGAAGCGGAAAAAGGCGATCACTATTATCGTCAGCGTGTATGTGCTGTGTGTGGCAGTGCCTACTGGCCTACACACAGTCAGCAGAAATTCTGCTCCGAGGAATGTAAAAAGATAAATCACAATAAGAAAACCTTGGAGTTTTACCACAAGAAGCAAAAGGAGAAAACTTTATGCAAAGATTTATTACAGACGAAAGAACAGGTATCAGATACGAACTCATCGGAGATTACTACTATCCCTGCTTGACAGTAGAGGAAAGTCCCACGCTTTCAAAATATGGGCGGTTACGAGAACGATATTTGAGAGAACATAAGCGGCTTATGTATTACACTCTGCTGACAAGCGGAAAGTTATATGAACACCTTGCTGAAATCGATACTTCGGCTCGTGATATGGCGGAATATCTGATAAAGGAAATGGCAAGAAAGCAAGGTGTAACAGAAGAACTGAAAGCAAGGGATATGCTCCGCTGGGTTGGAAAGATGAATAACATTCGAGCCTGTGCAGACGAGATTGTATTGAATGACATTGTGTATTCCTAACGGAGTACCAACCGAAAGAAAACTGCTGTCAGTCGATGGCAGTTTTTCTTTTTCGGCAAGTATTCAAGAAGTCATTAAGTTGTGAGTATAGTCGAAGTGGTAGAAAAATTCGTAAAGATGTGGTATAATACT
>OLSD01001812.1_pt1 | contig 16450 bp, 10 predicted proteins | sample 1672211 | NCBI WGS metagenome assembly OLSD01 (sample SAMEA3136659, study PRJEB25190) | human gut metagenome | reverse complement strand
GGCAGCAATACATACAAACGCACATCGGAATCGGCTATCGGATGCTCCGCGTCGAATAGCAGATAGGCTTTCAAAAAATCTATGAATCATCATGCTGTTGAAAAACCCTCCGTTACCGCGCAGTATGGTGTCAAGCCTGCTGCCTCTGCTGCAGCGAAAATGGCAGCCAAGCAAGAGGAGTTTGTCGCACCCGATGTTAAGGATGGCTCCATTGTTCTGCACAAAGCATTCGGAGAAGGTACGGTCACCAAGATGCACCTTACCTCGCTGTGGTTCTTCTATGCTTCGCTCATTTCGCTGTACACGGGCTCCTTTGAGTCTACGGTGGAAAACCATCTGAATACCATCAAAAGCCTCAAAACTCTGGATGAGTACAAGGAGTTCATCCTGTCCAGAGTAAACGAGCGTTTGACGAATGACTACTTTGACATCACCCTGGTCGGTTCGGAGGGCCTGGCTGTTTCGGGACGAGGTAATAATGCATGGAATGCCTATGTGGCATCGCTGAACATTATGAACGCAAAAATCCTCTTCTCCAAGAGCAATCTGCTTGTGTCAAAGCTGTTCGAGCCCGGAACAGACGGTAACCGCAAGTCTCTGGAAAAGCACCACCTTTTCCCAAAGGCTTACTTGAAGTCCCAAGGATACTCTGATGCGAAGATTAACCAGATGGCAAACTACGCATTCATCGACTGGAAGGACAACATGGACATCCTGGATGATGCTCCGTCTGTGTATTATCCGATTGTCTGCGCCGGATTGTCTGACGAGCAGATCCGTGTTATGGAAGAGGAGAACGCTCTGCCTCGCGGTTGGGAAAATATGGCCTACGAGGATTTCCTGATTGAGCGCAGGAAATTGATGGCGGCAAAAATCAAGGCAGCCTTTGAGATTCTGAAAAAGGCAGCGACTTGAGCGAGACCACATTATAAATTCCCACACCTTTTATCAATAGGGAATTCTGTAAATCAACGATTATCTCTGTAATTCAACGAATACCCCACTAAAACAACGATTGCCCTTGTAATTCAACGATTTACGCTCTTTTAACGATTATGAGGACCACAAGAAGTCCGTAAAGGCCCTCAAAGGCAAAAACCCGACCAGGAAAACAACCTGGCCGGGTTTTCTTTTGGGGCCGATGAGTGCAAAAGTGCCGCAAACACGCCGTTTTTGCCAAAAAGTAAGAACCGTAACCCCGATACGCTTTGTATCAAAATTACGGTTCTTATTTGGCGGAGAGTAAGGGATTCGAACCCCTGTGGCGTTGCCGCCTAACGGTTTTCAAGACCGCCCCGTTATGACCGCTTCGGTAACTCTCCAGATATGCAGATAGAGAAACAAGACGCCGATGACCGGCGTCTTGTTTTTGGCGGAGAAGGAGGGATTTGAACCCTCGCGCCGCTTATCACAGCCTACTCCCTTAGCAGGGGAGCCCCTTCGGCCACTTGGGTACTTCTCCAAGCCGAATTCCATTTCCAATATGGACGCGCGGCCAGCGCGCTGCATTATAGTAGCATATTCGGCAGCGGATGTCAACTTGTTTTTTGGTTGACACCGCGCGCAAAATGCGTTATAAGTGTGCCAGAACAAAGGAGATACGTCTATGCACTACACATCCATACTTTTTGACCTCGACGGCACGCTGCTCGACACGCTCGGCGACCTAACCGCCGCCATGAACCGCACGCTCACCCGCCACGGTCTGCCGGAGCGCACGCGGCAGCAGATGCGCACCGCGCTCGGCAACGGGGCGCGGCGGCTGATGGAGCTGTCCGTTCCGTCGGGCACGGACAGCGCGCTGTTCGAGACGCTGCTGGCGGAATACAACGCCGACTATGCCGCCCACTGCCGCATTGAGACCGCCCCCTACCCCGGCGTCGCCGCGCTGCTGCGCACGCTGCACACGCAGGGGCGCAAACTCGCCATCGTGTCCAACAAGCCGGACGAGGCCGTGCGCACACTGCGTGCGGATTTCTTCGCCGACGCAGTCCAGATCGCTGTCGGCGAGACGGCAGCCATCCGGCGCAAGCCGGCGCCGGACATGCTGCTGGCCGCCATGGAGCAGCTCGGCGCCGACCCTGACAAGACGGTCTTTGTCGGCGATTCTGAGGTCGATATTGCCACGGCGCGCGCAGCAGATCTGCCGTGCATCAGCGTGCTGTGGGGCTTTCGTGACCGGGACGTGCTCGAGCGCGCCGGCGCGCAGCAGTTCGCCGCCGACATCGCGCAGCTGCAGGCGCTTCTGGGCTGAAAAAATCCGCTGGGATCAACCAGCGGATTTTTTATGCCATCCTGCGGCGCAGAAACTTCAGCTTCGTCTCCGAGATGAGGATGGCAACGAGGATCAGCGCGAAGCCGACGATCACGCGCGGCTCCAGATGCTCGTGATAGAACGCAACGGAAAACAGCGTGCCGAACACGCTCTCGAGCGTGAGCAGCAGCGCCGCCGTCGTGGGCGGGGTGTACTTCTGCCCGAATGTCTGGAGCAGGAAGCACAGGCCGGTGCACATGACGCACAGGTAGCCAAGACGCAGCCACACATCCGCCGGGATCTCCTCCGGCGCAGGCGCGGCGAACGGCGCCGTGACCCAGCTGAGCACGGCTGCCACAGCAAACTGCACGAACGAGAGCAGCACCGGGCTGCACCCTCTGGCCGCACTGGCGGTGGCGATGATGTGCAGCGCGTAAAACACGCCGCTGAGGATCGTCAGCCCCTCGCCGCGGCCGATGCGCAGGTCGCTCTGCAGGGACACGAGCCCCATGCCGCACAGGCACAAAAGCGCCGCCGCGAGGTTGTACCGGTCCGGCCGCCGCTTATGGATCAGCCACCAGAAAAACGGCACGAACACGCAGTACGTCGCCGCGAGAAAGGCGTTTTTCCCCGGCGTGGTGTGCACGAGGCCACACGTCTGAATGGTGTAGGCCAGGTACAGGCACACGCCCATGCACGCCCCACCGGTGAGATAGCCGCGGTCGAGCCGGCGCAGGCTCCGGATACCGATGAGCGCCATGAGCATGGCCGCACCGGAAAAGCGGATGGCCAGCAGCCACAGCGCGGGGACGGTGGCAAGTGCGTCCTTCATGATCGTGAACGAACTGCCCCAGAGGAGCGTCGTCACGATCAGGGCGAAGCGGCCGAGGCGGGTATAAGCATGGCTTGCGCCGGGGTCAGGCATAGAGATCAGGGTTCCTTTTTCATGAATTGTCCGGCCGCGCGCATCATGAGGCGCTTGGTGCCGGCGGTCTCAAATTCCACCTCGAGCAGCGCATCGCCGCCCATAGGCTGGATCTTCGAGACGACACCGGAGCCAAACGCGCGGTGCGTGACCCGGTCGCCGACGGCGAAGGCCGGAGCCGCCTTACCCGCCGGCTTTGCCGCGGGCGGCGCGGGCCGCACGGGCGGCCTGCGCCGCGGTTCCGGCGCGGAGACCGTGTAGGCGCGCGGCGCGCTCTGGCGCGGCGGGTACTGCTGCTGGTCGCGGCTGGGCTCGGAATAGCCATAGCCGTGCGGGACGTTGAGCTTTCGGATGTCCTCATCCGGGATCTCCTCGACAAAGCGGGAGACGCGGTTGGCCGTCGTACGCCCGTAGAGCAGACGCTGGCGGGCGCACGTGAGGATGAGGTGCTCGCGCGCGCGGGTGAGCGCGACGTAGCACAGCCGGCGCTCCTCCTCCATTTCGTCCGGCTCGCCGATGCAGCGCAGGCCGGGGAAAATGCCCTCCTCGCAGCCGACGATGAACACCGTCGGGAACTCCAGGCCCTTGGCCGCGTGCATGGTCATGAGCGTGACGCAGTCGGCAGACTGGTCATAGTTATCGAGATCCGTATAGAGCGCGACCTCGTCGAGGAAGCCCGCGAGCGTGGGGTTATCGGACTCCTTGGCGAAGGCAATGATGTTCGACTTGAGCTCCTGCACGTTCTCGATGCGGGCGGCGTCCTCGGCCGTGTTCTTTCCCTCGAGCGCGCGGACATAGCCGCTGCGCTCCACGACGAGGTCGTAGAGTTCGTCCGGCGGCATGGTTTTGGCCCGCTCCTGCAGCTCCTCGATCAGGATGGCGAACTGACGCAGACGCATCTGGCTGCGCTGCAGCTCGGGATACGCGTCGGCGTGGCGGATGATGTCAAAGAGGCTCGTCTGCTGCTCGTGCGCGAGCTGCAAGGCCGCCTCGATCGTGCGCGCGCCAATGCCGCGGGCGGGCGTGTTGATGATGCGCGTCAGGCGCAGGTCGTCGTCCGGCGTCTGGATGACGCACAGATAGGCCAGCATATCCTTGACCTCCGCGCGGTCAAAAAAGCGCTTGCCGCCGACGATGCGGTACGGGATACCATTACGACTGAGGGCAGATTCAAGCTCATTGCTCTGCGCGTTCGTGCGGTAGAGCACGGCGTGATCGCGGAAGTTCATGCCGTGGCCAAAGTCGTCCATGATCTTCGTGGCGACATAGCGCGCCTCGTCGTTCTCGTTCGTGGCGCAGTAGAGCGTGAGCGGGTCGCCGGCTTCGGCCTTTGTCCAGAGCGTTTTGCCCTTGCGGCCGGTGTTGTTGGCGATAACGTGGTTGGCCGCGTCCAGGATGCGGCCGGTGCTGCGGTAGTTCTGCTCGAGGCGGATGGTGCGGGCATTCTTATACTGCTTTTCAAAGTTGAGAATGTTCTCGATCGTCGCGCCGCGGAACTTATAAATGCTCTGGTCATCGTCGCCGACGACGCAGATGTTGTTCTTGCTGCCCGTTAGGAGTGCCGCAAGCCGGTACTGGAGATTATTCGTGTCCTGATACTCGTCAATAAGTACATATTCAAATCTGGAACTCCAGCGCTCGCGCACGTCCGCATGCTCGTCAAGCAGGCGGACGGTGTTGTAGATCAGGTCGTCAAAATCCATCGCCCCGGCGGAAAACAGTCGCTGCCAGTAGGTCTGGTATATCTCGCCGATGCGGATGCTGCGCGGGTTGTGCGTGGCCTGCGCGCGCGCAAGGTACTGCTCGGGCGTGATGCCGGCATCCTTGGCGCGGCTGATCTCCGTGAGCACGGCGCGGTACGGAAACGCCTTCTCGTCGAGATTCATCTCCTTGAGAATGCGCTTGACGACCGCCTGACTGTCCGACGTGTCATAGATCGTGAAGCTGTCGGGATAGCCGAGCTTCTCTGCGTCCTTCCGCAGGATGCGCACGCACGCGGAGTGGAACGTCGAGGCCCAGATGTTCGCCGCGGCCTCGGGCCCGAGCATGCGCTCGATGCGGTCCTTGAGCTCGTCGGCCGCCTTGTTCGTGAACGTGATGGCGATGATGCGCCGCGGCTCGACCGGCTCGAGCGCCGCCGCCCGCTGCGCACGCCGGCGCTCGTCCGGCGTCAGATCCGTGCGCTCGAGCAGCGCGAGGTCCGCCTCTGTCGCCGTGTCCGGCACCTCGTCGGTGTCCGACCCGCGGCCGTACTGGATGAGATTTGCGATCCGGTGGATGAGCACCGTAGTTTTACCGCTGCCGGCGCCGGCCAGCAGCAGCAGTGGGCCTTCCGTGGCCAGGACCGCTTTTCTCTGCATATCGTTCAGGTTTGCGAAGTCCGCCTCGATGAAGCGTCTGCGCGCCTGCACATAGCGTTGTTCAAAAGTCATGGTAGTATTCATAGCGTTTGATTTTAACACATTTTCCCCCGGGAAACAAGGCCCGCATCTTCCAACGCGGAGATTGACAACCACAGGGTGCGGAAGTAAAATAAAGAAAAAATTCGATGATCGAGGTGCATCTTATGGACATCATCTGGCATGGCCACTCCTGCTTTGAACTGGTCTCCGGCGGCTACAGCGCCGTCATCGACCCGTTTCAGGACACCAGCGTCGGCACGGCTTATCCCCACGTGCGGCTGACGGCGGACGCCATCTATATCAGCCACGAGGACCGCGACCACAACTTCCGCGAGGGCGTCACGCTGCGCAACACCGGCAAGGCGAACCCGTTTGCCGTCACGGAGCTGGAAACGTACCACGACATCATGCGCGGCCGTCTGCGCGGCATGAACACCGTACGCATCTTCGCCGCCGAGGGTATGCGCGTGGCGCATCTGGGCGACCTGGGCGCGAAGCCCACGCCCGAGCAGATGCAGCAGCTGCAGGGACTCGACGCGATGATGATCCCCGTCGGCGGTATTTACACGATCGAGCCGGACACCGCCTACTACCTCTGCGAGCAGCTGCAGCCGCGCGTCATCATCCCGATGCACTTTCAGGCGCCCGGCCACAGCAACCACCGCCTGCGCGCGCCGGAAGACTTCACCGGCATCTTCGAGGGCAACGGCGCAAATGTCCAGCGCTACGACACCAACCGTATGACGCTCACGCCGGACACACCGGCGCAGGTCGTCATCTTCCGCCGCCCGGAATAACATACGACACGGCAAAGCCGCCGCTCCCCAATGGGGAGCGGCGGCTGTTTTTTCCGCAATTATTTCAGAATGTCCTTCAGCTCATGCATACCATGGTTTGTGGTGACGACGACCACGCGGTCGCCGAGCTCGATGGCGTCGTTGCCGGACGGGACGCGGCACTTGCCGCGGCGGATGATCGAGGCGACGAGCACGGAGTCCTTGAGCTTGAGCGTCTTGAGCGGCACATCGAGAAACTGGCTCTCGGCGCGCACGATGAATTCCAGCGCCTCGGCCTGCCCGTCGGCCACCATGCGCAGCGTCTCCACGCCGCTGCTGTGCGCGGAGTTCTGCATCCAGCGGACGTACTCCACGATGCGGCCGGCCGTCACGTCCGCCGGCTGGATGATCGTCGTCAGACCATACGATTCCGCGAGCTGGATGAAGTTATCCTCATCCACCTTGGTGACGATCTTCGGCACGTTCTCATGGTGGGCAAACGAGGAGATGATGAGGTTCGTCTCGTCCGACTCCGTGAGCGTGACGAGCGCGTCCGCCTCCGTCAGGCCCTCCTCGTGCAGAACGTCCGGCTTCGTGCCGTCGGCGCAGATGATGGTCGCCTCCGGCAGGAGCGTTTTCATGACGCGGCAGCGGGCCGGGTCGCGCTCGATGATCGTCGAGTGGATGTGCATACGCGCCAGCTCCAGCGCCAGCCGCTCGGCAATACGGCCGCCGCCGATGATGATGACGCTCTCGGCCTCGTGGCGGAACTCGCCGATCTTGCGAAACAGCTCATGCAGCTCGTGCGGCGCGCCGACCACGGTGACATAGTCGCCGGCGGCGAGCACAAAGTCGCCGTTCGGGATCGTAACGCTGCCCTCGCGCTCCACGGCGCAGATGAGGATGCCGTCGCTGTAGCGGCCGCGGAAATCGTTCAGGCGCAGACCGTCGAGCTTGCTGCCCTCGCGCAGCTTGAACTCCACGAGCTCCACAAGGCCGTTGGCAAACGGCTCGACCTTCGTGGCGGCCGGGAAACGCAGCGTGCGCGAGATCTCCTTGGCGGAGGTGCGCTCGGGGTTGATGGACAGACTCAGCCCCAGCTCGTCCTGCAGCAGCGCCACGTCCTGATAATACTCCTCGTCGCGCACGCGCGCGATCGTATGCGTAGCGCCGAGCTTGCGCCCGACCATGCAGCTGATGAGGTTCGTCTCGTCCGAGGTCGTCGCGGCGATGAGCAGGTCGGCGTCCGCAACGTTGGCAATGCGCAGCTGATCCACATTCGCGCGGCCCTCGACCACGATCACATCCAGCGTGGAGGAGATATAGGCAGCGCGCTCCGGGTCACTCTCGACGACGGTGATGTCATGCCCTTCTGTCAGGAGCTGCTCCGCAATGGCATAGCCCACGCGGCCAGCGCCCACGATCACAATTTTCATATTCCAAGCTCTCCATTTATCATGTTCAGGCCCCTTATCCGGGCAGGCAAATATTATAGCAGACATTCCCCCATGTTTCAACAGCAGACGCAGGGAAATTGTATCGGGTTTGTTTGTGAATAAATAGTTAAAATTCTGCAAAACTGGCGCGCCGGCGCTTGACGGATGCCCGTGCGGCGCTTATCATTATGTCCTAATACTTTTTTAATTAGTATCTAAGGTTGCGCCGCCGCGCGGCATCCATATAAAGGAGCATCCCACCCATGCTGGAACTGAAAAACATCACCAAAGTCTACGAGGCCGGCACGACGCAGGTCGAAGCTCTCAAGGGCATCAACATTGCCTTTCGTGAAAACGAGTTCGTTGCGATCCTGGGCCAATCCGGCTGCGGCAAGACCACGCTGCTGAACATCATCGGCGGCCTGGACCGCTACACCTCCGGCGACCTCATTATCAACGGCCGCTCCACAAAGGAGTACGACGACCGCGACTGGGACACGTACCGCAACCACTCCATCGGCTTTGTCTTTCAGAGCTACAACCTCATCCCGCACCAGAGCGTGCTGGCCAACGTTGAGCTCGCGCTGACGCTCTCGGGCGTCTCCGGTGAAGAGCGGCGCGCGCGCGCCGTCGAGGCACTGGAAAAGGTCGGCCTGGGCGACCAGCTCGACAAAGCGCCGAACCAGATGTCCGGCGGCCAGATGCAGCGCGTGGCCATCGCGCGCGCCATCGTCAACAACCCCGACATTCTGCTCGCCGACGAACCGACCGGCGCGCTCGACAGCGAGACGAGCGTGCAGATCATGAATCTGCTGCAGGAGATCGCAAAAGATAAGCTCATCATCATGGTCACGCACAACCCGGAGCTGGCATCGAAATACGCCACGCGCACCGTGCGCCTGCTCGACGGCAAGATCGTCGGCGACGATAACCCCTGCACGGAGTCCGAGACGTCCGCACCCGTGACGGTCAAGGTCAAGGAGCACACGTCCATGAGCTTTGCAACGGCCATGAGCCTGTCGCTGCACAACCTTATGACGAAAAAGGCCCGCACCCTGCTCACCGCATTCGCCGGCTCGATCGGCATCATCGGCATCGCGCTCATTTTGTCGCTCTCGCACGGCTTTCAGTCCTACATCGACACCGTGCAGGAGCAGACGCTCTCGTCCTACCCGCTGACGATCGAGGCAAACCCCGTGGATATGTCCGGGATGCTCTCGGCCATGTCGGGCGCAAAGGATGACAGTGCGGATGCGCACGACCTCGATAAGGTCTACGCTAACACGGTCATGTACAGCATGCTCAACTCCATGGTCAGCAGCGCGACCGGCCAGTCGAACAACCTGCCGGAGTTCAAGAAATATCTCGAAAACCCCGACAACAAGATCCACGACTATATCAGCGGCATCCAGTACACGTATGACATGGGCTTCGCCGTCTATACCGAGGATCCCAACGGCACCGTCATCAAGGCCGACACGACCGAGCTGCTGCAAAACGTCATGAAGTCCATGTACGGCGGCGACTACTCGTCCTACTTTGACTCCATGGGCGGCTTCTACTCCGGCTTCAACGTCTGGCAGGAGCTGCTGTCCGGCGAGGACGGCGCGCTCGTGAGCGCCTCGACGCAAAACCAGTACGACGTGATCTATGGCTCCTGGCCGCAAAATTACAACGAGGTCGTGCTCGTTGTGGACAAAAACAATGAAATTTCCGACCTGACGCTCTACGCCCTCGGGCTCGAGAGCATGGACGACATCAGCAACGCCATGATGCAGTCCATGAACAAAAAGCAGATCGACACGACGCAAAGCAGCTGGAGCTATGAAGATCTGTGCGGCCGCAGCTTCAAGCTCATCCTCCCGTCGGAGGGCTATGTGGCCAGCGGCTCCGGCTACACGGACATCAGCCAGACGGCAGACGGACTGCACCAGCTCTACAACAACGATTCCGTGGGCGTGCAGCTCAAGATCGTCGGCATCGTGCGCCCGGCCAAGGGCAGCGTGACCAGCAGCACCTATGGTTCCATCGGCTACACCTCCGCCCTGACGGACTACGCCATCGAGCAGGCCGACAGCACCGAGATCATCCAGAAGCAGCTGGCAAACCCGGACGTGGACGTGTTCACCGGCTCTGCGTTCCCGAACGCCGCGACCGCCACGACCGACCAGAAAGTTGCCGCCGCGCAGGCCTATCTCAACAAGCTGAGCGTGGACGACCGCGCGACCGTCTACCGCAAGTGCATGACCACGCCGGATGACGCAACGCTCAACGCCGCGCTCACGCAGACCATGGAGACCTTCACCCGCGACGACGCCAAAGAGATGGCCGACAACGGCGTCTTTGAGGCCAGCGGCAAAACGGCGCAGCAGATGAAGGAAATGATCGACGCCATGGACGACGAGACGTTTATCCGCTTCTTCCGGCCGTATATGCGCGCGATCCTCTCCATGCAGATGCAGCAGGAGACCGTCAAGGCCTACAGCGGCATGACCTCGCAGGAAGTCATCTCCGCCATCAGCGCCAAAGGCATCAGCAACAGCCAGTATGCGGATGTGTACGACAACTACGTCGCCTCGTCGGCCAGCGGTTCGACCTACAACAGCAACCTGAAAAAGCTCGGCTACGTCGATAAGGACTCCCCCAGCGCCATCAACATCTACGCCTCGAGCTTTGAGAACAAGGATCAGATCTCCGCGTGCATCGACGACTACAACGCTGACGCCGCCGAGGACGATCAGATCAGCTACACCGACTATGTCGGCCTGCTCATGAGCAGCATCACGACGATCATCAACGCCATCAGCTACGTGCTCATCGGCTTCGTGGCCATCTCGCTCGTCGTGTCGTCGATCATGATCGGCATCATCACCTATATCTCCGTGCTCGAGCGCACGAAGGAGATCGGCATCCTGCGCTCCATCGGCGCGAGCAAGCAGGACATTTCGCGCGTGTTCAACGCCGAGACGCTCATCGAGGGCTTCACAGCCGGCGTGATGGGCATCCTGTGTACGCTGATTTTGCTGATCCCCATCAACCTCATCGTGCACCATCTGACCGGCCTGCCGACCCTGAGCGCCATTTTGCCGGTGCTCGGCGCGATCTTGCTGATCCTCATCAGCATGGCGCTGACGTTCATCGCGGGCCTCATCCCGTCGGGCATGGCAGCGAAAAAAGACCCGGTTGTCGCCCTGCGGACCGAATAAGGCCAAAACGCATATTTCCACCACCTCCGTGCAAACTAGGAGCAGCCTACATTTGCACGGAGGTTTTGCATTATGAAGCAGAAAATTCTTGCGGCCGTGTGCGCGCTGGCGCTCTGTGCGGCGCTCGTCCCGGCCGGCTTTGCCGAGCAGGCCGCGGCCGACACCGCGCCCGTGGCCGAAAATCTGGAGCTGACCACATTCCGCGGCACGTCCATCGGCGGCACACTGAGCGCAAATGCGCCCGACGGCAGCCCGCTCACCTTCCGCATCACGACCGAGCCCATCAAGGGCACGGTAACGCTCACCGACAGCGGCACGTTCGTCTATACCCCCGCCGACGGCAAGCGCGGGCGCGACTACTTCGGCTTCCGCGCCGCCGACAGCAGCGGCAACGAATCGCAGGAGGCGACCGTTATCATCTCCATCAAGAAGCAGAAGCCGGCCGTCACCTACAGCGACATGGCCGGCCGCCCGGAGGAATACGCCGCCGTCATGCTCGCCGAGCAGGGGCTGTGCGTCGGCCGGCAGGTCGGCGGGCAGTATCTCTTCGACCCCGACAGCCCCATGCCACGCGATGAATTTCTGGCCATGTGCACGCACCTGACCGGCACTTCGATGCTGCAGGGCGTGCTCTCGACCGGTTTCGGCGACGACGAGCAGATCCCCGTCTGGGCCAAGACCTACGTTGCGACCGCGGTCATGAACGGCGACATCACCGGCTACTCCGACGGTACGGTGATCGTGTTCGATGCACAGCGCGGCATCACGGCAGCCGAGGCTGCCGTCATGCTCAGCAACTTCCTCGACCCCTCCCCCGCCGCCGCGCTCGAGGGCGACTATATTCCCGACTGGGCGTGCGCCGCCGTGTCAAGTCTGACATCCTGCGGCGTGTATCCGGCCGGCAGCGACTGTGCGGCGTCCCTCACGCGCGCCGAGGCGGCGCAGATGCTGCTGGGCGCGTATGAACTGCTGCAAAAGCGATAAAAAAAGCACGGGCCATTTCCAGATCGGAAACGGCCCGCGGCTTTATGCACGGTTCAAAATGGCTTCCAGCTCCGCCGGGCTGAGCTCCGGGAACGGGCGCACGGGCGCAGGCTGCGCCTCGTGCGCGCCGATGCACTTTTCCATCCAGACCATGGAGTACCAGGTGCCGAATTTATACCCGCAGCGCGGAAACTCCCCGACGAGCCGATAGCCGAGATGCGCATGAAACTGCGCGCTGTTTCGCGTCAGGTGCGCGTCGTCCGCCCCATCCGGGCAGCCGATGCAGGCATAGAGATTCTGAATGTTCTGCGCGCGCAGCACCGCCTCGAGCGCGGCGTACAGCCGCTTGCCTGTTCCCCGGTGCCGCTGATCCTCACGCAGGTAAATGCTCATCTCCACCGCCCAGTCATAGGCGGCGCGGCTGCCGAACGGCCCGGCGTAGGCATAGCCGACGATCTCGCCGGCGCGCTCCGCGACCAGGTACGGATAGCGGCGGAGCGTGGCGCGCATACGTGCGGCAAATTCCTCGATATCCGGCACGGTGCACTCGAACGTAATGGCCGTCTTTTCCACATACGGCGCGTAAATTTTCAGCAGCGCGGGCGCGTCGCTCAGGCGCGCGGTGCGGATGCGCAGCGCAGTGTCGTCCATATGCTCCTCACTTTCCGCTGTCGCCGTAGTTTGCGAGCACGCGCGCGGACGGGTCGTCCACGTCGCAGCCGTCCCACGATTTGTTCGGCATCCAGAAATCGACGATCATGTGCGCCTGACCGGGGTAATACTGCTCAAACAGTTCACGGTAGAGCAGCGATTCCTTGGTGAACGGCTGCGCAAAGTCGTACTTCCGGCGCAGGGTCTCAAATTCCTCGTCCGTGTACTTCTGCTCGGCGTACGCCTTGAGATCGTCGACCATGGAGTGGCCGACCGCGTCGCTGAAGGCCGCCTTCTCGCGCATGAGGATATCGCGCGGCAGCCAGTCGCCCTCAAAGGCGTGGCGCAGCAGATACTTGCCCTTGCCGTAGACGTTGCACTTCTTGGCCGGGTCGATGGACATGACATACTGTACGAAGTCCAGATCGCCGAACGGCACGCGGGCCTCGAGACTGTTGACGGAGATGCAGCGGTCGGCGCGCAGGACATCATACATATGCAGCTCGCGGATGCGCTTGGCGGATTCCTCCTGAAACGCCTCCGGGCTGGGCGCGAAGTCGGTGTACTTATAGCCGAAGAGCTCATCGGAGATCTCGCCCGTGAGCAGCACGCGCAGGTCGGTCTGCTCGTGGATGGCCTTGCAGACGAGGTACATGCCGATGCTCGCGCGGATGGTCGTGATATCATACGTGCCGAGCAGCGCAACGACCTCCGGCAGCGCCTGGATGACGTCCTCGGGCGTGATGATGACCTCGGTATGGTCGGCGTGCAGATACTCTGCCACCTCGCGGGCGTACTTCAGGTCGATGGCGTCGCTGCGCATGCCGATGGCGAACGTGCGGATGGGCTTTTTGAGCAGCTTTGCCGAGATGGCGCACACGAGGCTGCTGTCCAGACCGCCGGAGAGCAGGAAACCGAGCGGCGCGTCGGCATCCAGCCGCTTTTCCACGCCGGCGATGAGCTTTTCACGGATGTGGGTGCAGACGGTCTCCAGATCGTCCTCGCAGACGGCATCCACCTGCGTCATGTCGCGGTAGCAGGTGAACTTGCCGTCGGCATAATAGTGTCCGGGAGGAAACGGCATCACATCGTGCACGAGGCCGACGAGGTTTTTCGCCTCGCTGGCAAAGACGATCGCGCCCTCGGCGTCATAGCCGTAGTACAGCGGGCGGATGCCGATGGGGTCGCGCGCCGCGACGAGGCCGCCGCGCCTGGCATCATAGATGACCATGGCAAACTCCGCATCCAGTCCGCGGAACATGTCCAGCCCCTCGCGCTCGTAGAGCGGGAGCAGGATCTCACAGTCGGACTCGCTCTCGAACGTCTCGCCCTCGGCGATGAGCCGCTCGCGGATGGGCCGGAAGCCGTAGATCTCGCCGTTGCACACGAGCGCGCTGCCGTCGCGCGTGAACGGCTGCATCCCCTCCGGGTGCAGGCCCATAATGGCTAGGCGGTGGAAGCCGAGCGTCGCCGCGCCGATATGCAGCATGCGCGTATCGTCCGGGCCGCGGGAAATGGTCTTGTCAAAGCCGGCGCGCAGATCCTGCGCGGAGATGGACGAGCCGAGATAACCGATGATGGAACACATGATTTTTTCCTCCTGAATATATCAAAAAATACGCAGCTACCATCCAACAATAGGACGAGTAGCTGCGTATCGTGGTGCCACCTATTTTACTTCTCACGGGTTCTAACAAACCGCACCGGGATAACGTCCGGCTTTGACGGCGCACCTACTGAGGCTCTCGCCTGTTCAGATTGCAGCTCGGGAGTGTTCTTCACACAGGCTCTGTTATGCGGCTCGCACCGTCCCGCACTCGCTGGAAATGATCGCCCGTGCTACTTTTCTCCGTCAATGCTTTTGACAGAAGTATGAAAATGAAAGAAGAGAGAAAAAAGAAAGAGTAAGCGTTTTTTACCGCACGCTGAACAGCAGGTCGCCATAGGACGGGACCGGCCACTTGTCGGACGGCGTCATGGTCTCGAGCTGGTCGATCGTGATGCGCAGCTCCGCCATGGCGGAGAAGACCTTGTCGCGGTAGTAGTTGGCCAGTGCCTGGCTGCCCTCGACGGTCTTGGCGCCCATGAGCGCCTCATCCAGGCTGCGGACCTTGCGGCAGGCATCGCCCAGCAGCGCGGACATTTCGGGGATGATGCTCTCCTCATACGAGCAGTCAGCTGTGACGGACACGGCGTGGATCGCCGTGGCGGTCTCGGACAGCTCGCGCAGATAGCTGCTGACGGCGGGCATGATGTCGCGCCGCGCCATCTCGAGCATCGTCAGCGCCTCGATGTTGAGGATCTTGCTGTAGTTTTCGAGGTGGATCTCGTAGCGGGCCTCCATCTCGGTGCGGGTGTAGACACGGTGCTTGGTGAACAGCGCCACGTTCTTGTCGGCAAGGTAATACGGCAGTGCCTCCGGCGTCGTGCGCAGGTTCAGCAGGCCACGGCGCTCCGCCTCCGCCAGCCAGGCATCGTCATAGCCGTTGCCGTTGAAGAGGATACGCTTGTGCTTGATGAGCACGCTGCGGATGAGCGCCTGCAGGTCGGCCTCGAAGTCCTTGCTGCCCTCGAGCGCGTCAGCAAACTGCTCGAGGCTCTCGGCGACCGCCGTGTTGAGCACGACGTTGATGCCGGAAATGGAGGCCGAGGAACCGGGCATGCGGAACTCGAACTTGTTGCCGGTGAACGCAAACGGAGAGGTACGGTTGCGGTCGGTCGTGTCCTTGGGGAAACGCGGCAGCGCATGCACGCCGATCTTCAGCAGCTCCTTTTCCTGGCCGGCATAGGGCGTCTCGTTGACGATGGCGTCGAGAATGCTCTCGATCTCATCGCCGACGTACATCGACACGACGGCCGGGGGCGCTTCGTTCGCGCCGAGACGGTGGTCGTTCGCGGCCGACGCCACGCTGATGCGCAGCATATCCTGATAATCATCCACCGCCTGGATCACCGCGCACAGGAAGAGCAGAAACTGTGCGTTCTCGGCCGGCGTCTCACCGGGCTCGAGCAGGTTCATACCGGTGTTGGTGGTCAGGGACCAGTTATTGTGCTTGCCGGAACCGTTAACGCCGGCAAACGGCTTTTCATGCAGCAGGCAGACCATGCCGTGGCGCGCGGCCACCTTCTGCATGATCTCCATCGTCAGCTGGTTCTGGTCGGCGGCGATGTTGCCGGTCGTGAACACCGGCGCGAGCTCGTGCTGCGCGGGCGCCACTTCGTTGTGCTCCGTCTTGGCGTACACGCCGAGCTTCCAGAGCTCCTCGTCCAGATCCTTCATGAACGCCGCAACGCGCGGCTTGATGCTGCCGAAGTAATGATCGTCCAGCTCCTGGCCTTTCGGCGGCTTGGCGCCGAAGAGCGTGCGGCCGGTATAGATCAGGTCCTTGCGCTTGTCATACACGGACTTGTCGATCAGGAAGTACTCCTGCTCGGGGCCGACGGTCGTGCGCACGGCGGTCACGTCCTCGTTGCCGAACAGGTGGATCACACGCAGGGCCTGACGGTTGAGCGCCTCGGCACTGCGCAGCAGCGGCGTCTTTTTATCGAGCGCCTCGCCGCCGTAAGAGCAGAACGCCGTCGGAATGCACAGCACGCCGTCCTTGATAAAGGCATAGGACGTCGGGTCCCAGGCGGTGTAGCCGCGCGCCTCAAACGTTGCGCGCAGGCCGCCGGACGGGAAGCTGGACGCATCCGGCTCGCCACGGACAAGCTCCTTGCCGGAAAACTCCATAATGACCTGACCGCCGCCGCAGGGAGAGATGAAGCTGTCGTGCTTCTCGGCGGTGATGCCGGTCATCGGCTGGAACCAGTGCG
>OLSD01001808.1_pt1 | contig 16478 bp, 9 predicted proteins | sample 1672211 | NCBI WGS metagenome assembly OLSD01 (sample SAMEA3136659, study PRJEB25190) | human gut metagenome | reverse complement strand
GAAGTGTCAGCCCTGATTTTATTTGCTCATAAAAGTTTTACCGGACAGCAATAATAAGGATTATTCCGTTGTGAAAACATCAAGGGCGGCTTATGTCGCTCTTTTTTTATTCTCCACAAAAGTTCTGAAAAAAGTCAACAGGTTAACGAGGCAACGAGAATGCCAAAAGGCGAAGGTATCGTCTTAACTTCTTTAACTTCTTCCCCCCTATGTGTATTTTACTAAAAAAAAGTGTAACTTTGTGGGGTAATTATGAGTTCTCTGTTTGGTAAAATACTTGACACACGGCCGAAGCCTAACGAGGCTGTTGGGCATATCGAGCTTCTCGACACCACACTGCGTGATGGCGAGCAAACCTCTGGTGTGAGCTTCTCTACAGCTGAGAAGCTGAGCATATCGCGTATGCTGCTCACCAATCTGCGTGTGCCTCGCATCGAGATTGGCAGTTGCCACGTTTCCATCGGTGAATTCGAGTCGGCAAAGGCGATTTGCCAATGGGCTGCCGACAATGGCCAACTCGCGCGCATCGAAATTCTGGGATTTATCGACGGCGGTAAATCGGTGGAATGGGTGAACAAGGTGGGCGGCAAGGTGATTAATCTGCTGGTGAAAGGATCGGAAAGGCACTGCAACCTCCAACTGGGCAAAACGCTCGAACAGCACTGCGCCGACATCGTGAGGGAAGTGAACTTGGCGCACGCCAAGGGGCTGAAGGTGAATCTCTATCTTGAGGACTGGTCGAATGGCATACGCGCCTCCAAGCACTATGTGTATAAACTGATGGACACGCTGCAACACCTGCCCATTGAGCGATTTATGCTTGCCGACACGCTCGGCATCATGAATCCTAATCAGGTGTATGAATACTGCAAGCGTATGGTGAACCGCTACCCTGCTCTGCATTTCGACTTCCACGCCCACAACGACTACGACCTTGCCACAAGCAACGCTTTCGCTGCTGGATTGGTGGGCATCAAGGGCATTCACTGCACCATCAACGGACTGGGCGAACGCGCTGGCAATGCTCCGCTGGCTTCGGTGGTGCCTATGGTGCACGACATGCTGCACATGACCACGGGCATCGACGAAAAGCAAATCTACACCGTGAGCCACATCGTGGAGTCGTTCTCTGGTGTGGTGGTGGCGCAAAACGAGCCTATCATCGGCGAGAATGTGTTTACACAAACCGCTGGCGTACATGCCGACGGCGACAGGAAAAACGAACTCTACTACAACAGTCTGCTGCCCGAACGCTTCGGCCGCAAACGTGAATACGCCCTTGGTAAACTGTCGGGCGAGGCAAGTATCACCGAGAATTTGCTGGAACTGGGCATTCAGTTGGGCAAGAAATACGTACAGAAAGTGACCGAAAGAATCGTTCAATTGGGCGATAAAAAGGAGATTGTAACGCAAGACGACCTCCCCTACATCGTGGCAGATATCGTGAAGCGCGACTCGGTAATCAACAAGGTGAAAATTGTGAACTACTCGCTCACCATGTCGCACGGATTGCACCCCACCGCCACGGTGAAACTCGAAATCGAAGGCAAGGAATACGAGCAAAGCGCATTCGGCGATGGCCAGTTCGACGCGTTTATCAAAGCGGTGAAGAAGATTTACAAAGACAACCTGAAACGAGAAATGCCTCGACTCACCAACTACACGGTGAGCATTCCACCCCACGGCAGCACCGACGCGCTGGTGATGACCAACATCACTTGGAACTACAATGGCCACATCATCAAAACGCGCGGTCTGGAGGTGGATCAGATAGAAGCCGCCTTCCAAGCCACCATCAAAATGCTGAACATCATCGAAGGCATGCGCAAATCGTAACAAGACCGAGCGCAGTGGTATTTCACGCCCACATACACAAACCATATCATATTGTGTTATAACACATTAGCCGAGCGGACGCGAATTATCGCGTCCCTACCATGCCACTTCACTCCTGCCATACGCGCAAATAAATATTGGCGATTTTTGAAATGGAATGAAAACTATTTCGTAAATTTGTGCAGCAACCATTAATTATGCTATCAAGACAATGACTGAAATGGATTTTATAGTGAGCGAAAATCTGAGCATCTCCCCTCTTTACGGACTGCTCAAACTCACTCCACAATCAGGCACGATGCCTGACACGCACCCCGGACAGTTTGTTCAGGTGGAAGTTCCTCATTCAAAAACCACTTTCCTCCGCCGTCCTATCTCCATCTGCTATGTGGATGAAGAGCGAAATCAGCTCTGGCTGCTCATACGCAAGGCTGGTGAGGGCACAGCATCGCTTTTGGCAACACGAGTGGGCGAAACGCTCAACCTTGTGATGCCACTTGGCAACGGCTTCAGCTGCTCGTTCGCTGGCGAAATGATACTCATAGGTGGCGGCGTGGGCGTTGCTCCATTGCTCCAGCTGGGCAAAGTGCTCTCTAAACTTGGCAAAAAGGTGAGATTTCTACTTGGCGCACGCTCGGCAAGCGACTTGCTGCTGCTCGACGAGTTTAAGCGTTGGGGCGAGGTGTATATCTCCACCGAAGACGGTTCAGAGGGCGAAAAGGGATTCGTTACCCAACATTCCATCCTCAATTCCCCCATCGACCACATCGCTTGCTGCGGTCCTCAACCCATGATGAAAGCCGTGGCTGCCATTACCAAGAGCAAGGGCATCGACTGCGAGGTGTCGCTCGAAAATATGATGGCTTGCGGTTTGGGCGCTTGTTTGTGCTGCGTGGAAGACACCGCCGACAGCGGTCATGTGTGTGTATGTAAAGAAGGTCCTGTATTTAATATAAATCGATTGAAATGGTAGATTTAAGCGTTGAAATTGGAAAACTGAAGTTGAAAAACCCGATTATGACTGCATCGGGAACCTTTGGATATGGCGAAGAATTCGCCGATTTTATCGATTTGAACCGCCTTGGAGGCATCATTGTGAAGGGCACCACGCTCCACCATCGCGAGGGCAACCCTTATCCTCGTATGGCAGAAACCCCGAGCGGTATGCTCAACGCCGTTGGGCTCCAAAACAAAGGCGTGGATTACTTTATCGAGCACATTTATCCCCGTATCAAAGACCTTGACACACGAGTGATAGTGAATGTGAGCGGTTCGTGCATTGACGATTATGTGGCTGTGTGCGAAAAACTCAGCCCCCTCGATAAAGTGGCAGCCGTGGAAATCAACATCTCTTGCCCCAACGTGAAGCAGGGCGGTATGGGATTCGGCACCACATGCAGCGGTGCGGAGAGCGTGACAAGCGCCGTACGCAAAGCCTACGACGGAACAATGATTGTGAAACTCACGCCAAACGTGACCGACATCACCGAGATAGCACGCGCCGTGGAGGCCGCTGGCGCTGATGCCGTGTCGCTCACCAACACCTTCCTTGGCATGGCTATCGACGTGGAGAAGCGCAAACCAATGCTCTCTACCATCACAGGCGGCTTGTCGGGGCCTTGCATTCGCCCTATTGCGGTGAGAATGGTTTGGCAGGTGGCCAACGCCGTGAAAGTGCCTGTTGTGGGACTTGGCGGCATTGCAAGTGGTCGCGATGCCATCGAATTCCTCCTTGCCGGTGCCACCGCCGTGCAGATTGGCACAGCCAACTTCGTCGACCCACAAGTGACCGTTAAGGCTATAGACTACATTGAAGATTATTTGAAATGCCACCAAATAGCGAGCGTGCGCGAATTAATCGGCGGAATGGAGGTGTAACTCACCCATTCACCTTTCGCGCCCTCAAAGGGACTTAAAACGGCTTTACGGTCGTTTTTATCCACAACCCACACCATAAGAAATCAGAAAAGGCTCAAAAGCGACTTGCTTTTGGGCCTTTTCTTCGATTTTACCGCCTAAAATTAGGCATATATGATAGAATTTGATAGGAGTATTCCTGAGAATGATGCTTAGCGGCTGCTACGGGGGATAAATTCCTCGAAGCTGTTATCACTATAGAATACCATGATTGAAGTCACACGGCGCTCCACAGGTGCCACATTCACGCCTTTTTCCACTGCTGGTTTAGTAGTTTTTTTCGCCATAGTTTGCAAGGCTGCCGAGATGGCCGCCACAGGCGTGGGTGGCGGTGTGGTGGGCTGATACGCCGACTCATCATCACCGAATGAAATAGAGGTCATATAGGGTGTGCGAGATTCCTGACCAACTTCCGATGCCGTGGAATTTTCTAAATTCTCAGAGGGTTGAGCCACGGTGGGCGAGGGCATAGAGTTCGCATTTGGAACAAACATATCTCCGTCGCCAAACATAAGCCACATTATATTAAGAGCTGGATAGGCATTATGAATTTTAGTGATGAGTTCATCACTTACTTTTTTGTTGCGCCCATTGAGCAGCTGCGATAGAGTGGGACGAGGAATATCGCAAGTGTCGGCGAATGTGGAATTAGAAATTCCGTTATGACTTAAGAAAAATTTTAGGCGAGAAACTATGTCCATAATTGCAAACAGTAAAAATCTACTAAAAATTGAGTTTGCAAATGTATAAACAATTATTTAAAAACACAAATTTATCGACGTAAATCTAAATAATGAATTTGTAAATAGTAAATATCGTAAAACAAACAGCCAAAATACCCGATTCAACATTCAAAACACCCGATTCACATATCCAAAATCCACATTTCACAATTATATTATATTACAACTTTAATTTATGTAGACTATTATACTGATGTACAATATATTACTTTATATTAAACCATACTTTACAGCAAATCACCCATCCTGATACAAAAATCACTATAAATCACAACTTCATAATTTAGTATTTATTTAATTGGATTTTAGCGATTTACACTTATTGCAAATAATTGTTAACCCTCATTTTTAATGCATTTGTAAACGACTTAATCGTTAATTCTCCAGCACACCATTCCGCTTTCAAAACGCAAACCGAAAAACAAACGAAAACAGTCTATTTCATTTTGCAAAACACGATGTGGTTTTACGAATTAATCGGTGGATTTTGTAATTTAAATTCACAAACACGCGGCGGTAATTTTACCATTTTCTGCGGTGTTTTCGCTCAACTCATTCTCCTGCCATTTTTTTCAATCAAATCCATAATTCGTTCACAAAATCAAATTCTTATCAATTCTCAGAGGGTAATCCACGGCAAAATATATGGTGTAACCTTTTGATAAACAAATAGGTTACACCACATGATACAGTATGCAAACATGTAAACTGCTTGATGCTTCAGAAAAATGTAAAATAGGTGTTTTTTTACGGCGAATGTGCGCCACACGACCCTGTAAGGACACTAAAACGGCTTTTTACTGCTTCAAATCACGCAAAAATCGGTGAATTTTGAATTTTCTGACGCAAAAACCGCGTCATTTTTCTGATAATTCTTTTTTCAGGAATCGGGCAGTGATTGAATTTAGATTCTCTGCCACCTCCTCTGGAGTGCCAAAAGCCACGATTTGTCCGCCATTTCTGCCACCCTCTGGTCCGAGGTCAATGATATAGTCGGCGCACTTAATCACATCTAAATTATGATCGGTGGTAATTACCGTATTTCGCTTTTGGACCAATTTATCAAGCACCGATAAAAGTATCTTAATATCTTCAAAGTGCAGACCGGTGGTTGGTTCATCAAGAATGTAGAGCGTTTTCCCCGTGTCTTTTTTCGAGAGTTCGGCGGCGAGTTTCACACGCTGACATTCTCCGCCCGAAAGTGTGCTCGACGGTTGGCCAAGTTTGATGTAGCCCAACCCTACTTCTTGCAGCACTTTTATCTTGTTGAGAATCGCAGGAATTGCATCGAAAAACTCTACGGCTTGATTTATCGTCATGTCGAGGACATCAGCAATCGATTTTCCCTTGAATTTCACCTCCAAAGTCTCTCTGTTATAGCGCTTTCCGCCACACACCTCACATGGCACGAGCACATCGGGCAAAAAATTCATTTCCACCGTTTTATAGCCATTCCCATTACAAACCTCACATCTGCCACCCTTGGCGTTAAATGAGAAGCGTCCGGGCTTATAACCACGAATCTTCGACTCTGGCAGGTTCACAAACAAATTGCGAATGTCGGTAAACACGCCAGTGTAGGTGGCTGGATTGGAGCGCGGCGTGCGGCCCAATGGCGACTGGTCAACGGTCACCACCTTGTCGATATGCTCCAAGCCCTCGATGCTCTTGTAATGGAGCGGCTCGATGAGCGAGCGATACAGCTTTTGGCTGATGATGGGCTGAAGTGTGCCGTTAACCAGCGACGATTTACCGCTGCCCGATACGCCTGTCACGCAAATAAACGTGCCCAAAGGAAAGTCCACGTCCACATTCTTGAGGTTGTGTCCATTGCAGCCACGAAGTCTTATCACGTCGCCATTGCCCGAACGGCGCACCTTCGGAATTTCTATCTTCTTCAATCCGCTCAAATAATCGGCGGTGAGCGTGCTTTCTTTGAGCATTTGCTTAGGAGTGCCCGCAAACACCACATTACCGCCTCTACGCCCCGCTTTCGGGCCTATATCCACAATATAATCGGCATTGAGCATCATGTCTTTGTCGTGCTCCACCACTATCACGGTGTTGCCCTCGTCGCGCAGTTTTTTCAGCGACGCTATGAGGCGTTCGCTGTCGCGCTGATGCAGCCCGATGCTCGGCTCGTCGAGAATGTAAAGCACATTCACCAGTTGCGAGCCTATTTGTGTGGCCAAACGGATGCGCTGGCTTTCACCACCTGATAGCGAAGCCGACGAGCGGTTGAGCGACACATAATCCAAACCCACATCAAGCATAAAATTCAGTCGGCTAAGGATTTCCTTCACGATTTCATCGGCAATTTTCCACTTTTTCGGTTCCATGTGGTTGTGCAAATCGCCGAGCCAGTCGCGCAGTTCGCTAATGTCCATACTCGCAAGCTGCGCAATGTTTTTGCCGTTGATGAAGAAGTGCAAAGCCTCCTTGTTTAAGCGCGCGCCGCCACATTCAGGGCATACGCAACGCGAGTAGAACTGCCCTGCCCATTTCTGCGCCTTTGAGCCTGCCGATTCATCTTGCTGAAGTTCGATATACTTCACCAGTCCGTCGTAGGTGAGGAAATAGTTGTTGGTGCTCAGCGTTTCGGTTTTGATGTTGAGCCGTTCGTCGGTGCCGTTCATAATGTCGTCGAGGGCTTCTTCAGGAAGTTCCGACAATGGCGTGTTGATGTCACAGCCATATTTTTCACAAATGGCTGCAATCTGCCAAAACACCAGCGAATTTTTATATTTTCCCAAAGGCAGCACTCCCCCTTCTTTGATGGAGAGCGACATGTCGGGCATGATTTTCTCGCGGTCAACGAGATTCACATAACCCAGTCCCTTGCACTTGTGGCAAGCGCCCTGTGGCGAGTTGAACGAGAAATTATGCGGAGCCGGATCGAGGTACGATAGCCCCGTAGATGGGTCCATCAGCGTCTTGCTGTAATAGGATATTTCATCGGTGGCGGCGTCGAGGATAAGCAGTTGGTCTTTGCCCTGCCTGAACGCCAGTTCCACGGTTTCTTTAAGCCGCTTTTCGTCCTTTCGTGCCACCTTCAAGCGGTCGATCACCAGTTCCACAGTGTGATTCTTGTAGCGGTCGAGCTTCATGCCGAATGTGATTTCGCGCAATTCGCCATCAATACGCACGTTGATATAGCCCTTCTTTCTATATTGCTCAAAAAGGTCTTTGTAGTGGCCTTTGCGATTCTTCACAAGTGGCGCCAGAATGTAAATTTTCTTGCCGTCGTACTTGTCGAGAATCATCGAAAGTATCTTTTCAACGGAGTATTTCACCATACGCTCACCAGAGGTGTAACTCACGGCATCGGCGGCACGCGCAAAAAGCAGTCGCAAATAGTCGTAAACCTCTGTAGAGGTGCCCACGGTGGAACGAGGATTTTTGTTGGTGGTTTTCTGCCCTATCGAAATCACTGGGCTAAGCCCCGTAATCTTGTCAACATCAGGGCGTTCGAGCACGCCGAGCATATTTCGCGCGTACGCAGAAAATGTTTCCAAATATCGGCGTTGTCCTTCGGCAAAAATAGTGTCGAACGCTAACGACGATTTTCCACTACCACTCAGCCCCGTAATCACGGTGAGCTTGTAGTGTGGAATATCCACATCTATGTTTTTCAGATTGTGGACACGTGCGCCAAGCACACTCACACATTCAGTTTCTTTCCCGTTGAAAATCATAATTTGCAAAGTTACAAAAAGAAGTCAGAAATCAGAAATTAGAGGTCAGAAATTAGAAATTAGAGGTTAGAAATTAGAAATTAGAGGTTAGAAATTAGAAATTAGAGGTTGGAAATTAGAGGTTGGATGTTAGAGCGAAGCTCTCCGAGTGCTCAGAGTGCTCCAATCATATCAAGCCCCCATCCGCTTTTTTCAAAAACAAAGCTGTGCCACCATCGATAGCGGCACAGCCTTGTTTTACGTTTATTTCAAATCGTTCTTTATTCCACTACGGTAGTGCCGCTCTTCAGGGCGTTTTTGCGGTAGCGGAGAATGTTGATGTCGCCGCTGAGCTTATACACCTTGTCGTCGGCACCTCGTGCTTGAATCACGTAGTAATACACGCCTGTGCTCACCAATTTGCCGCGATATTTGCCGTCCCAACCTTCGTCTGGATTGCTAAATTCAAATATCTTGTTGCCCCAAGTGTTGAAGATTGTGCAGTGAAATTCCACAATCGACTTGTGCTTCACTTTCCAAATGTCGCCCACACCCTCTGTTGAACCTGGAGAGAACACATTTGGGCAAACCAGTTCGCTTTCGCCAATGTGCACGGTGTAGGTGGGTCCGTATGCCTCGCAACCGCCTTGCAGATTCGTGCCCACAAAGCGCCAATACGATGTGCCTGTGGTGTTGAAGGTTTGCTCCACTTCGTCATCGTTGAAGCGCGCCTCTATGCTCTGAAAATCAGGGTCGAGTGCCTTTTGCCACTCTTTGTGGTCAACGGCGTCGGTGCAATACGCCTTAAATGTCACCGTGGCAGGAGCCGAACCGCCCAATTCCTCGCTTTCATCGGTGTTTTCGCCACCTTCGCCGCCCTCGTTGTTCTCCTCGTCGTCGCTGTCATCGCTGTCATCGGTGCCGTCGTTGCGCTTTTGCTTGATGGCAGTGGTACGAACATCCACGGCTGTGGTGGTGTAAGTGTCGCTCTCCATTTCCACTTCCTCATTCCAAAATTTGAGGAAACGGTCGCCACTGATGTGGAATGTGGTGTTGCACAGCGGAGCGGTAATCACCAACTGTGGTTTTACCGATGTGAGCACATTGGTGGTATCCACCTGCGTCCAATGAACGGCGGTTTCGTCCCATACGAGCGTACGGAAATCCAACTTGATTTCACGGCTCAGCACCCTTCTCACACCAGTAATGGTGAAGTACGATATTTCATCGGCGGATCCATCGATTCTCAGCGTGGCAGTGCCACAATCCTCTGGCGCAAGGGCAGAAATGCTGTTGAAGCGCAAGTAGTGGTCGGCATAATTCACCACCCAAACGTAGGTGCGATTAGTACCTTCCTCAATGATATAGCCCTGCCCGGCAACCACTTGCGCAAGCGTAGTGGTGCGCCCATCGGTAGTGATACCCGAAATTTCCTCGGCATATCCCCCACCTTGGCTACCAAAACTATACCACACCACAGGCGTATTGCTCGTCGCCCGATACTGCATACCCACGCCCTGCGTGTTGTAGAGCACATAAATATGGTTCAAACCCGTATTCTTCTCCGGAATCAAGTCGTAAACCTCGTGCGAGCCGCCCACAAACGACACCTGTGCCCACCCTATAAGTGGTACCAAAATCGCTATTATCGTAAAGAAAAAACTTCTAATTCTCATATCATGTAAAATGTCGTGATACAAATATGCGTAACGAAACATAGAAAGTCCGCCCCCCTTAAAATCATTATAGAAAGCCACTTCCCTACGCAAAGTTAGTCATTCTCTCCAATAATAACGCAAAACTACCCCCAAAATTGCCCATACGCATTCATTCTACACTATATCAAATTTTTTCAGCTCGATTTTAAGACTATTCTTTGACACTTTTAAAATCTCGACAAATGTTATCTGTGGCTGTTTCATTAATATCAAGAAGGCAAACAAATATATTAAACACTTGATTATAAACATTTGGATAGCGTTTTATACATGCTCTTAAATATGGTTTTGACAAAGCTACGCTATCAATAGACCATTTCACATGTTTTTCAATTATGTACTTAGGCACACTACTAAATGGATAATAAACATTTGTAAGTAGATTCTTGATGATTGAATTTGTATCATCAACGGATGAGGTAAAAGAATATAACACATTATACAGTTCTCTATCATAAGTTTGCTTAAAATATGGCACATGCAATTTACCCATAGGTTTCAAACTATCGTAATTTTCATAGTAATTAGGCAATTCAGACATGACAGAGTCTGTAACAACATCAACATTATTTGGACTCAATGGCGCAATAAAGAAACAGATAAAAGTGATTAAAAGTGTGCCGAATGGAAGTATCAGCACATTCCACCAATTTAAGTCTATACAAAAAATAAATGCAAAAAACTCAAATGACGCCATTAAAACAGAATACAACACGACAAATAGTCTTGATTTCTTCATCACCCTAAAATAGCCTCCGAACAAGACCATGCTTACTACAAAACCAATTACTGTTCCCATTTTTATTTTTATTTATATTTATATTTATATTTATATTTGATTTATGTTTCTAATTAATGCAAGTTTCAATTTCACTTCAGAATGAAATCATAAATAATAATTCAGTTTATCTATTTCTGTTTATTATAATATATTTCAGAAAAAGGTATATTGATTTCAATAGTCTGATTACTATTTCTTTTCTGGTATTTTGCACAATAGTTTACTCCATACAGCATTAATGATTCCAGCCCTTCTTTTGACACCAATTTACTATACCACTGAATTATGTTTTTTTTTATGTTGTCTCTACATTCTTTACTGTTCTTTATCTCACTAAAATAGCATTCGTCTATCTCATAGTTGTAATAAATTGTCTTTTTATTTTCACTATAAGTCGTCCTTAGTTGCCTTGTAGCACTGTCTATCTGTAATGGCAAATCGTTATTATTAGATAACGCGCCCTTTATACAATTATAAAGCGACAAATATATTCCCCTAAGCGTAGTTAACGAGCGACCTTGTTTTCGCAATGATTTGATAAAATTTATATCTTCTATAGAAACCGTGTACTTACAAACTATTTTTTTCCTATTAACCGTATACACAATGCCTACTAGTCTAAAGTCGGCAGCTTTTAGTAAAATCTCTTGCATTGGATAAGACAAGAACACCTCCGAAAATAAATATGCATCAGTTCCCCTAAACAACTGTGCTAATGCATCATTTACAGAGTACACATTTTCGAACTTTCTTTTATCATAATCTTCAATATCAATACCCAGTTCTTCTAAACTCTCGCCAAATTGACTTCTATAAAACGACCAACCTAACTGAGTTGCATTATTTATCTCATCCAAAAAGCTATCATTTACAGTGTAATAATAAGTCAGAGTTCCATCTACATACGACATATCAAACATAATTCTGCCATCTCCCATTTTTGTTGGCAAAAACATTTTGCTTTGCTCACAGTCCTTTTTTAAGACTATATTTGCTTGTCGTTTAGAAATTTTCGCATTTCCATCACAAACTACAATCAAAAAAAACAAAAAAATTAGATATTTCATCTAAAAAATGCTGTTTTGTGTTTCTCTCGTCCCCAATGTCGAAACGATTTATGTTATGGTCTAAAAAAAAAAGCGTGGGACGATGTCGTTGTCAATCATCAACGAGGCATCGCCAAACGCCCTAACTCGAAATTGAACAACCCACCCCCACGCTGAAGCTTATAAGGCCACCCCACTTGTATGGGGGTGGATAATACAAGCACAGCGAAGGCGTTTCTGGCTGCCTCAGTATCCCTTGAGTTATGAAAATTGGCGATTTTCGTTGATAGGAATTGAAGCGAAACGCTTTCAAATAATATGTCTTGCAAAATGCAATGATGTCGCGTATGCTCACACCACGCATAATGCAATTGCAAATATATGAATTTATCTTTGAAACGCCAAGCAAATAATCACATTTTCATTCGCCTATTTCAAAACCTTTAACAAGCCACAAAAAGGCTTTAAAAAAATCCTACTATCCTATACAACATGTTTGATTGGGAGGCTATATAAATAATGTGTGGGGGTTGGTGAAATAAAAATGGCGGTTTTGCTTTGTAGTGCGAGTGGATTGCTTTAACTTTGTAGAAGAATTTAGATTTAAACAGTAATCCATCTTAATTTTTTATGATTACATTCTTTAAAAAAGGAGCAAACACCATCTATGCGGTAGGTGCTGACCATGCTCTTTCACCAAAGGAACTTGAGAAGTTAGAATGGCTGCTCGGCGGCATTCAAGTGCAGGACGACACTTTACGAGGCACGTTTATCGGCCCACGAAAGGAGATGATTACGCCCTGGAGTACGAACGCGGTCGAAATCACCCAAAACATGGCGATGACCGGCATCGAGCGCATCGAAGAGTTCACAACCACAAAAGAAAAGGATCCCAAGTACGACAAAATGCTTCAACGTGTGTACCACACATTAGACAGCGACACCTTCACTATCACTCGTACGCCGGATCCTATCGTTTATATCGACGATATTGAAGCCTACAATAAGTCGGAAGGTTTGGCTCTCAGCCCCGAAGAGGTGGATTACCTGAAGGGACTTGGCAAGCGCCTCGGCCGCCCTCTCACCGACAGCGAAGTGTTTGGTTTCTCGCAGGTGAACAGCGAGCACTGCCGTCACAAAATTTTCGGTGGCACTTTCATCATCGACGGCGAGGAAATGCCTACAAGCCTTTTCAACCTCATTAAAAAGACCACCAAGGAATATCCCAACAAGGTGATTTCTGCCTATAAAGATAATGTGGCGTTTATCGACGGTCCAAAGATTGAGCAATTCGCTCCAGTGAATCCCGACCAACCCGACTTCTTCGAAGTGAAGGAAATCGACTCGGTGATTTCGCTCAAGGCCGAAACCCACAACTTCCCTACCACCGTAGAACCTTTCAACGGTGCCGCTACTGGTTCGGGCGGTGAAATCCGCGACCGTCTGGGTGGTGGACGCGCAAGTTTGCCATTGGCTGGCACGGCTGTGTATATGACCAGTTACCCTCGCACCGAAGCTGAACGTGCTTGGGAACGCTGCACCATGCCTCCACGCCCATGGCTCTATCAAACTCCTGAAGAAATTCTCATCAAGGCTTCAAACGGCGCAAGCGACTTCGGCAACAAGTTTGGCCAGCCTCTTATCTGCGGCTCTCTCCTCACATTTGAGCACGAGGAAGCAAAACGCCAATTGGCATACGACAAAGTGATTATGCTTGCCGGTGGTGTGGGCTTCGCCAATAAGCGCGACGCAATCAAGGGCACTCCAAAGGCTGGCGAGAAAGTGGTGCTGATGGGTGGCGACAACTACCGCATCGGTATGGGCGGTGGTGCCGTTTCGAGCGTGAACACCGGCCAATACGCCAACGCCATCGAGCTCAACGCCGTGCAGCGCGCCAACCCTGAAATGCAGAAGCGTGTCGCCAACGTGATTCGTGCCTTGGCTGAAGACGACACCAACCCTATCGTGTCAATCCACGACCACGGTGCTGGCGGTCACCTCAACGCCCTCTCTGAACTGGTGGAAGAAACTGGCGGACGCATCGATATGGCTGCTCTGCCTGTGGGCGACCCTACCCTTTCATCAAAGGAAATCATCGGCAACGAAAGCCAGGAACGCATGGGCTTTGTGGCTGAGGAAAAGGATTTGGCTCGCATCAAGAAGATTGCCGAACGCGAGCGCGCTCCATTCTATGTGGTGGGCGAAACCACTGGCGACGACCGCTTCGTGTTTGAGCAAGCCGACGGCGTGAAACCTATCGACTTGGGCATGAAGGATATGTTTGGCAGTTCTCCAAAGACTGTAATGACCGACAGCACTAAGCACCACAAATACAAAGCAGTGAAAACCGACGCTGCAAAACTCAACGAATATATCGAAACCGTGCTTCAAATTGAAGGCGTGGCATGTAAGGACTGGTTGACCAACAAGGTGGACCGCTCTGTGACTGGAAAGATCGCACGCCAGCAATGCCAAGGCGAAATTCAGTTGCCTTTAAGCGACTGTGGCGTGGTGGCTCTTGACTACACTGGCAACAGCGGTATCGCCACCTCTATCGGTCATGCGCCTCAAGCCGGTCTTATCGACCCTGCCGCTGGATCTGTGCTCTCTATCACTGAGGCATTGACCAACATTGTGGGCGCAAACCTCAATGGCGGTCTGAAGGCAGTTTCGCTGAGCGCCAACTGGATGTGGCCATGCCGCAACGAGGGTGAAGACGCTGGTCTCTACCGCGCTGTGAAGGCTTGTAGCGATTTCGCTTGCTCCCTCGGCATCAACATTCCAACCGGTAAGGACAGCCTTTCTATGACCCAAAAATACGGCAACAAGAAGGTGATTGCCCCAGGCACCGTGATTATCTCTGCTGGCGGTGAGGTGTGCGACGTGAAGAAAACCGTAAGCCCTGTGCTCCAACAAAAGAAGAGCCGTCTCTACTATATCGATTTCTCTGGCTGCGACATGCAACTCGGTGGCTCTGCCCTTGCACAATCTATGGGATTGCTTGGCGACAAGGCTCCTGGCGTGAAGAGTGCCGATTACTTTGCCAACGCATTCAATGCTGTGCAGGCTTTGGTGGAAAACAAGCAACTCTTGGCAGCACACGACATCAGCGCTGGCGGTTTGCTCACCACTGTGCTTGAAATGACTTTCGCTAACACCAAGGGCGGTGTGAACCTCGACCTCGACGGTATGGCTGAGCAAGACATCGTGAAGGTGCTCTTTGCCGAAAATCCTGCTCTTGTGATTCAGGTGGCAAACAACCAATGCGGCAAGGTGGAACGCGAACTCGCAGAGCGTGGCGTGAAGTTTATCTACATCGGTGAACCTTCTGAAGAGCGCACCGTAACCGTGACACAGAACGGCGACGAATACATGTTCTTCATCGACTATCTGCGCGACCTTTGGTTCAAGACCTCATATCTGCTCGACTGCAAGCAAAGCGGCAACAAATTGGCAAAGGCTCGCTTCGAAAACTATAAGAAGCAACCTCTGCGCTGGCGTATGCCTGCTGGCTTCACTGGCAAGGCGGCAGACTTGGGCATCAACGGCTTCAAGCACGGCAAAACTGGCATCAAGGCGGCTATTATCCGTGAAAAGGGTGTGAATGGCGACCGTGAAATGGCTTATTCACTCTACCTTGCCGGATTCGATGTGAAAGACGTGCACATGACCGACTTGATGAGCGGTCGCGAAACACTTGAAGATGTGAATATGATTGTGTTCTGCGGCGGATTCTCCAACAGCGACGTGCTCGGCTCTGCCAAGGGATGGGCAAGCGGCTTCGTGTGGAACGAAAAGGCTAAAAAGGCACTCGAAAACTTCTACAAGCGCACCGACACTTTGAGCCTCGGTATCTGCAACGGTTGCCAAGTGATGATTGAACTCAACCTGCTCAACCCAGAATACAGCAGCCAGCCTCACATGGACCACAACGATAGCCACAAGTTTGAATCCAACTTCATCGGCCTGTCGATTCCTGAAAACAATTCTGTGATGTTCGGCAACCTCGCTGGTTCTAAACTCGGCATCTGGGTGGCTCACGGTGAAGGCAAGTTCAACCTGCCAGAAGGTGCCGACAGCTACAATGTGGTGGCACAATACAACTACCGCTCATATCCTGCCAACCCTAACGGCTCGCCACGCGGCATCGCTGGTATCGCCTCTAAGGACGGCCGCCACTTGGCTATGATGCCTCACTTGGAGCGTGCTATCTTCCCATGGCAGTGCGGCTTCTATCCACAGGCTCGCCAAGCCGACGAGGTGACTCCATGGATCCAAGCCTTCGTAAACGCTAAGAACTGGATTGCCGACCACAAGAAGTAAACAAACACTTCCCCAAAATAACCAAAAGACCCGATGAATTCGCTCCATCGGGTCTTTTTTTACCCCAAAAATCAGTGTCAATAAGGTTAAAATGGATTCAGTGGATAAAAAACCGCTCGCCTTCGGCGAAAAACCAATCTTCAGTAATCAGATATCCGAAAGCGCAAATAAAGATAACCCAATCCCATTTTGATTGGCAGATGCGATGATTTATGTCAACCACAATAGGCGAGGGTGCAAATTGCATCATAACGTAGGGACATGCCTTCGGCATGTTTCCAATGCGTTGATACCTTGCCGTTTGCATCGAAACATGCCGAAGGCATGTCCCTACGCTATGGCGTTTTGTGTGAGATTTCCATTGCTTCCTACCAATAACTCACTCTTTCATCAGGGGTTTTTCGCCGTGAAACGGCGAGCGGTTTTTATCCTTGGGGCAA
>OLSD01001798.1_pt1 | contig 16565 bp, 9 predicted proteins | sample 1672211 | NCBI WGS metagenome assembly OLSD01 (sample SAMEA3136659, study PRJEB25190) | human gut metagenome | reverse complement strand
ATAAGACAATTTGACTTGATGGACACGGGCATTTTTGAGATACTTCCAAAAGGAAGAGTTTATTAGGTATCAGATTGAAGAAGCAGTAAAGGAGAAAAATCATGGTTATCTTAGCTTGGAGTATCATTGTCATATTATTTATCTTCATTTCGAATTACTACTTTTATAAAACAGATTTCAGACCACGAAAACCCCCATTACTCTATGCCATTATTGAAACCATAGGTGCCTTTTTCACTAGGTGGTAGTACATGGAAAATGAGTAAAAAATAGCAATCAAGCGTTTTGTGGACTACTAAATATGGAAAGCATCGCGACCTCCTAACCCATAAACCACGCATACTTTAGCAGGATTTTGCTAGTCCCCGTAACCAAGCCTTTATTTCATCTTAGAAATGAAGGTTTTTTTATTTAAAATTAAATTAATATTGTTGGATGATTCTATCGTCTAAAGAAGTCTAAATCCTAAGGATTTTAGCTGGTTTTATGTTATCCTTAGTGCATTTGTTCACAAGGTGTATTTATTAGGCAGATTATTAAAGGACGTTTTCTGAGAAAACGAAGGTAGATACATTAAGCTGACATTATAGTTGTGTAATTGTATTCCCTTGTCAAATAGCTTATGATAGAAATAATATAAGGGAAAAAGGTATATAATATGGAACAAAAAGTACGCTTTAAAATGCATAAAGTGAAGAAGAATTGGGTGACTATTGGGGTGACAGCACTCTCAATGGTTACTGTTGCTGGTGGAACTTTGTTGGCGGATCAACAGGTTCAGGCCGATGAGCAAAATCCTGCGAATCAGTCGGGTGATAGCAGTCAGAATCTGCTTCAAGAAACGCCAGCTACAACTAATGATGCAGCAACTACAGTAGCACCAACTATCTCAGCAGATGCTAATACTGCGAGCGTGGCTATTCCTGTCGCAGATGCGACTAGCACGACAACCGATGTTACAGATAGGGCAGCGGCACCTGCTGCAAACGCAGCGACAGTGGAAACTAACTCAGGTCAAGCATCACCAAGTACAAATGTGCAAGCAGCTGCAGCTGATACGAGTGCCACAACAACTGATACAAATACAAATACTAACGCTGCAGTAACTGGAACGGATCGTGCAACAGCTACTACAGACCGTGCAGCAACAACTGATACGGCAAATACAGAAGCTCGTACACGTAGCCGTCGTGCCTTGGCAGAAACTCGTGAAGCCAATACCAATACAGCGACTGGTATCCAATGGATTAACGGCAAACAATACTATGTCAATAGTGACGGTAGTGTGCGTAAGAACTTCGTCTTTGAGCAAGATGGTAAGTCATATTATTTTGATGCTGAAACAGGGGCTCTTGCGACTAAGTCACAGGATGAATTTTCAACTAAACCTATCAAGGCGACCGTAGATTTTTCATCTGGAAATCAGCTCTACAAAAACGATAACAAATCTTTGGACCAACTCGACACCTTCATCACAGCAGATGCTTGGTACCGTCCAAAGAGTATTCTCAAGGATGGTAAGACTTGGACAGCTTCAACTGAAGCGGATAAACGTCCACTCTTGATGGTTTGGTGGCCTGACAAATCGACTCAGGTTAACTACCTAAACTACATGCAAAATCAAGGTCTTGGTGCAGGGTCATTTTCAACCAACTCTAGCCAGGAAAGTCTAGACCAAGCTGCTAAAGCGGTTCAGACTAAGATTGAAGAACGTATTGCGCGTGAAGGCAATACCAACTGGTTGCGTACAAGTATCGACCAGTTCATCAAGACTCAGCCAGGTTGGAATAGTAGCACTGAAAATAGTTCCTACGACCACTTGCAAGGTGGACAGTTGCTCTTTAACAACAGTAAGGGTGATACTGGCAACCGTACCAGCCACGCCAACTCTGACTATCGTTTGTTAAACCGCACACCGACTAACCAGACGGGTACACGTAAGTACTTCAAGGACAATTCTATCGGTGGTCTTGAGTTCTTGCTTGCCAACGATATTGATAACTCAAACCCAGCTGTTCAGGCGGAACAACTTAACTGGCTCCACTTTATGATGAATATCGGAAGCATCATGGCTAATGACCCAACTGCCAACTTTGACGGTTTGCGTGTCGATGCCTTGGACAATGTGGATGCCGACCTGCTCCAAATCGCATCAGACTACTTCAAAGCAGCCTATGGTGTTGACAAGTCTGAAGCCAATGCGATCAAACACTTGTCATACTTGGAAGCGTGGTCTGCCAACGACCCATATTACAACAAGGACACTAAGGGGGCACAACTGCCGATTGATAATGCCCTTCGTAATGCTCTTACCAACCTTTTGATGCGTGATAAAAATACACGTATGCAGCTTGGGGACATGACTGCTTTTATGAATAGTAGTTTGAATCCACGAGGTGCTAACGATAAGAACGGTGAACGTATGGCCAACTATATTTTCACCCGTGCCCACGATACTGAAGCGCAAACCATTATCCAACGTATCATCCGTGATCGTATCAACCCAAATCTGTTTGGTTACAATTTCACCCGTGATGAAATCAAGAAGGCCTTCGAGATTTACAATGCGGATATCAATACAGCTCACAAGACTTATGCGTCTTACAACTTGCCATCTGTCTATGCCCTCATGTTGACCAATAAGGACTCTGTAACACGTGTTTATTACGGAGACCTCTACCGTGAAGATGGTCACTACATGGCTAAGAAGACGCCTTACTTTGATGCCATCGACACCCTCTTGCGTGCCCGTATCAAGTATGTAGCTGGTGGTCAAGACATGGAAGTGAAGAAAGTCGGAAATGACGGCCTCTTGACATCAGTTCGTTATGGTAAAGGTGCCAATAACAGAACTGATTGGGGAACTGCTGAAACCCGTACGCAAGGGATGGGTGTCATCATGACCAACAACTATGATTTCCGCTTGGGTAGCAATGAAACTGTAACGATGAACATGGGTAGAGCTCACCGTAATCAGCTTTATCGACCATTGCTTTTGACGACAAAGGATGGTATAGCAACCTACCTCAACGATTCTGATGTGCCTAAAAACCTTCTGAAACGTACTGACTGGAATGGGAACTTGACCTTCAATGCCAACGATGTTTTCGGTGTAGAAAATGTCCAAGTCTCAGGTTACCTCGGTGTCTGGGTACCAGTCGGGGCTAAGGCTAACCAAGACGCACGTACACAGCCAAGTAACCGTGCCAATAGAGATGGTCAAGTTTACAAGTCTTCAGCAGCCCTTGATTCGCAAGTCATGTATGAAGCCTTCTCAAACTTCCAAGCTTTTGCGGACGATCAGCCAGAACTCTATATGAACCGTGTCTTGGCTAAGAACACTAATTTGCTCAAAGCTTGGGGTGTTACGTCTGTTGGACTTCCACCACAGTACGTTTCAAGTAAGGATGGTACCTTCCTTGATTCAACAATTGACAATGGTTATGCCTTTGATGACCGTTATGACATGGCCTTGAGTCAAAATAACAAGTATGGCTCACTTGAGGACCTCCTTAATGTCCTTCGTGCCCTCCACAAAGATGGTATTCAAGCCATTGCTGACTGGGTGCCAGACCAAATTTATAACCTTCCAGGAAAAGAAGTAGTTAATGCCACACGTGTTAACGGCTACGGTTATCACCAACAAGGTTATCAAATTGTGGACCAAGCCTATGTGGCAAATACCCGTACAGATGGTACAGACTATCAAGGCAAGTACGGTGGTGCCTTCCTTGATGAGCTGAAAGCTAAGTACCCATCTATTTTCAACCGTGTGCAAATCTCAAATGGTAAGCAATTGCCTACGAATGAAAAGATTACCAAATGGTCTGCTAAGTACTTCAACGGAACTAACATCCTTGGACGAGGCATCAACTTTGTCCTTCGTGATGACAAGACCAACCAGTACTTTAATACTTCAGCCAACGGCCAACTCTTGCCAACACCACTTCGTGATACAGGTGCCATCACAAGCACTCAAGTCTTCCAACGTCGTGGACAAGATGTTTACTTCCTTCGTGATAATCAAGTCATCAAGAATGAATTTGTTCAAGACGGTAACGGTAACTGGTATTACTTCGGTGCTGACGGTAAGATGACCAAGGGTGCCCAAAACATCAATAGCAAGGATTACTATTTCTTTGATAATGGTGTTCAATTGCGTAATGCCCTGCGTCGTGCTAACAACGGCTATACTTACTATTATGGTCTAGACGGTGCCATGGTTAAGAATGCCTTCGTTGATTTTGATGATAAACGTAAGCAAGTCCGTGCCTTTACAACACAAGGAACCATGGTAGTGGGTAACCTTCATTGGAGTGGTCACCATTTCTACTTTGACCGTGAAACTGGTCTTCAGGCTAAGGATCGCATTGTCCGTACCGATGATGGCAAATTGCATTACTATGCTGCCCAAACAGGTGATATGGGACGCAATGTCTTTGCGACTGATAGCAGCACAGGTAAACGTTATTACTTTGACGCTAATGGTAACACTGTGACGGGTTCACGTGTCATTGACGGTAAGACTTATTACTTTAACCAAGATGGTAGTGTCGGTACGGCCTACAGCAATCGTGCAGATTCTATTATCTTTGAAAATGGTAAGGCGCGCTACATCACACCAGCAGGCGAAATCGGACGTAGCATCTTTGTCTACAACCCAGCAACTAAGGCTTGGAACTACTTTGATAAAGAAGGTAACCGTGTCACAGGACGTCAATACATTGATGGTCACCTCTATTACTTCAAGGAAGATGGTAGCCAAGCCAAGGGTGAAATTATCGAGGAAAACGGTATTAAGTATTACTATGAGCCAGAATCAGGTATTCTTGCTAGCGGACGCTACCTCCAAGTTGGTGATGACCAGTGGATGTACTTCAAACAAGACGGTTCACTGGCTATCGGCCAAGTTCGTGCTGATCATGGATACCTTAAGTACTTTGATAAAAATGGTATCCAAGTTAAGGGGAAAACTGTTGTCGAAGATGGTAAGACTTATTACTATGATGCCCACAGTGGAGCTCTTGTCACAAGCAGCTTTGCTGAGATTGCACCAAACCAATGGTCTTACTTCAATACTGATGGCCAAGCCCTTAAAGGCAAGTGGACTATCAATGGCAAGGAATACTACTTTGACCAAAATGGTATCCAATACAAGGGCAAAGCCGTTAAGGTCGGTAGTCGTTACAAGTACTATGACGAAAACGACGGTCAACCTGTAACCAACCGCTTTGCTCAAATCGAGCCTAACGTCTGGGCTTATTTCGGAGCTGATGGCTATGCCGTAACAGGCGAACAAGTCATCAATGGCCAACACCTTTACTTTGACCAATCAGGTCGCCAAGTTAAAGGTGCCTACGTCACAGTCAACGGCCAACGCCGTTACTACGATGCCAACACTGGCGAATATGTCCCAGGAAGATAAGCAGTAGTAGCCCATGTAACGGACTAGAGAACACACAGCCGAGAATGAGGGAAAATTCTCAAGAAGAAAGATCGTGAAAACGGTCTTTTTTTGTACTCCTATTTCGATTTTCTTCGAAATAGTCTTGACAGTGCTTTAGGAAAAGCGTAGAATCTATTTCGAAAAGTATAGAAATAGGTATTCTGACTTAAGTCGTACTGATGCTCCGTATCAAGGAAAGGATAAATCAAATGGAAACATTCCTTTTTATGACAATTCTTGCCATGTTAGTTATCGCCATCATAAGTTTTATCGTTCTGAAGAAAAAATGGAAATTTTCAATCAAGCTCTTTTTAGTAGGTCTGATTGGTTTTGCCTTACCTGTCATGATGATTGAAGGACCTATCAATGCTTTAGTTCTTTCAAGCTTTGTTCACTCTTCTAAATGTTTTGCCGTTGTTTACGGAGGACTTATGGCTGGCCTTGTCGAAGAAACAACACGCTATGTGGTTTTTAGGGTCCTTGCTAAGAAAAGAAGTTTGATAACGTCTGATATTGTAGCCTACGGTTTTGGACATGGTCTTAGTGAATTTATTTTACTTGGGGTGATGGGATTACTCACTAACATCATTGTTTTACAGGCCGTCCATTCAGGGCAGGTCAGTCAGTTACCGTCACTTCTTGTGAGTCAGGTCAACCAACTAACTCGATTTGCAGTTGTTATGTCTTTTTTTGAAAGACTAATTGTCTTGCTACTACAAGTCTTGCTTACAGCTTGGGATTTTCTAGCAGTCACTAAGCATAAGCTTTCATTCTATTTCTGGGCGATTTTTCTCCATGCAGCCATTGATTTTTTGGCAGGTGCTTATCAACAAGGGATAGTCAGAAATATCTTATTAATCGAAGTCATGTTAGCTATTTATGTGCTAGGTGTCGGACTTGTGACACGCCAAATTTGGAAAAAGGAGGAAAATCATGGGCTTATCTGAAACCTTAAAAGCCATCTCTGCCCCTGTGAGGAGAGAAATTTTAGACTATCTAAAGTCTGGGCCCAAGTCTGCAGGTGAAATCAGCCAGCAGTTTGACTTGGCTCCCGCAACAGTTTCTCATCATTTGTCTACCTTGAGAAAAGCAGGACTTATTGAAGAAGAAAAGCAGAAGAATTTTATTTACTATAGTTTGAACTTAACCGTTTTTGAAGAAATTTTAACGTGGATTCAGTCACTTGGAGGAACAGAAGATGAAAAATAATATGCAAAGAGTTATTGGTAATATTGTGATACTCACACCGGTTATTGTCGGACTAGTCTTTTACAATCAACTCCCAAATCGGGTGGCTATCCACTTTAATGTGGAAGAACAAGCCAATGGTTTTATGAATCGCAATCTAGCAATAGTTGTACTTCCTTTTATTGCTCTTGCCATTTATAATCTCTTATTTTCATATTTTAAACAAATAACCATTTCATTCTTAAAAGAGTTTATGTTATGGCTTATTCCGATTTCTGCAGTTATCATTCAAGGTCTCGTATTGACTGTTGCCATGGGCGGACATATCCAAGTTCGATTGACTGTCATTTGGCTAGTGGCACTCATTTTTCTAGTAATCGGAAATTATCTTCCTAAAAGTATTGGTCTAGCTACTAAAAATCACAGTGAGAGCAGTAACTCAGTAGCGAGAAAGTTAGGTTACCTAATGGTTGCAATGAGTCTTTCCTTGTTAATCAGCCTATGCTTTAACCCCTATACTACAATTATTATTTTAGGTGTTTTTGTAGTTCTAATCTTGAGTATCTTGTTACCCAATTTTCGCAGTTTAAGAAAGTAATCGTCTGCTTACTTTTTTTGTCCGTCTGTGTCATAGATTGGACCATTTATGGCAGAAGGATATTTTTGTTCTTGAATTTGATATGCTAGATGTGTATAATGATGTCACAGCGAACTATTAAAGGAGGTCGGTTCTCATGACAATACAAAAATTACCCAATTTAACTCACTTGCTCGACCTTATCTTGCTACAGGTTATAGGAGGTAATCTAGATGACAAAAAGTAACAACACGCAAATTACGGATATCTTAAACAATATCTATAATCTGATTGTAAATCCAGAAACAACTGAAAAAGAGAGAAAGTTGCTCGTAACGTTTAAAAATGAAATAGAAGTTGGAAAGAAGGATAATGATGAACTTCTAGCAGAATTATGCAGAGCTATTCAAGTTCTAGCAGTCAGCAATCTTTCTAAAGGGATTTCTCTGAGTTCTGGAGTGAGTGACTTGAGTAAGACACTCACAGAATTCCAAAATAAATCAGAACGTAACATTAATCTAGCAAGAGGATTAACATCACTCGGCAGTTTGTTTTTTAGATGATCTTTTATATGTCTTATCTTGAGTGCCATCTTACTCAATTGACCCAATTTAAGAAAATAAAGAGAAGTAATCGACTGATTACTTCTTTTTGTCTCCCAAAAAATCTTGCCAAAATCAGTGTTCTAATGATATAATACAAGTGTATTAATCTAATTTTCTAAGGAGTATCTATGAAAAAGCGTAAGAAAATTATTCTTAGTTCCATAACGGGAGCCTTGGCCTTGGCTCTTGCTGGAGGCGGTTTTTGGGCCTATAAAACCTTTGTCCCACAAGAGACGCCGATTGACAAGAATGCTACGGTAGCCTCAAATTTTTATCAGGCTGTCAACAAGGAATGGCTCCTAAAAGCAAAAATTCCTGTTGATTCTCCAAGCATTGATAGTTTTTATACATTAGATGAAGATGTCAAAGGGAAGCTAAAGAAGGATATCAAAAATTTAGGGGAAGGAAAGGAATCTTCAGACATTACGGGGATGTCTGAGTTTATCACTTTCTACAAGGCTGCTAGTGATTACAAGCAGCGTGAGAAAGATGGACTAGAACCTCTCAAACCTTATCTAAAAGAAATTGAGGATATCAAGGATCTAAATGATTTGGCCAATAAATCTGCTAGCTTAACTGATAAAGAAATTCCTATTCCATTTGGTTATGACGTAGGAACTAACGCAGAGAATACCAGCCAGAAACAAATCCAATTGACCCCTCCAAGCATCTTATTGCCAGATGTGTCTATTTATAAAGATGAGTCGAACAAGAAACAATATTTGACTCCAATCGAGACAGCCACGCAAAAAGCTTTGGAAATGCTTGGATATAGTGAAAAAAATAGTAAACGCATTGTCAAAGAAGCACTGGAGTTCGACGAAATCATTGCTAAGTACAGTCTCAGTAACGAAGAGATGTCTGAGAGTAAGAATTTGGTTCATCCTAAAACTGCAGAAGAGATTAATGCCTACTCTGGTTCCTTCAAATTATATGATGTCATCAAAGGCATTATGGGACGTGATTTAGAAACCATCAATGTCCCTAATACCAAGTATTTTGAGAATTATAGTAAGGTCGTTAATCAGGACAATTTTTCTAAAATAAAATCATGGATATTAGTGCAAGAAGCTATGGCAGCGTCAAATTCTTTGACAGAAGATTACCGTTTGAATTTTGCATCGATTAGCATGGCTATTATGGGCACACAAAAGCCAATTTCTAAAGAAGATACAGTCTATGAGATGAGTGTCAATCTGTTTAGCGATGTCATGAGTGTCTATTATGGACATAAATACTTTGGTGAGGAAGCCAAGACTGATGTGACAGGTATGATTGATAAAATCAAAAATGTCTATCGTGGCCGTCTCCAACAGAATGATTGGTTGACGGAAGGCACACGCAACAAGGCCATCGAAAAGTTGGATAAAATGAAGGTTTTCGTAGGTTATCAGGAAGATGTCGATCCTGGTACTAAGGAACTACATCTTGACCCGAACAAGACCTTCTTTGAGTTGTCAGAAGACATTGCCCAGTTCGGAAAACGTTATACCATTGATCATTTTGATGATCCTATTGATAAGAATAAATGGTCTGGTTCTGCCTTTGATATCAATGCCTATTACAACCCAGAAAGCAACAGCATCAACTTCCCAGCTGGCATTTTGCAAGCTCCATTTTATGACAAGAACCAAAGTACTGAAAAGAACTATGGTGGTATCGGTGTCGTGATTGGACATGAAATTACCCATGCCTTTGACTCCAATGGTGCCGACTATGATGAGAACGGCGACATGCATAACTGGTGGACAAAAGCAGATACTAAAGCTTTTGACAAGAGAATCAAAGCCTTTGAAGACCAGTGGAATGGTTTGGAAATTTACGGGACTAAGGTAAATGGAAAACTCACAGTCACTGAGAATGTCGCAGATGCTGGCGGTCTTTCATCCACACTCCAAGTGCTCAAAACAGATATGACAAAACCTAACCTCAAGGATTACTTTGAGAACTACGCAAATATTTGGAAACAAAAGGCTAGCCTACAGTACAATAAATATACCATGGTACAAGACGTCCACGCACCAAATGAGTTACGTGTTAACCAACAACTTAAAAACCTTCCTGAGTTTTATGAGGCCTACCCTCAAATCAAAGAAGGGGATGCTATGTACTTAGCACCAAGTAAACGCATTAGTTTGTGGTAAAAAGTCTTGCTATTTTGGAAATCAAGAAGAAGAGAATTTGGAATGGAAACATCCCAGATTCTCTTTTTATGTTGTCGCTTTGGGGAATCATTTTCTAGTGTTATAATGTTGCTATTAAGGAAAGGATTCAAGAATGAAGCATAAAAGGAATCTGATAGAAGATAATAAAAGAGGTGAGAATCAGAGCTTTCTCTATTTCCTACACGAGGAGAAAAAATTTGACGTAAAGGCACTTGATGACTTGTGTCACTACATCATAGAACTGGATACAATCAGTCTCGAGCAGTTGAGAGATATCCATTATATTGAAAATCAAATACTACGCCATCTCGTGTATCATTTTGATGATAATGATCTAAGTAAGATTTCCAATCTCCCTTTTGACTACTGGGAGTATATAGAACCCTTTGAGCGTTTGGTAGCAAGTTTGTATGAGGGTGGTGGCAAGGAATGACACTTATCCAAGTCATAATAAAGACTTGTTGGAGACTTTGAACCAACAATTTGGCTATGCTAAGGATGTCAAGGAATATTTTGATTTGAAGTGGATTTATGAAAGAGATTTTGCAGGTAGCTTTACTAGGTTTTAGACAAAAAGAAAACACCAGAAAAAATGATTTCTGGTGTTTTTGAATAGATTTTGGCAAAAATGAGGTATTTTTCAAATGCTTACAGTTGTTAGTTTGATATTAATCCTTTTTCTCTGTAGCTACGCCATTTTCGTCAATAATATAGGTTTTTCCATCTTTTTCAAGCGTAGTGTTAGTGGTAATTGGAGAACCTTTTGACTCTGGACTAACTGATATCGGCTTTTCAAAATGATAAAGTTTACCATCAAACTCTGCCCATTCGCCACTAAAAGGAGTAGTCATATAAATTTCAGGGTTGAAATAATAAAGTCTATTATCTTCTAACCGAATGACACCTGTTTTTACAACTCCATTTTCATCAGAGATACAGAAACCATTCCAAGAGGTCGAGGTGTCTGTAGCTGTATTCCTTAGAAGTCGTCCTTTAGGGCCAAAAAGATAGGTCTTTTCATTGATAGTTTTTAGATATGTTCGGTTTTCAGCTCCCCATGGTGGGCTAATGTAGTAGGTTTCATTATTATGAGTAACCCATCCGAACTGTAGATGACCGTCCTTATCAGCATAATAGTATTTGTAGTCGCCGTCAATATCATCAGAAAGCATACTACCGTCTTTTTTGAAGAAATAATCGAAATCACCTATCTTGTGTCTATCATTTCGAACTTGGTAGCCATCTTCTTTAAAATAAACACGTTTACCTTCAATAGTTGCCCAACCAAATATCTGGCTTCCATCCTCGCCAAAATAAGTATATTTTTTAGAAAAGTAATCGCCTGTTTCATGGAATTTATTTACGAACATAGCACCAGTATCGTTATCGAAGAAATAGTACTTTCCATCAAGCAGAAGTCGTTTTCCTTTGGCTTGTTTTCCAGTTGGATCAAAGTAGTACTTTTGATGATTAATAATTTGAAGTCCAGTGGCTAACTGTCCATTTTCTTTAATATAAGCCCAATCACCATCTTTATCTTGAATAAATTGTCCAGGTTTGTTCATAGTTACATAACCATTTTGGTCAATGACATAACGAATACCATTAAGTTCAAGTGTTCGGTTAGTCCACATAGCTCCGCTGTCTCTATCGAAATAATGTGTTTGACCGTCAATTTCGACAAGTCTTCCCTTAGCTTGTTTGCCCTCTTTATCAAAGTATAGAGTGACATTATCTATTGAATGGAGTCCGGTGACAGCTTTCCCCTCGTTATCAAAGTAGTACCAATTCCATGCATCATCGTGTTCGAAACGATTTGTTAGTTTAGTTTCGGTCGCTACTCCTTTATCATCAATGAGGTAGGCTTTTTTATTGTAAACTAAGGTCTTGGAAACTGTGAGAGGGGAAGTTTCGGAAAGCGAACTTGTTCTATTGAAAGCATAGAATTTATTGTCACTTTGAATTACAGTTTCTTCAATTTTAGTTAAATCTGTGTTTTCTGGAAGTAGATGTCCGATGTAAAAATCATTGTTTTCATCAAGATAGTATAGATTACTAAAATCATCACCAATAATACGTTTAATCTTATCGGTCTTTGTTCGTACTCCGTGGTTAATAATGTCTACTTCTTCCCTGACGGTTTTGGTATAACTTCTTCCACCATGCTTGTAAGTTCTGTTTATGCTAGGCTCTAAGTGGTATAGCTTACCATCAATCGTTTTCCAAGTAGGTGTTGTAACTGTAACCATTTGGGGGATATATCTTTCATAGTAAATATCTCCTTTATTTTCAAAATAATAGAGTTTACCATTATTTGCAGTGCTAACACTAGTAAGTAAAACCCCATCCTTATCTGTACCTACGATGCCAGAGTAGTATGCATCATAATCCAGATTCTGACGTACGAGTAAAGGTCCGAGATAGTTTTTCAGAAGTTTGCCTTCAAAATAGTAATAGTCCTTGCCTCCTTTTGTGACTATATCAGTGACTGCTGAACCAGAATTTGAAAAATAGTAGTCATCGCCATTAATGTGATGTTCTCCGGTTAATACTTGGCCAAACTTGTTGGAGCGATAGCTAGTATTTGCAGTTCCAACAAAGACACGTAATGTATGAATATAAAAGGCATCTTTTACCAATTTTCCATGATTATCAAAGAGGTATTTTTGTCCTTTGAAGGTAGTAAGAGCATTTTCAACTCGACCAGTATGATCAAAATAATAAAGTTGATCGCCAACTCGATGCCATCCATAGTAACGTCGACCATCAGAACCATAATAGACGTTATACGTTTTTTCAAATGGTTCCCATCTTCTGATTTCAACAGTCCATGTATCCCAATAGTTGGTTTTTACAGCACCTGAATAGTGACTAAAATAGTAATGGAAGCCGTCTATGATTCTTTCGCCATTTTTCGCTTGACGACCTTCTTCATCAAAGTAAAGAGTTACTCCATCTACATTTTGCCATCCTCTTAGTTTCTCTCCTGTTGCGGTGTAATAATACCAGTTGCCTGAGGAATCCTCTTCGAAATGGCCACCAGAAACAAGTGGACGTTGAGGAAGTTTCTGTTCAGTTTCAATCAAAAGTCCATTAGCTTCTGCGTGGTAAGTTTTTCCATTAATAGTGATGTCGGTATTTATAACCTTATGACCACTATCCTTATCAAAGTAATAGGGTTCGATACCTATTGTAACGATTTCACCCTTGGCCTGAACACCGTCTGGGTAGAAATACATGTCGAAGCCATCTATAGTCTGTTCGCCTGTTAGAAGTTTCCCTTCTTTATCACTATAGTACCAGTTGCCGTCGTCATCCGACCAAAAACGGTCACGAACCAATTGGCCAGTATCTTTTTGAAAATAATAGGAATTTCCATCTAGGATGACAAAGGCATCTTTAGCTTGAACACCCTTAGGGTAAAAGTAGAGTGGAATATTGTCAATAACTTGGCTACCAGTAAGTGCTTTCCCATCGTGGCCTAAATAGTACCAATTTCCATTCTTATCAGATGCAAAAGCATTACGGGTAAGTCGTCCACTATCTTTCTCAAAGTGATATGTTGCTCCATTAACATGACGGGTGTCTCCTTTGACTTGCTTACCATCGGCATCGAAGTAGACATTCACATTATCAATATTTTGCATACCAGTAAGTGCTTTCCCATCCTTAATATAGTACCAGTTGCCCTGATCATCGCTAGTGTAATGACCGCCGGATATTACGGGACTTTCTTCTACTTCATGGGCTGTATTTGTTTCAGAATGTGATGTTTCAGAGCTTACGACTTCACTGCTAGTAACAGTAGAGACTTCCGAACGAAGAGCTTGTTGAGAGTTAATTTCAGAAGTACTTGTTTCTGGAACAGTTGCTTCAGTGGTACTTAGGTCAGATTCAGTAGAAGTAGTTTCAGTGATGTTTTCTCTTGTATTGGGGGCGTCGAAAGATTTGTTTTCTTCTGGTTTAGTAATAACTTCATTAGTTGACGAGCTTACGACATCAATTGCGTTTTCTTGGATGCTGTTTTCAACAGTTGGTTCTGAGGTGGGGTGAGTCTGTTCAGCTGCGGACACATAGCCCAAGCTTGCAAAACTAAGTCCTAGAGCTAGACCAGTTACTGCAATGGTTACCCATTGCTTTTTTACTTTGTGAAGTTTAAAGTATACTTTCTTTTCCATGATAATGCTCCTTTCATTAAACTGAACAATGTTAGCAAGGATATGGTTAACTCATGAGTAAAATTAAGTTAGTATTATAGTTCTATTGCTTACATATCAAGTTTATCATCACATTTTAATAAAATCAAAGAATTGTGTAAGCGTTTTTATTTTTTGTATAAACTCTTTCCAACTCTACTCTAAACAAAACTGATAGTATATGAATGATAAACTTTCATTAAAGAGAGTTAATGATGTATTTGCTTTAAGTTAGCAGCGGATAGATCCTTGAGTAGGGTATTTTTGATATTCATAATATGCTATTCACTGATTTTAGAACGCCACCAAAAAAGCCACTGGCATATAAAACCACTGGCTTTCAAAAATTTATTTCTTCTTCCCTAGTACAAAATAGCGGCTAGGGATTTGTTGTGTCAAACTGACGGCGATGGCGATGGTAAATGAGGCCAGGAAACAAGCACGTAGGAAGCTGAGGCCTAGGTCTGCATTTCCAATCAAGAGGAAGTAGACCGCACGGTAGAAGCTCATCCCTGGGATGAGTGGGAACATGCTTGAGGCTAGGAAGACTGTAGCTGGACATCTACGGTAGTGGGCCAAAAAGCGTGAGGTGAAAGTGACCAGTAGGGCAGGAAAGAGGATGGCTAAGACCTCGTGATGAGTATTGTTCCAAATCAAGAGGTAGAGGAGCCATGAGCCCGCTCCTAGGGTTCCGAGGTCCAAGAAGTATTTCTTAGGCACTCGGTAAAGCACGGAGAAGGCTGCTGTCCCCAGTCCTGCCATGAAGGTTTGAATCAAGACCTCCTGCCATGAGGTAGATGGTGTTGAGAACATGCCTGATAATTGTTCCGCAAAGGGGAGGATGGAAATCATGGCAAGAACACCGACAGAGATAGATAGACAAGTGGAGACCCCTGACAACATCAGTGCTAGACCGCTATAGTAGTTGTTCTGGGTGAATTCTCGAATGGCATTTACAAAGTAGGCCCCAGGAATCAAAATCATCAAGGTGCCCAGAATAATCACGCTACGATGTTGCCCGATACCCAAATAATAGAGAATGTTAGCTGATAATGCGGCAATGGCACTAGAAAGGATAATCTGCAAGAAACTGGTATGAATAAAACGGGAAAAGAGTTGCATGCCAATCCCTACAAAAACTCCCGATATAGCCGCAGCAGTTCCATCAATCCAGCTACTTCCAAGGGCTAGCGAGAAGCTCCCTGCACCAATGACACAGGCTATAATATCCTCTAAAGGACGATAGAAAGTCTTCTGCTCAATGGATTTCAGCTTTTGGAAAATGCTAGATACAGGCTGATTTGGCTGTTCTGCCAGTTCTCGAGACAGACGGTTTACTTCCTCTAGTTTACCTAGATGGATAGACGGGACTGAGGTAGCTAGGACACGAGACTCTTTAAGACCTGAGCGGTTGAGTCCAGAAATCATGACTCCTCGATTGACCACATAAGTGGAGAAGTCTCTGATACCAAGAGACTTGGCCATGTGTCCCATGGTGTCCTCGATACGGTAAATCTCAGCACCGCTCTCCATAAGGACACGGCCTGCCTGAAGGACGGCATCCATTTCATTTTTGGTTTCTATTTCTGTCTCTCTTGGAAAATCGATGGTCATTTGAACCTCCTTATCGCTTAATTCGTCATTCCATTATAAGGCTTGAATGGTGGTTTTTCAATAGCTTTGGCGACTAAAATAGGACTTTCTATGAGATTTTTCTTCTACTTAATGATAGGGGGCAGGAAAATGGGGAGCTTGCCTTTTGCCTTGCTATTGGTAGAGGCAAATGCTACAATTAAATTATAAAATGTATGCGTTTACATATTTTTACGTTACCTTTCTCAAAAAGCGTTTAAATCCTTTATTTATAGGGGTCTTAGCAATTAAAGAAGGGAACAAATGTAAGTGCATATAGATGATACCTTTGAAAAGGAGGCAATTCCATGAAAAAAATTATCAATAAACCTGAAAATGTTGTGACAGAGATGCTAGATGGTTTGGTTTATGTTCACAGTGATTTGGTGCATCGTGTTGACGGCTTTGACATCATTGTAAGAAATGAGCAGGCTGCTGGTCAAGTTGGTCTCATTTCTGGTGGTGGAAGTGGTCATGAGCCAGCCCATGCTGGCTTTGTAGGTGATGGTATGCTTTCAGCAGCCATCGCAGGCGCAGTATTTACGTCACCAACGCCTGATCAAATTTTGGAAGCTATCAAGGAAGCAGATCAAGGGGCAGGTGTCTTCATGATTGTTAAAAATTATTCTGGGGACATCATGAATTTTGAGATGGCTCAAGAATTGGCTGAGATGGAAGGTATCGAGGTTGCCAGTGTCGTTGTGGACGACGATATTGCTGTAGAAAATAGCCTTTATACTCAAGGTCGTCGTGGGG
>OLSD01001789.1_pt1 | contig 16607 bp, 7 predicted proteins | sample 1672211 | NCBI WGS metagenome assembly OLSD01 (sample SAMEA3136659, study PRJEB25190) | human gut metagenome | reverse complement strand
CTACTGTATAGTAGTAACCGTCAAATAAAATTGATGCTGAAAAGGCAGCAGGTTGCCACAACTATATGGGGATAATGAAAATGAAGAACAAAAAAAGCAGATATTTAGTTGTTTTGGATTCTTCAAAACAAACGGGAATTCTCCTGGATATCCTGGAATTCTGTGAGTGAATCGTAAAGAAATCCAGGATATTATCAGATGAAAAGAATGGCTTGTTAAATGCGCTGTATGGACTGAAAGAATATTGGAAAGAACCGGAAAAATGTGTGAAGATTGATGAGAGACATCTTGTCATCGATCCGCAGAGGGAGAGTATGGAGTTCTTTTATGATTTCGGAAGATTTTGCGCAAAAGAGAAATGCAGTGTGTATTTCAGGATGAATGGTTTCAGCCGGATACGGGAAGAGAAGAAAAAAGTAATTTGGCGCCGCAAAAAACAGCTGGATCAGCGTGGGCTTCCTTTATATTTCCAAATGGTTCCTGTGCTGGATGTTTGAAATAATTTTATGGCAAAGGATCTTGGCGTAAGCAAGTATGTATTATCCAGGGTATTTTCCAAAATCTTCCATCGGAATTTCAATCAGTACCTTAACGACGCAAGGCTTGGCTATGCAAAACAACGGCTGGAAACTACCAACGATCCGATTACAACGATCTGGCTAGACAGTGGTTTTGAAAGCCAAAGGGCTTTTAACCGGGAGTTTAAAGAAAAATACAAGGTTTCACCGAGTGAGTACAGAAGAACATTATATGAGAATCTTGGAGAGAAAATGAAGTAAGAAAGACAGGACAATAAAAATAAGGATATATGGGGAAAAAGAAAAATTTTCCATATATCCTGTTTTTTTGGTTCTAAATAAAATCCTATCGCATATATTAATAAAAAAGATATCTTAGAATCTTCTTTTCTAAGACAAGTCATCCATATCTTCCTCATTTTCCAGCACTTTCCGCTCTGTCTGACTGAGATTTTGACGGGTTTTCGATTCCGAATCCGGGAACTGGAGGATGGTGATCTGGCTTTGTTTAAAACTCATGGACAGATGCACGTACCGATCCATGGTGATCTTGACCGTAGAGTGTCCCAGCATCTCGCTGAGTGCTTTAATCTGCATACCCGATTCCACGCAGCGTGTCGCAAATGTATGACGGAGCGTATGAAAATGCAGATCCCGGATACCACAGGTTTTTAAAATTTTTTTAAAATGTCTCGTCATTCTCCTCGGTTCCACAGGAGACAGTGCTCCGGACAGCAGATAGTAAGAGGATGGATAACTGTTTTTATATTTTGCAAGAATCGGGATCATCTGTGGGTGCAAAGGAATCGATCGTTCCCGTTTGTTTTTGGGCGAACCGATATGCAACACTGTTTTGGAATCCTCCGGCAGAGGGTTCTGATTCTGGATGCGCTGTAAGGTGTGTCGGATATGAAGCACCTGTTCCTCCAGATCAATATCCGCCCAGGTCAGTGCACAAAGTTCCCCCAGACGAATACCACTGAACAAAGTAAGCCGGATACCAATAGAAATCAGATCGTTGCTATCTTCCAGATAAGCAAGAAGCCTGCAGGACTCCCCGTCTGAAAGAATATCTAAAGGTCGCTTTGCGTGATCAGAAACCGTTCCTGTACATTTGACCGGAAGATAATTTAATGTATGTTTCAAAATCCCGCTGATGATCGTATTGATTGTCCGGATAGAACCGCCAGAAAGTTCCTGTTGGAGAAATTCCATTAACCGATCATAAGTGCCCTGTTGAATGTCACGTACATAGTATTTTTTCCACTGGGGAAGAATATATTTTTCCAGACAGTTCTTATATTTAATATAGGTGGATGGTTTCCAACGTCTGGCAGAATTCAGCAGCCAGTTGTATGCGGCATCGGAGAATAATGCGTTGGAAATGACTTGTGTATTTTTTAACGAAATCGTCTTTTCGTAATTATTCTTCTGAAGCAATACTTCCCGGTAAGTTGAAGCATACAAGTATTTAAAATGTGGACGGCCATCCGCCTTTTTTCCCAGCGGGACACGCGCCTCCCAGCGCCCATCTCTGCGTTTGTAGATATTTTGACCAGTTCTCATAAGCAGCCTCCTGACTACAGAATTTTGACAACTTTCCTGACGGCGAACGGTGAGCAGAAAATGTATGGGATGCTTAAAAATGCATAAAAAATCGTTCGGAAGAACCAGCTATTTTTAAGAAAACGCCGAAAAAGATTGACAAATCTGTGAACAATGTTTAATATTAGGGTTGTAAAGATGTCTTAGAAAAGAAGATTCTAAGATTACCGTACAACAATTCTATAGTTATTATGATGAGATTTGGATAATTCTATACAGTTATGTCATTGAGAGCCGTGCTTATAGGTATGAAAGTACTTAGAACGGAATCCGGTTAGACTCCGGAGCAGATCCTATTTCCCTGCTGTAAGGACAACGAAAGATACATAAAGCCACTGAGGTCGTAAGATCATGGTAAGGCGTATCAAGTAGGTTAAGTGGTCCCGAGCCAGAAGACGAAGCGCGAAAAAGCATCATGGCATTATGAAGACTCGGAGGTCAGGAACGGGTTGGACTTTGTACACAGACAATAGATGCTATTGCCTGCGTTCTTTGGATAGAAGAATCCATAGTCCAACAAAAAAGAATTTCAGTTCGTATGACGGCTTCCGTTGTACGGGCTTTTTTATTTTTATGGCAACAGAGAGGATATAAGACTGGGTGTCAGATAAATAGAACTTTACAGCCGCGCAGTGGCATAATTCCCTACGCTGTGCCGGTTTTAACCAAATGGGAACAAAAAAGAAGGAGGTCATGTACTATGACGAAAAGAAACTTGAAAAAACTGTTGGCACTTGGAATGGCAGCAATGATGACGGTGTCAACAGGAGTTACTACTTTTGCTGCAAACACGGATGATAATCTGGTGGTTACAGGAGATACTCTATATTCTACCCAGATTCAATCTGGTAAAAAGGTTACACTGGGATTGTTACCGGCTAACAGTAGCTATTCAAGAACTGGATTCGATTCTCTTGCAGATGCAGAAAAAGGATTGAAAGTTACAAAAATCAATGCCGGAGCTGATAAGATTTCCAATAGCTTTACTTACGGTTCCAAAACATCAGATGGCCTTTATGCCGGAACAGTAGAAGTAACAGGTTCTTCTGATGTTTATGGACCGGCCAGTATTCATGTAGCGAATGCTTACAATGAGACAGCTGGAATTGATATGACCGTTTATGTAGAGGCAAAAGAAACACGTCCGGATGTTACGGTAGCAAGCGTAGAGGCTGTGGATTTAACTGAATATGGAACTACTTATGAGTGGGGAGGAGATTTGACTGTACAGGCAGCAACAAAGACAGCGGATAATCCTTTTAAAGATTCAGATGGAGCAGCACAGAGTTATCCGACAGTGGGAGACGCATTGTATAGTCTTGCAGCAACAAATGGATGCAGTTTTATTCAATATGAAGGATATGTAAATTCGGTGACAGACAGCACTGGTAAAAACCTTAAAGTAGAATATCTTCCCGAAACCAAGGAGTACTATGGATGGGAGTACTGTGTGGTTCGTGATGGAAAAGTTATGAGTGACAGAGACATTCTTAGTGCATCTGTTCTGGAGGTGAAAGACGGTGACAAGGTTTACTGGGCATATGGCACGGAAGATCAGATAGCTGATTATTTTGGCATGCTGTAACAATAAAAAATTGAATAAAAATCGAGGTAAGCGGAATGATAACCGTTCCGTTTACCTCGATTTATAGTGGATGGAGAGTGTGAAGATGAAAAGATTGCTCAAATATCTGCTGTTTGTCGTTTTTTGTACGATGTGTTTATGGGGAAAACAGGTAAACGCAGCGGATACTTCGGAAGTACAGGTAGAACTTACAGGAGTTAAAGATGTTAAAATTTATACGGACAAAGGTGGACAAGAGATTTCAGTAGTCGATGATAAGTTTTCTGCCTTACCTGGATGTTATTATTACGAGTGCATTCGGAAGGATGATGACGGTTCTGAAAATGGTAGAGGTGGATATTTTTCCGTAACTGCAGACACCACAGAATTAAAACTTGCAAGTGTTAGCTTTTATCAGGTGTCACCAACACGTTATGAAAATGGAAAATGGCTTCGCCTTGACAAACTTGGAACTTTGAAATTGTATGATGAGGAAGGAAAAGAATACGAACATGCTACAGATAATGTTTATAATTTTCTGGTTCCTCAGAAAGACGGCGACAGCTATTATACATATACGTTCACACCCTTTGATGAAGAATATCTCCCCATCGAAGGGCATTTTTATGTTTATCAGAATACGTATTTTGAAAGCTTGAATCTGTCTGATTCAGGACGTATTCCTTACTTGAAAAAGAGTTATATCACAGTAAAAGCACCAGCAGGAATGGAAATATATACGGTATGGCAGCTGAAATATTATACGGCCTGGAACTGGAAGTCTTATAAGCCAGAGAAATCAAAGGACGGTTACAATTATTATACAGTCCCGGAAGGATTTACTTATATGCTGAAACAGGAGGGGAAAGTAACCTGGTATGGCAAGTCATTAAGAGGTGAATGGAATAAGTCTCATACAGAAGTGACATTGTCTGATCTGGAAGAGAATTCCACACAGGTTCATCGGGAGCAGGCACAGGATGCAATTTATGCAAGCATGCTGACGAACCTTCCAGAAAGCTGTGAAGTTGATCTTCAAGTGGGAGAATATTTTGATCTTGTGCCTCTCCGGGCGTGCCAGGCGGTTCGAGATCTAGGGAGCAATGTGTATAATGATCCCGAATGGCATTATAAGGTGATTGGAGGAAGTGAAAGTGTTGCGTCTGTCGAAATTACAAAAAAAGATGATAAAATAGGTCAGTTTGGAAGAATCCATGCGAACGGCGAAGGAACCGTTTTAATTGCCTTTTATTATGATGCGATGCAGGCAATGGCATATAATGGCACAGAAGAAAACTATGTGTATAGTGCCCTGTGGCCGGAACTGACTGGTATTGCAGTCGTACATGTTAGCAAAAATGGAGCAGCAGAACCACAGACAAAAATCACATCGAATATCGGTCTTTCCGAAGAAAGTGTTGTCTATTATCAGAAAAGCCAGACGGGAATAGATGGCATTCGTTATGGAATCGAGGATCATGCGGAGTATACTTTTACGCCGGGAGCGGAAACAAATGGTAGAAAGGAGCAGATTACATCTGTTCGTGTGCATTCTCCAATCATGGTAACAGATGGAGAATTGAGCGAAAATCCCACTAACTGGTTGACGGACGGCTCATGGAAGTCTTATCAGGCAGGAGAAGACGGAAGCTATACGTTACATCTTTCCGAAGGTCGCAATATTGTGGAGATTAAAGCAGGAGATGCAGTTATCTATCATGTGATTTTAGCAAGAGGACTTGATGTGACGATAGGGAATCAGACCAGTCCGGGACAGAGCCTAAAGAATGGTGATACAGCAAAAATTACGCTGGAAAATCTGATTCCACCACTGTATAAGATGGGAGCAATATACAACCCAGCAGGTGTAGACTACAAATGCAAAACGGATGGTGTAGCGTATACCGCGCAATTTGGACAATATATGGCCAGCACGAGCTTTTATGTGAAACTGCAGAAAGAAGAGACAGGCAGTTATACAATCAGTGACGGAATTCTAACAGTGGAAGGATGGGGAGCAGGAAACCGGCTTCATAAAAAACTGACCCGTAATTCAATGGCAGGGTATGGCTGGAGTGGAGGAGATAATCCGAAAATTGATTATGGAACTTTGGCATACCTTCCGGATATTACATTTGAAGTCAGCGCTGATGAGGATACGGAGGAAATAGTATATCGTTCTTCTGGAAACTTAAAAGCACTAAATACTTATCCAAACAGTAATGTATCAGCGGGAGGAGGAGCACGGTTTACAACAGCAAGAACAACAATCACGCAGAACTTTAATGTGAACGTTCCTCCAATGAGTACAAAAATAGATATGGGTGTAGGTGCAGCATTGGTGAATGAAGATGAAGATGCTACACTTTTAGTTCGCTATTGGTTTGGAGATGATTCTTCAAAAGCGATGGTTAGAACGAACATTCCATTTCAGAAAGTAGAAAATGATACTAATCTATATGGAGCAGCAACCGTAAAGATAGGAAGATATTTGCTTGAAGGTACCAAAAATAAGATTAATGCAAATGTCCCAATGAATCTTGAAGTAATTGTTATTCCAGCTGATGGTGCTCCGGTTACTTATGCGACCTATATACGTGAAACACGAACTAAGAAGCCAGCTTATCTTCCAGCAAATCTTATTATTTCAGCAGCGGAAGGGAGTGAAAAATTAGGGCGCTGGGATGGAGTTTTGGAAGCAGATAATATTACTTATCTGGATGAAAATGGGTCAGAAGTTACACAGGATCTTGGATATGGATTTATTGGGACTGAGAGTCATTTTACAACATCAGTACCGAATGGAACGGATCAGATAGTGCTGACAGCTGATGGAAAATATGGCAAGAAAAATGTGGGTGAAAGCCTTGAAATTATAGTAAATGGAACCAAATATTCAGAAAAAGATGCTATTCCTCTGAAGGTTGGAGTAAATGAACTGAATGTTACGTATACACCGACCAAGGGAATTTCCCGTACCTACACCATCGATGTCACCCGTCGTACAGAATCCAAAAAAGTAGCATTTTCTGTTCCGGACGGAGCTTCTGTTCTTGTTATGCAGAAAAGCAAAGCGATGACAGCAGCAGAAGATGGAACCTATACTTTGGAGAACGGAACATATTCCTATTATGTATCCAAACCGGGATATCTGACAGCAAGTGACAGCTTTACTGTCAGTGATGAGAATCCAAATCAGACGATTACAGTAGAATCTCTGACTCCGGTGGAACAACAAAGTGGTACTGTATCGGTACAGCTGGCAGGTCAGAATATTGTATTCTGCCCGACTACCTCGATGGATATTCCAGAAGAGGCAGAAGATCTGACAGCGAACAAATACGTTCAGTACAATCATGGAGGATATACTGTACTACATGCACTGATCGATGCCAGCCGTAAAAGTGGTACATCGTTCAGCTGTTATAAGGGTGCATTTACCCTGGATGATGAAAACACGGGAGACAGCAACGGTAAAAAGGCAGCGTGGGTCTGCAAAGTGAATGGAAATGTATGCAAAGATCCGGCCAATACACTGGTGAAAGAGGGAGACAAGATCGAATTCTTCTACAGCTCCGGTTGGAATGGCATGGAACATGCACGGCTGACCAAGGAAAAAGCAGAGGTAAAACGTGGTGACACGATCACACTTACGCTGACAGGAACCGGCATCTATGGAACGGATGCAGAGGCAATCCCTGTTGCACAGGCAGATATCTATGAAGGAAGCAAACTTCTTGGACAGACAGACAGTGATGGTTCACTGACACTGGAAGCCAATGCGATGTCTCTGGGAACGCATTACCTGACAGCTGAGAAAAAGGATGCAGACGGACACAACCTGTTGACAGCTGTTATGAGTACCGTGACAGTCAAGAAGACAGAGAATCCGGATGCCGATCCGAACAAAACGACGGTAACCTTCCGTCTGATCGGTGATACCAAACATGAAAACGGAAACGAAGGAGCTCATCAGTACACAACATGGCTTGCTACGAGTGAATACACCTTTGATAAGCCGGAAGTTACCGCCGGTGAAGTCTTTAAGGAAGCACTCGACGGAGCAGGACTGAAATACGAAGGACTGGAGAAAAACTACATCAGTTCTATCACTGCACCGGAAGTATGTGGCGGTTATGTATTAAGTGAGAAAGACAATGGTAAAAACTCCGGATGGATGTATACCGTGAATGGTGTTCACCCGTCAGAAGGAGTAAACAACTGGTATGTTTCTAATGGTGATGAGATCGTCTTCCATTATGTTGATGATTATACCGTTGAACAGGCAGATATGATCGGTGATGAAGGCAGTGGAAGCTCTGGTAATGTATCCACATGGAACAAGTGGCTGGAAGCTCTGGACGAGACTCCAGGTGCACGGGAACATGCAGCAGCTGCAGAGAAACTGATTGCATTGATCGAAGATGAGATCACGCTTGATGAATCGTGTGAGGCGTCTATCACAGCGGCCCGGGAAGCTTACGATGCCCTGACCCGTGAGGAGAAGGGATATGTGACCAACTACCAGACTCTGACAGATGCCGAGGCTGCCCTGAAAGATCTGAAAGATCAGAAAGCAGCGAAGGATGTCGAGAAGCTAATCGAAGAACTGAAGGATGCACAGGATCTGACACTGGATGATCAGGATGCTGTAACAGCAGCAAGAACAGCATATAGTAGCCTGACCGATGATCAGAAATCATATGTATCCAACGAGAACTTAGGAAAACTGGAACATGCAGAAGAGCAGATCGCAAAACTTCTGGAAGAAGCAGCAGTGGGACAGGTGATCGCCGAGATTGGAGACCTTCCATCCAAAGAAGAGGTGACTCTGGAGGATAAAACTGCGATCGAGACAGCACTGGCTCATTATGAAGCACTGAGTGAAGAACAGAAAAACGATATGGAACTGAATGCAGCGGACAGTCTGACCAAGCTGCATGATGTGATTGAGCGGCTGAATGTATTAATACAGCAGAATGCAGTGGAAGAAGTGAACAAGAAGCTGAATGATCTTCCGGCAGCAGACGAGATCCTGTTTGTGGATCAGACAGCGATAGAAGAGGCCCGTGAGGCTTACGAAGCGCTGGATGATCTGAAGGAGAATCTGAAAGATCAGGTATCTGCAGAGGCACTTGCAAAACTTGTGGCAGCGGAGGAACGCCTGAATACACTGCAGGAAGAAGTAAACCATGTGGCAGAACTGATCGATGCCCTGCCGCCAGTCGATGATCTGACCGTGGACCATGCGGATCAGGTACAGGCTGCAAGGGAAGCGTATAATGCTCTGAACAATGATCAGAAGCATCAGCTGACAGACAGTGGTGTCTTAAGTGAACTGCTGATGGCAGAGAATCAGATGAGCTGGCTGATGAAAGATGCCGAGGCAGCGAAGAAAGTAACCGACCGGATCAACAGTCTTCCGACGGTGAAAGATCTCCGGTTGTCTGACAAAGCGGCAGTGGAAGCAGCAAGATATGCGTATGACTACTTAAGTGATGAGCAGAAACCATATGTATCTGAGGACACTCTAAAAGCACTGGAAGAGCGTGAGGCAGAGATCAAGCGTCTGGAAGAAGTAACACCGACACCGACGCCGAATCCGAGCCCGACACCATCCGATGATCCGAAACAGGATGAAGATGAGGACAGTATCACCCTGACCTATCAGAATTATCCGATCTCTGTAACCGGACAGCTCTCCGGTTATGAACTGCGCCTGACCGCCCTGAAAGCAGACGATGATGTGGTAAAACAGATGCAGAACATGATCAGTTCCAAAGAAGCCCTGATCCGCCTGTACGATGTAGCACTGTACAAAGACGGAAAAGAGGTGGAATGGAATGACAAACTTACCGTGAACTTCCAGGTGGGAACCTCCTATAACGGACAGACCTTAAGTGTACTGCACGAAGGTAACGGCAAGATCGAAACCCTGAGCGGAACCGTAAGCAATGGTATCTTAAGTGCAACAGCAAATGGTACCGGATCTTTCGGTGTGGTTGTACCTGCATCCACAGTAAGCACAGGAAACGGAAGCAGCAATAATAATGGTTCTACCGGAACGTTTACCAATGGCAACCTGAGTGGTGGAAGCACAGGAACTGGAAACGGAACCACTGCGGTATCCGGAACTGGAAAAGTCACAAGTGCGAAGACTGGAGATGATACCGATATCCTCTTCCCGATCGCCGGACTGATCACAGCGACAGGCGTACTTGCAGGAGTTGTTCTCTATTATAAAAAGAAAAAAAGAATCACAGGAGTACAGACGGAGGAAGAGTAATGAAAAATAAAGTCATCAGTCTTTTTCTGGCGGCTACCATGGTTCTCAGTCTTTGCCCGGCTACAGTCCGGGCTCAGACTGTTTCTGAGGAATTTTCAGCAAAAGTAGCGGAAGCGGCAGCAACAGAGGCCGTGGAGGGCACTGCTGATCCGACAGAAGAACCGGTGGTTACCGGAAATGAAGACACTGCCAAAACGGATACTCCACAGGCAGCGGAAGTTCCGGAACAAGCAGAAGTTGTCGGTACGGGGAAAGATGAAAAAACATCCGTTCCGGAGACAACAGAAGAAAAAACAGAAGCCTCCGGGGATTCCTGGGAGGAAGACGAAGAACTGAAGCTGTATGGTACGGCAGATCAGGATGTGGATGAGAACGGACAGGTGCAGGCAGCAGCTTCCTATAACCTGGACACCGTGATCTCCCAGACGGTCAGCTGGAAACAGAAAACGAATAATACGGTCTTTACCGAAGATTTCCTGAAAAATGTCAGCAGCACTGCGTCTGACTGGACCGTAGTATTCCTTGGACGGCTGGGGATCACGGAAGATTACAATGCATTTTTAAACCGTGCAAATACGTATGTAAAAGATCAGTATGATGCGAACCCATTCACAGGACTCAGCACCAATACGCCGACCGAATGGCACCGTCTGACCATGGCCGTACTGGCAGCAGGCGGGGATCCGACGGATGTGGGAGGACATGACCTGATTGCAGACGGAACGTACAACTGCCTGGCAGGTGCTCCATGGAACCAGGGAATGAACGGTGCCGCATGGGCGCTGCTTGCCCTGGATTCCAAAGGATATGAAGTACCGGAAGGGGCAAAGTATACGAGGGAAGCCCTGATCAGTTACATCCTTGGCAAAGAATTATCCGGTGGCGGCTGGTCTCTGGATGATAAGAACCCGTCGTTAGACCTGGACATCACGTCGATGGTGGTATATGCCCTGGCTCCCCATGCAGCGGAGGACGCGAAGGTAAGAGAAGCCGTCAATCGTGGACTGGATGTGCTGCGCAGTAAGATCTCCACAGACGGGGATTATAACTACGGTGGCACCTACAACTGCGAATCGGTGGCGCAGGCAATCATCGCTTTTACCTCAATGGGGATCGACCCGGCAACAGTGACCAATGCATCCAACGGAAAAAGCCTGTTAGATGGTCTGTTAAAATATTACAGTACCGGAACCGGCGGTTTCCTACATGCCTATTATGACGATAAGAACCAGAACCGTCCAAACAGCATGGCAACTGACCAGGCAATGGAGGCAATCGCAGCTTACCGCCTGTATCAGCAGGGCATCAATCTTTTTGATTTCCGTGCAAACGCCAACACCACTCAGTATATGGCACAGGCAGACAATGGCAATGTATTTACCGCAGATGCCGGTATGGAAACTGACCTGTATGTGGGAGCAGATGTCAAGAAACTGACCTTTACCAACCTTCCAATCGATAATTATGACGCGGCAGTTGTGACTGTGGATGGCAACAAGACGTACAAAAGCGGCATCCGCGGGGCAAACGGCTATACACCGGTAAGTGGTGAGATCGCGGTCAAAGACGGAACGGTTCTGGAGATCGAGGTGACAAAACGGGATGGAACTAAAGAAAACCGGAAACTGACCGTACGCACCAGTGCGGATGCGGAGACGAAAGCGATCATCGACCGGATCGACAAACTGCCGGATGCAGACAAACTGACACTGGAAGAGGCCGATACCGTAACTTCCGTGAAGGAAGCGTATGACAAGCTGACCGACAAAGAAAAGAGTCAGGTGACCAACGCAGGTAAACTGGAGGAACTGGTAAAGAAACTGGCAGAGCTGGAAAAAGAAGAAGAAAAGAAACTCGAAGAGAAGCGCAGCGCACTGGAAAAGAAAGTGGCTGCCATCGCCACACCGGTAAAGATCGGTGACAAAGACCTGGTAAACCAGTACCTGTTGGAACTGGATACTCTTGGAGAGTGGGACAAAAAAGAATCCCTTTCCAAAACCCTGAATGGTTACCTCGGTGACATCGCCGCACGGCAGAAGCTGGTGGATGCCCTGGATAAGGATATCTGGAACCAGGTGGATCCGCTGCGGATCTGTCAGGATGATACCGCCACGCTCAAGAAACTGATGAGCCGGTATGCCGCACTCCGCGAGGATGAGAAGAAACTGTTGCAGAACGGGGAAAGCCTTCTGGAAGCCGCTGATGTGATCGAAGCACTGGATAACGGAATCGTACCGAAGAAGGTATTTGAAAACCTGATGGCGACAAAAGAAGCATTTACCTATACGGGTACTCTGTCCGGCGGCAGCACTTACACGCTGACCTGGGATGGAAAAACTGTAAAGAAAGCCAGTGATGTGAAAGCCGGTATCAAGATCGGTACCGGAAGCAACACCATAAACGGCACACAGGCGCAGGTGGAATTCTCCCAGAGCGGAAGCATGAACGGTACGGTCACACTGTCCGTAAAGACCAGTGTGAAGGACGGAAGCTGGAATCTGTACTGGCTGAACCCGGACAAGCTGACGATCCAGAGTGCGAAGACGGCAACCGTTTCTTCCGGTAAGCTCAAAATGAGTGTGACAACCGGAGGACGCTACTGGCTGGCAAGCAGTGCTCCGAAGATGGGGGAGGATACTTCCTCGGATGATAAGACCACAAAAGTCGGTTCCATCACTTCTTCGAAAAGCAGCGGTAAAAGCAGCCGCACCGGAGGCATGTCAATTGCATCAATCCAGAGCAGGGGAAAAGCATCTTCTGCAAGTGGAAAGAGAAGTTCAGGTACAAAAAGCAGCAATAAGAGTAGCAATACTACTTCTGACACCACAAAGGCAAAGACGAAGGGAAAGATTACTTCCAAAGAACTGAAAAGTATCAAAGGAAAAAATGAAAACCTGCAGGCGAGTGGCAAGATCTCCGATTCCGTATCGTATACCCTGACGATCAACGGTGAAGATGTGAAACTGACAAAGGATTGGGCGTACAAGCTGCAGTCGGACTGCAAGTACAAGGATGATATTGAACAGCTGGCAGTCAAACCACTGATCCTGTGTACCGAAGGATCCGGCACGTTCCCGGGACAGATGCTTGTGACACTGAAGACTGAACTTGACGACGATGACCTGTTGCTGTTTTCGTATGACACAGAGAACAGGAAAGCGGAATATGTCAAGAAGGTATCTGTAAAAGACGGCAAGATGGAGTTCACCCTGAAAGAAGGCGGCCATTATTTCATCGCAAAACGTGCCCTGGCTTCTTCCCTGGATGAGAGTACGGATGCAGAAAAACAAGAGATCCAGGACGCATCGGATGCGGCTGAAGATGTGCCGTGGGATGCATCGGAAGAAACGGTAGTCCTTGGAAACGGGGACGATACGGATACCGGTGCAACGACAGCGGAGAAAAAGACCGCTATGGTACGCTGGATGCTGATCGGACTGATCGCCCTGGTATGCTGTGCGGCTATTGGAGTGGTTGTATATAACAAACGGAAAGGAAAGGGAAAACCGGATCTTTCCAAAGAGAAAGGAAGGAAGGACGGAGGAAAATGAAACGGAAAACGAAAAGCATAGGACTCTGCCTTCTGCTGGTTCTGGCGCTGCTGTTTTGCAGCTGCCAGACCAGCGCAGTAAAGGAAGAACAGGCTTCGGCAGATCCGACAGTGACCGCGGCTGCGAAAGATTCCGCAGATGATGGAAACACCAAAGATTCGTCAGAAGTTAAAGAAGACAACAGTGACAAGGAACCTGAGTACATTGATGAAGAGTATGTAGATGAGCATTATGGATCGGATGAGGAAAAAGAAGATCTGAGTAAATATAAGAAAAAGAGTTCTTCTTCTAAGAAATCCGACTCCAAAAACTCAGACTCCAAAAACTCAGACACAGAAGATGCAGACGGTACAGAGAGCAACGGAACGAACGGGAATGGAAGCACTTCTTCCGGTGAGGAAGCCAGTGCGGACAACTACTATACCGATCCGATCCCGGAGGGAAAACCGGATCCGGTGGAACCGCAGGATCAGACCGTGGACAGCAGCAAACAGCTGACCTGTACCCTGTATGTGGAGTGTTCCACGATTCTCAACAACATGGGCGACCTTACAGAGGGTAAGGCGGACTGGGTTCCGTCAAACGGTGTGATCTACGGTCCGAAGACCGTGACATTTTCCGAAGGAGAGTCAGTATATGACATCCTGCAGCGGGAGATGAAGAACAACCGAATCCAGATGGAATCCGAGTTTACCGCCATGTACAATAGTGCTTATGTGCAGGGCATCAACAACCTGTATGAGAAGGACTGCGGGCAGTGGTCCGGCTGGATGTATGAGGTGAATGGCTGGTATCCAAACTATGGATGCAGCCGTTACCAGGTACAGGACGGGGACAACATCGAATGGCATTATACCTGTGACCTGGGAAGAGACCTGGGAGCAGGCATGTCTTAACTGAAGATATAAGGGATTAGGCGCCCCAGAGATTCTGGGACGCCTAAAACTGCATTTTACGTATACCGTGAAAATGAGCAGAAACAAACATGGAATGGGATGTGTAAAGTGCAAAGCTATTGACAAGGAGAAAAGAATGGATACTTTTTCAGGGTATCATCCACTGATTAATTTTACTTATTTTGTGATCGTCATCGGGCTGTCGATGTTTTATATGCATCCGGTATTTTTAGCGTTATCGCTGATCGGCTCGGTGAGTTATTCCATTTATCTGAAAGGGAGAAAAACCGTAAAGGTGTTCCTGTTCGGGATGTTGCCGGTCTGTCTCCTGGCGGCAGCTGCCAACCCGCTGTTCTCCCATGCGGGGGCAACGATGCTCTTTTACTTAAAAGACGGAAATCCCGTCACACTGGAGTCGATCGTCTACGGTCTGGCTTCGGGGCTGATGCTGGCGGGGGTGATCTCATGGTTTTCCGTCTTCCATGAGGTGATGACTTCGGACAAGTTCATGTACCTGTTCGGGAAGGTGATCCCGGCGTTTTCGCTGCTGTTATCGATGACCCTGCGATTTGTGCCACGGTTTACGGAGCAGATCAAGCGGGTGGCGGAAGCCCAGCAGTGTATCGGAAGAAATGTAAATAACGGGAATATCTTCCAGCGGGCGGCACATGGCTTGAAAATCCTCTCGATCACGACAACCTGGGCACTGGAAAACAGTGTGGAGACGGCGGATTCGATGAAATCCCGGGCTTACGGGCTTCGCGGGAGGACGAATTTCAGTATCTACCGGTTTGACCGGAGGGACGGGATATTACTGGCATTTTTATTGGGAGTATTTGGAACATTGTTATTCTGCATGCACCTTCGAAAACTGAAGATCCTGTATTTCCCGGTTTTTATCATGAATGAGACAACAGCGGGGGCATTAATTTTATATATCTTGTATGGAATCTTATGTATGCTGCCCCTGATATTAAATATAGCGGAGGACAGAAAATGGCGCTCTTTGAGATCAGAAATCTGACATTTACCTACCCGGATCAGGAGAAGCCGGCACTCACGGATCTGAACTTTTCCCTGAAACAGGGGGAGTTTCTGGTAGTTTGTGGCAAATCAGGCTGCGGCAAATCGACGCTCCTGCGGCATTTTAAGACAGCGATGGCACCTTACGGGGAACGGAAAGGACAGATCCTGTTTGAAGGCAGGGAGCTGGACGCTGTGTCGGTGCGGGAGCAGGGGGCGCGGATCGGCTATGTGCTCCAGAGTCCGGACAACCAGCTGGTGACAGATAAAGTATGGCACGAACTGGCATTTGGGCTGGAAAACCTCGGGTATGAGACGGGGACGATCCGGCTCCGGGTGGCAGAGATGGCAAGTTTTTTCGGGATCCAGACCTGGTTTGAGAAAAATGTGGAGGAGCTTTCCGGCGGGCAAAAGCAGCTCCTGAACCTGGCGGCGGTGATGGCGATGCAACCGGATCTTCTGGTGTTAGACGAGCCGACATCACAGCTCGATCCCCTGGCGGCGGGGGATTTCCTGGCAACCCTGCGAAAGATCAATGCGGAACTGGGAACGACGATCCTTTTGATCGAACACCGGTTAGAGGAAGTCCTGGCGTATGCCGACCGGGTGCTGGTGATGGAAAACGGCGGGATCCTCGCACTGGATGCACCGGAAAAACTGCCGTCGCTGATCCGGGACAATGATATGTTCCAGGCGATGCCTGTGCCGATGCGGATCTTTGAGGAACTTTCCGGAGAGGGCGATAGTCCAGTGACGGTCAGGGAAGGGAGAGAGTGGCTGGAAGAGTGGAGAGAGGAAAAGAAAACTTCCGAAAACAGTTGCAAGAACCAAGCAGAAACAGTTGAAAAAATGTCAGATGACAGGGATAGAGAATTAGCTGAAAAACTGTCGGATACACAGGAATCGGAAACGGTCGATACCCCAGAGAAAGGCAGAAAAACCTCTCTCTTCGGATTATTTTCAAAAAAATCAGCAAAGGGATCTGATGATCAGCAGCCACAGACTGTCCTGGAAGCCCGGGACGTATGGTTCCGGTATGAAAAGGAACTCCCGGATGTGGTGCGCGACCTGAACCTGAAAGTACAAAAAGGCGAACTGTACTGTCTGCTCGGCGGCAACGGAACCGGAAAGAGTACGACCTTGCGCCTCCTGGGACGGATCAAG
>OLSD01001786.1_pt1 | contig 16682 bp, 12 predicted proteins | sample 1672211 | NCBI WGS metagenome assembly OLSD01 (sample SAMEA3136659, study PRJEB25190) | human gut metagenome | reverse complement strand
ATGCACTTCGTTTCGCTGTCATCCCGCAGCCGCCGCAGCAGCCCCACGCCGTCCAACCCCGGCAGCATCGGATCCAGCAGCAGCACCTGCGGACGGTGCTGCTCCACCGCAGCCAGCGCCTGCCGCCCGTCGCTGACGGACGCGGCGATGCGGATATCGCCCGCGCTGCCCAGCTCTCGTTCCAGCCATCTTCGGTAATCCTCGTCGTTGTCTGCTATGCAGACGGTGATCTGCTCACTCATCGTAAGCTCCCCCTTAACAAATTATTTACGGTGCACAACGCATCAAAACACACTACGAATCGCTACACCGTTATCAAAAATAACACTTTTCCCCGGAAAATGCAACCGTAATTTGTCGAACCATTCCACTTTTGTTCGACATTTTTCGACACATTTCGACAAAAACGGGCGATGCTCCGCTTTTACGCAGGATTCCACTCTAAATATAGTATATTCTCGTGTGACACCCCTGCCGGACGCGGCATAGACTGGACTGCGGGTCATGCCCGCAATCTGAACACAGGAGGCCGCACCATGGCAACTTTTACCAACCAAGCGACCCTGACCTACAACGGTCAGACCACCACATCCAACGTGACGGTGGGTGAGCTGGTAGAGACGCTCACCGCCACCAAGACCGCCGTCGTCCCCACCTACGACCCGGACGGCCGCGTCACCTACGTTATCTCGCTGGTCAACAGCGGCGCCACCCCGCTGACGGGGCTGACCGTCACCGATGATCTGGGCGGCTACACCTTCAACGGTGCCACCGTCTACCCTCTCAGCTACACCGCCGGCTCCGTGCGCTACTACCAGAACGGCGTTTTGCAGACCGCGCCCACCGTTACCGCCGGTCCTCCTCTTGTCTTTACCGGCATCACCGTGCCCGCCGGCGGCAATGCGGTGATCGCGTATGAGGCCGCGCCCACCGCCGCCGCTCCGCGCAGCGCCGAGGGGCTTGTCACCAACACGGCGACGGCCACCGGCGCAGGACTGGTGAACCCGGTAACGGCCACGGAGACGGTGTCGCCCACCGCCGCGCCGCGGCTGTCCATCAGCAAGTCCCTCTCCCCCACCACCGTGACGGAGAACGGACAGCTGACCTACACCTTCGCTATGCAGAACACCGGCAACACGGCGGCGGACGCCGCAGCAGGTGCTGTTGTCACCGACACCTTCGATCCCCGGCTCAGCGGTCTGACCGTGACCCTCAACGGCACGGCGCTGACCACCCCGGCGCAGTACACCTATGATGCCGCCACCGGCGTGTTCGCCACGGTGCCCGGCGTCATCACCGTACCCGCCGCCACCTTCACCCAGGACGCCGCCACCGGCGCGTACAGCGTTACCCCCGGCACCGCTGTGCTCACCGTCACCGGCACGGTGTAAGAGAAAGCCCTCCGACCGGAGGGCTTTACTTATGCTTATTCCAATGCGTCGTGGCTTTCGAATACGTCGTTGATGCTGCCGTAGCGGTCGGCGGGCTTGTCCGGCTCCGCCGGAGATGCGCCCTTGGCCATTTGCAGCTCCTGCCATTTCTCGCGGGTAATGAGCAGCTGCCGGGGCTTGCTGCCCTCGAAGGGACCCACATAGCCCCGCTCCTCCATCTGATCCACCAGACGCGCGGCGCGGGAATAGCCCAGCTTTAACCGCCGCTGGAGCATGGACACGGAGGCCTGTCCCGTCTCCAGCACCACCTCCACGGCGGCGGGCAGCAGCTCGTCGCCGTCCTCGCCGTCGGCGGGCGCATCGGCTGTGCCGCCCTTGGCGCCCTTGTCGGACTTGGCGTCCACCGCCTGCTGGATCTTCTCGATCACGTCCTGGTCGTAGTGTGCCTCGCCCGCCTCGTCCTTGACGAACTTCACCACCCGGTCGATCTCCTCCGGCGTGATGAAGCAGCCCTGCACGCGGGTGGGCTTGGCATCGCCCAGTGGGAAGTACAGCATGTCGCCCTTGCCCACCAGCTTTTCCGCGCCGGTGGTGTCCAGAATGATGCGGGACTCCATGGAGCTGGCCACGGCGAAGGCGATACGGCTGGGGATGTTGGCCTTCATCAGACCGGTGATCACGTCCGCCGAGGGACGCTGGGTGGCGATGACCAGGTGCATCCCGGCGGCACGTCCCATCTGCGCCACCCGGCAGATGGATTCCTCCACCTCCTTGGCGGCTACCAGCATCAGGTCGGCCAGCTCGTCGATGACCACCACCACCGTGGGCAGCTTCTTCACGTCCTCGTCCGTCTCCGACAGGGCGTTGTACCCCGCCAGATCCTTCACGCCCTTTTCCGAGAACATCTTGTAGCGCTTCATCATCTCGAACACCGCCCATTGCAGGGCACCGGCGGCCTTTTTCGGGTCAGTGACCACCGGGATCAGCAGGTGCGGGATGCCGTTGTAGGGCGCCAGCTCCACCATTTTGGGATCCACCATGATGAACCGCACCTCGTCCGGCGTGGACTTGTAGAGCATGCTGACGATCAGCGAGTTGGTACACACCGACTTACCGGAGCCGGTGGTGCCGGCGATGAGCACATGGGGCAGCCTGGCGATGTTGCCCACGATGTTGTTGCCGCCGATATCCTTACCCACCGCGAACGCCACCGGCGACGGGTGGTTGATGAACTCGCGGGACTCGATCACATCCCGGATGCGCACGGCGGTGACGGTGCGGTTGGGCACCTCGATGCCCACGGCGGAGATCTTGTTGGGCACCGGCGCGATGCGCACGCCGCTGGCGCCCAGCGCCAAGGCGATGTCGTCCTGCAGGTTGGTGATCTTGCTGAGCTTCACGCCCTGATCCAGCGTGAACTCGTAGCGGGTGACGCTGGGGCCGTGGATGACCTCCCCGGCCTTGGCGTCCACGCCGAAGGAGCGCAGGGTGTCCGCCAGGCGCTTGGAGTTGTTCCGCAGCTCCGCGCCCACCTCGGTGTAGTTGCCGCCCCGGTTCTCCTCCAGCAGCGTGATGGGCGGGTAGCGGTATGTCTCCTCGCCCTGCGCCAGCTCCTGCTCGATGGCGTCGCTGACCTCCTGCGCCGCCGTCTCCACCTCCTGCTGCAGCTGGGCTTTTTTCTGCTTATCGCTGAGGGGCTTTTTCGGCGCAGGTGCCTCCGGCGCGGCCGCCGTCTCCTCGCCGCCGATGGGCGCGGGAGGCGTTACCGGCGGGCGCAGCACCTGATCCGGCGTGCGCACGTCCTCGCTGCGCCGGGGGAAGAAGGAGCTTGCGGGCGGGATGACCGCGCCGTCGTTCTCCCCGTCCAGCGGAATGTCGATACTGGGGCGCTTCTTCCGCTTCGCCGCCGGCTTTTTCTCCGATACCGGGGCGGATGCCGGGGTGAAATCCTCCGGCAGGTCGTCAAAGTCGTCGTCCTCGTCCCGGCGCAGACTCTCGCCGTAGCTGCGAACGCGCTCCGCCGCCTCCTGGGGCGTCATGTGCAGCGCGCCCAGCAGCGCCGCCAGCAGCAGCACCACGAACACGATGATGGATACCACCTTGCTCAGCAACGCCTCGCAGCCCACGGCCAGACCGCCGGCCACCACGCCGCCGCAGCGCAGCGCCTGACCGTCCGCCCACAGCTTCCCGGCCAGACCGCCGCCGAATTCATACGCGGTGCGGCACAGCGCCAGATGGCACAGCACGCCGATCAGCAGCGGCAGCACCGCCACGCACACCGTGCGCAGGATCACCGGCCGTCCCTTGTGCCCCAGCTGGATCACCGCCACCGCCGCCAGCGCCGGCGCGGTCAGGTAATAGCCCCAGCCCAGTGTGCCCCGCAGCACGTGGGCGATCCACGTCAGCAGCAGGGCGTCTACATTAAAATAGCTCACCAGTACGCACAGCGCCAGCAGCGCGCACACGATGCCGCCGGCCATCCGCGCCGCGGCGTTGTACGCCGGAGGCGGAGGCGGCGCAGGTGCTTTTTTGCGTCCGTTTCCTTTCTTTTGTGTCGATGCCATAGTTTACCTCACTTGATGCCCTGCAGGACGAGGGTCAGCACGCCCACCGCCCAGCAGTAATACGCAAACGCGCCGAAGCGCCCCTTTTCCGCGATGAATTTCAGCAGCCGGATGCACAGATAGCCCACCACCGCCGCCGTGACCACGCCCACCAGATACATGGGCACCTCCGCGCCCACGATGCCGGCCTTTACTGCGTCGCCGATGGACAGGATGTTGGCGCCCAGCACGGCGGGGATGCTCAGCAGGAAGGAAAAGCGCACGGCGAACCTCCGCTCGTAGCCCACGAAGCAGCCGGCGGTGATGGTCATGCCGGAGCGGGACACGCCGGGCAGCGTGGCCACCGCCTGTCCCACGCCCACCAGCAGGGCATCCATCCAGCCGGCGCTGCGCTCGGTCTTGCGCCCCTTGCGCACACGGTCGCACAGGAACAGCAGGAAGCCGGTGAAGATCAGCGCCGCGCCCACGAAATACATGTTGTCGCCCAGCCCCTGCACCGCCTTGCGGATGGGCAGTACGGCGAACAGCGGCAGCGTGCCGATGATGATCAGCAGGATCAGCCGCCGCGCCGGAGGCACCGGCGTGGGCGTGGTGCGGTGCGCCAAATCGCGGATGCCGCGGAAGAACTCCACCACCATGTCCTTGATGTCGCTCCAATAGGCGATGAATACGGCGATCAGCGTACCCAGATGCAGCAGCACGTCGAAAAATTCCGGGATGTCGCCCGCGCCCTCCATGTTCAGCAGATTCCGGGCGATCGCCAGATGTCCTGAGCTGGAGATGGGCAGAAACTCCGCCACACCCTGTACCAGTCCCAGCAGAAAAGCCTTCAGATATGTCATTACGCACCTCACGTCCCTTGTGATACGACCTATTATACCTTCCCGGCAAAGGGGAATACTGTTCCAATGTAACCAGAGTATACCACAGCGGCGGAGAAAATGCCACCTTTTATTTGTGACGCTGCTGTCACCCACCCCGCCGGGCGTACACCGCCATCGGGAGCAAACAAAAAAGGAACCGCCGGGGCGGTTCCTTTTTTGTATGGGACGGCATTGTCAATCGCCGCTCTCACCCAGCCAGAGCTGGATGGCGGACATGTGCCGCGTGCGGGCGCGCTCCTGGCCGAAGCCCCACTGGAGCACCCGCCCGTCAAAGGGATAGACCGGTTTTGTCTGGCAGATATAGTTGCCGTAGCTGGTCAGCACGTCGGCTCCGCCGGTGCGGAAAGTGTCATACAGCACATACACGCGCACATCCTCGGCACGGGAGGGACGCGACCACTGCGCCACGAAGGAGTCCGCGCTTCTGGTACCGAATATGTCCGTGATCTGTCCGCCGTCATAGGTCAGTCCGTGCAGCGGCGCGGTCTGCTCCTGTCCCTGCCGGGTACACAGCAGCCGCCCGCTGCAAAGAGTACCCCGCGTCCAGTCCTGCTCCACCTTCCACGCCGGCCAGACGGTCATGCCCTCGGTGTAGCGGGCGGCGGGCTGGGTGTCGTAGCGCAGGTGGTGAATGACGATATACTGTCCATCCGCCAGCTCCACCGCCACGCCGGTCATGGTCTGCTCCAGCGTATCATACGCCCGGTAGACGTAGGTATAGCTGCGGGTGCCATCGTCGTTTTTGGTGGTGACGGTGCGGTCGAATCGCAGCGGATAGGCGGGGTCGGCGATATAGTGGGTCAGGGTGATCTCGCGGTATTCTGTGTCGTTGTACAGCTTATCCGTCTCCCGGTACACCGCTCTGGCACCGGCCATTTTCGCCACCTCGTCGGCGGTGAGATCGTCCAGAACATTCCGGGGAAAGCCCTTTTGCAGCAGCTCCTGCCGGATCTGTTCATCCTGCGGCGCGTCATCACGGAGGTGCAGCGCCGCGGGGAAGCGCTGCCCCAGAAACATGCACAGCAGGACGGCGGCCAGCAGCGCGCCCAGATACGACCACAGCAGCACCCCGTTGGAAACGCGCACCGGGGCGGCGGTGACGGCATAGCCGGTGTCCGCCAGCGAGCGGAAGAGTCTGGCCAGATTCCGCAGGATCAGGAAATACACCAGCAGAAGGAGCAGCACCAGCAGCGTATGCCGGGTGCCAATAATGGCCAGCGCCGCGAGAAGGATATAGAAGATCACCAGCGCACCGGCGGCAGGGGCGGCGGGCTTCTCCGCGCCGACGCTGCGGGATACGCCGATCATGCCCCGCCACAGGCAGACGTACACGGCCAGCTGGAGCGCCATGGCGGTGTACGCCGGCGCCATGCCCGCCTCCACCGGCAGCGCTGCCAGCACATAGCAGGTGCTGCGCACAGCCAGAGCCGCCAGCGACAGGCGGAAGCCCCAACGGAGGGGTGTATTCTCCCGCCGCAGTATCCGGAAGCCCAGCACCAGCAGGGCAGCGCCCACGGCGGTGAGGATCACGTCCAGGTTCAGAAAATGCAGCGTGATGGTGGTCAGTCCCAGTCCCCACAGGATATAGCACATGGCGGTGTGCCACGGTGTCACCTTTTCCTGCTGCGGAGGGGGCAGGGCGGAGGCGTCCGCGAAGAGCATGTTTTCAAAATTCCGTTCATTCTCCACAGAAATCACCTCCCAGCTCCTGACGCAGCTTCTGTCGGATGCGGTAGAGCCGACCCTCCACGGCGCGGGGCGACAGACCCAGCTCGGCGGCGATCTGGGCGGTGGGCTGGCGGTACCAGTATTTGCGGTAGAACAGCGCCCGCTCATCGGAGGGGAGACGCGACAGCGCGGCGGTCAGCTGCTGCTGGCGCTCCCGGCGCAGCAGGGCATCCTCGGCGCTGCCGTCGCCGTGGGGCAGCCCCTCGTGCAGGGTGACGTCCTCCGGGTGTTGGGCGCGGAGACGGTTCAGGGCGCTGTTCCGCGCCAGAACCGTCAGCCATGTGCGGAAGCTGCCGCGCTTTTCGTCATAGAATGACGCATTCTGCCACAGCTTCATGGATATGTCCGCCAGACACTCCTCCCTGTCCCGCTCGTCCGGCAGCAGGGGCTTGAGGACGTAGCGCAGCAGCGGCGTGTGGCGGCGGAGAAGCGCCCGGAGCGCTTCCTCGTCCCCCTGACGGAGACGGTCGATCAGGTCTTTTTCGTCCAAGGCGTTTCACCTCCTCTATGGGACTATACACGATTTTAGAGGAAAACCCACGGAGATGCAAGAAAAAAGCAGGCGGCGATGCCGTCTGCTTTTTCTCATTTCTCGTTCTTCAAATGCTCCAGCGCGGCGCAGGCGGCGGACTGCTCCGCCTCCTTCTTGCTGCGGCCGGTGCCGGTGCCGATCTCCGCGCCGTTGAGGGTGACGCGGAAGGCAAACTCCTTGGCGTGGTCGGGGCCGGAGGAGCCCGTCAGTTCGTAGCGGAGAAGCTGGTCGCTCTTGCGCTGCACCAGCTCCTGCAGCTCGGTCTTGTAGTCCCGGCGGCGCTCCTCCACCTGCTCCTCCCGCTCCTTGTCCAGCAGGACGCGGTGGATCAGGTCGCGGGCGGCGTCCATGCCGCCATCCAGATAGACAGCGGCGAACACGGACTCCGTGGCGTCGGCCAGAATGGAGGGACGGTGGCGGCCGCCGCCCTGCTCCTCTCCCCTGCCCAATTGCAGGCAGCTGCCCAGATCCAGCGCCTGCGCCACCTCGTGGAGGCTCTCCTCGCAGACGAGGGCGGCACGGCGGCGGGTCAGGTCGCCCTCCGGCAGATCGGGGTGCTTTGCGTACAGGTATTCAGCGGTGACGAAGCCCAGCACGGCGTCGCCCAGAAACTCCAGCCGCTCGTTGCTGCGGATGCCGGCGGCGCGGTGCTCGTTGGCATAGGAGCTGTGGTAGAGGGCGGCGCGGAGCAGGGACGGATCGCGGAAGGTATAGCCCAGCTTTTTTTCCAAGATTTCCATGTTGTGCCTCCTGAAAAAATACGACCCCGCGGGGTCGTATTTTCTGTGTTATAGAGTATATAACTGAATCAGCCCAGCTTGCTGTTGAGATAGCGGACACAGTCGCCGACGGTCTTCAGACCGGCCAGATCCTCTTCGTCGATCTCGCCGATGTCGAATTCTTCTTCCATCGCCATGACCAGCTCCACCAGATCCACGGAATCGGCACCCAGGTCGTCCACGAAAGAGCTGTCCATGCTGATCTCATCCGCGTCGATAGCAAACTGCTCGGCGATCAGATCCTGCATCGTTTTGAAGATCTCCTCCATAGTACGGGTATTCCTCCTTCTTTGCTTGTTTTCTCCGAAAATAATACGGCAATCCCCGTGCAGTGTCAATACCTTTTTGGGAAAATTATGTAGTGGGAAGCTGCATTTTGTCTATGTGCTCCGCGATGGCCTCTGTGATGCCGCTCTGTGCCACCTGAATGGCCTGTCCCACGGCGTTTTCGATGGCCTCGGCATTGGAGCCGCCATGCGCCTTGATCACCGGCCGGGAGATGCCGATGAAGGCGGTGCCGCCCACCTTGTTGGGGTCGAGACGCGCCTTGAACTCGTTCAGGCCGGGCATGACAAGCAGGGCGGCGAGCTTCGTCAGCAGGTTCTTTTTGAACATGGTCTTCAGGGCGCTGCCGGCGAAGGAGCCCACGCCCTCGATGGTCTTGAGCATGACGTTGCCGGAAAAGCCATCGGTCACGATCACATCGCAGCCGCCCTTGATGGCATCCTTGGCCTCTATGTTGCCGATGAAATGCAGGTCGCCCCGACTGTCGGCCTCCCGCAGGAGCGCCAGCGTCTGCTTTTGAAGGTCGGTGCCCTTGGAGTCCTCGGCGCCGATGTTGAGCAGTCCCACCCGGGGACGCGCCACATTCAGCACCCGCTGGGCGTAGAAATTACCCAGATAGGCGAACTGCAGCAGATACTCCGGGGTACACTCGGCGTTGGCGCCGCAGTCGATGAGCACGGCGGAGCCGGTGGTGGTGGGGATGACGGGCGCCATAGCCGCCCGGCGGATGCCGTGGATGCGCTTGGTGATGAGGGTAGCGCCGGTGAGCAGCGCGCCGGTGGAGCCGGCGGACACGGCGGCATCGCCCGCACCGTCCCGCAGGAGCGTCAGCGCCGCGCCCATGGAGGTGTCCTTCTTCCGGCGGAACACGGTGGCGGGATCGTCGCACATGTCCACCGTCTCGGTGGTGGGATGAATGGCAACGCCGGCGGGCAGCTGCGCCGCGCCGCACTGGGCGGCGGCGGCGCGGATGGACGTCTCGTCGCCGGTGAGGGTGATGTCGCAGTCAAAGCGGGCGTGGGCGCTGAGCGCGCCCTTGACGATCTCCAGAGGGGCGTTGTCGCCGCCCATGGCGTCGATGATGATGTTCACAGAGAGAGCACCTCCTCCTTCACGGTGTCCAGAATGGCCAGCGAGCGCTGGCTCAGCTCGGCGTTCTTGTTGCGCTTGCCCTTGACCCGGTGATCCAGCGGCGGAATGATGCCGAAGTTCACGTTCATAGGCTGGAAGTCAGTGACGGTGTCGTTGCTGATGTACAGTCCCAGCGCGCCGATGGCCGTCTCCTGCGGAAAGTCGATGGGCGTCTGCCCCTTCAGGCGGCGCGCCAGCTCCACGCCCGCCAGAAAGCCGCTGGCGCAGGACTCCACATAGCCCTCCACGCCGGTCATCTGACCGGCAAAGGCGATACGGGGATCGCTCTTGAGCCGGTAGTAGCGGTCAAGGAGCCGGGGCGAATCCAGATAGGTGTTGCGGTGCATGACGCCGTAGCGCAGGTACTGGGCGTCGTGCAAGGCGGGGATCAGGGAGAACACGCGCTTCTGCTCACCCCATTTCAGGTGGGTCTGGAAGCCCACCAGATTGTAGATGGTGCCGTCCGCGTTGTCCCGCCGCAGCTGAACCACGGCGTAAGGCTCCCGACCGGTCTTGGGGTCGGGCAGGCCGCGGGGCTTCAGGGGGCCGAAGCGGAGGGTATCCTCGCCCCGGCGCGCCATGACCTCCACGGGCATGCAGCCCTCGAACACATTGGCGTCCTCGAAGCCGTGTACCTCGGCCTCCTCCGCCTTCACCAGTTCCTGCCAGAAGGTCAGGTATTCCTCCTTGGACAGGGGGCAGTTGATGTAGTCGGGGGTGCCCTTGTCGTAGCGGGAGGCGAAGTAGGCGCTGGTCATGTCCACGCTGTCGTAGGACACCAGCGGGGCGGCGGCGTCGAAGAAATTCAGGGTGTGACCGCCGCCCAGCTTTTCGGCGATGGCGTCCGCCAGCGGGTCGGAGGTCAGGGGGCCGGAGGCGATGACCACCGTGCCGTCGGGGATGGCGGTGACCTCGCCGGGCACAAGGGTGACGAGGGGGTGCGCCAGCAGGGACTCCGTGACCATGCGGGCAAAGCCCTCCCGGTCAACGGCCAGAGCGCCGCCGGCGGGAACGGCGGTGGCGTCGGCACAGCGGAGGATCAGGCTGTCCAGACGGCGCAGCTCCTCCTTCAGCAGTCCCACGGCGTTTTCCAGTCCGGCGCCCCGGAGGGAATTGGAGCAGCACAGCTCCGCGAAATAGGGCGTTACATGGGCGGGTGTGGTCTTTTCCGGCTTCATCTCCCGCAGGGTGACGGGAATGCCCCGCTGCGCCAGCTGCCATGCGCACTCGGAGCCGGCCAGACCCGCGCCGATCACAGTTACAGGTTCCATTTATTCCTCCGCCTTCTTCGTGGTCTTTTTGGTGGTGGTTTTCTTTGCGGTGGTTTTCGCGGCAGTCGCCTTCTTGGTGGTGGTTTTCCTGGCCGCCGCAGTCTTTTTCGCCGCGGGCTTCCTGGCGGCGGGCTTCTTTTCCTCTGCCGCCGGCTCCGCTGCGGGAGCGGATGCGCCCTCCGCAGGCGCTGCCGCCGCGTCCTCGGTCTTGCGGCGGCGGTAGCCGCGCTTGTCCTCCGGCAGGAAGTTGGGGCACTCCGGATTGGCGCAGAAGGGCTTGTTGAAGCCCTTGCCGGCCTTTTTGAACATGGTGTGGCCGCAGACGGGGCAGTCGTCCTTCACGGGCACATCCCAGGTCATGAAATCGCAGGCGGGGAACTTGTCGCAGCCGTAGTAGGTATAGCCGTTGCGGGAGGTCTTTTTCAGGATGCGTCCGCCGCACTTGGGGCAGCGGCCGGGCATCTCCACCACCAGCGGCTTGGTGAATTTGCACTCCGGATAGCCGGGGCAGGCCAGGAACCACCCGAACCGTCCGGATTTGATGACCATGTTGCGGCCGCAGAGGTCGCACTTCTCCTCCGTGACCTCGTCGGGCACCTTGAGATAGACGCCCTCCATGTCCTTCTCCACTTTTTCCAGATTCTCGTGGAAGGGGACGTAGAACTGGCGGATCAGATCCTTCCATTTCACCTGACCGGACTCCACGTCGTCCAGCTTCTGCTCCATGCGGGCGGTGAACTTCACGTCCACGATGTCCGGGAAGCGCTGGCACATCAGGTCGTTGACCACGCCGCCCAGCGGCGTGAGACGCAGGTACTTGCCCTCCTTGATGACATACTCGCGGTCGAGAATGGTGGAGACGGTGGGCGCATAGGTGGAGGGGCGGCCGATGCCGTTTTCCTCCATGGTGCGGATGAGGGTGGCGTCCGTATAGCGCGCCGGCGGCTGGGTGAAGTGCTGGAGGGGCGCAAAGCCGGTGGGCGTGACCTCCTCCCCCTCGGTCAGCGGCGGGAGGGGAGATTCCTTCTCCTCCTTGTCGTCGTCGCGGCTCTCCTCGTACACGGCGGTGTAGCCGGCGAATTTCAGGTTGCTGGCGGAGCAGCGCAGGGTGTGGTCGCCGGCGGCGATCTCCACGGAGATGCTGTCGTAGACGGCGTTGGCCATCTGGCTGGCCAGAAAGCGGCTCCAGATCAGGCGGTAGAGCCGGTACTGCTCCTGCGTCAGGTCGGACTTCACCCGCTCCGGCGTCAGGGACGGGTCAGAGGGGCGGATGGCTTCGTGGGCGTCCTGCGCGCCGGCCTTTGTCTTGTAGACACGGGGCGCGGCGGGGTAATAGGCCGCGCCGTAGCGGGAGTGAATCAGCTCCTTGGCCTGCGCCTGCGCCTCGTCGGAGATGCGCAGGGAGTCGGTACGCATGTAGGTGATCAGACCCACGGTGCCCTCGCCGGTGATGTCCACGCCCTCATAGAGCTGCTGGGCGATGGCCATGGTACGGCGGGGCGTCATGTTCAGCTTGCGGGAGGCCTCCTGCTGTAAGCTGGAGGTGGTAAAGGGCGGCGTGGGGCTGCGCTGCTTGTCGGTGCGCTTGACGGTCTTGACGGAGAAGGTCTGCGCCTGCAGCTCCGCCACGATGCGCTGGGTGTCGGCCTCGTCCTTGGGCTCGTACTTCTTGCCATTCACGCCGTAGTAGTGGGCGGTGAAGGGCGCGGCGGCCTTGTTCTGCAGGTGGACGTCCAGCGACCAGTATTCCTGCGGGACGAACTCCGCGATCTCCTTCTCCCGCTGCGCCACCAGCCGGATGGCCACGGACTGCACACGTCCGGCGGACAGGCCGCGGCGGATCTTCTTCCACAGCAGCGGGGAGAGCTGGTAGCCCACGATGCGATCCAGCACGCGGCGCGCCTGCTGCGCGTCCACCAGATCCTGATCGATGGCGCGGGGGTGCTGGATGGAATCCTGCACCACCTTTTTGGTGATCTCGTTGAAGGTGACGCGCTGCGCCTTGTCCTCCGGCAGCTCCAGCAGGTGCTGCAAATGCCAGCTGATGGCCTCGCCCTCGCGATCCGGGTCGGTGGCCAGGAACACGGTCTTGCTCTTGCCGGCGGTGGTTTTGAGATCCTTGATGATGTCCTCTTTGCCCTTGATGGGGCGGTAATCGGGTTCAAAGTCGTTGTCCACGTCCACGCCCAGCTTGCTCTTGGGCAGGTCGCGCAGATGTCCCATGCTGGCCTTGACCACATAATCGGGTCCCAGATATTTGCCGATGGTCTTGGCCTTGGCCGGGGACTCCACAATGACCAGATTCTTCTTTGATGCCATAGTTACTATTTACTCCTTTTTCAGCTCCACCGTGCGCAGGAAGCTGCGCGTACCCTGACGGCTCACATAGCCGTCGATCTCCAGCACCGTCAGCGCCGAGAGAACACGGCGGACGGGCAGATCGGTCAGGAGCGCCGCGTCATCGGTAAGGGTGGGAACGTCGGTTTGCAGAACGGACAGCACGGCGATCTGGTCGTCGGTGAGTCCGGCGGGGTCGTGGGAAATGTCCAGCACCGGCAGCGCCGGGGCGGATGGGGCGGCGGGTGCCGCAGGTTCGGCGGGCGCGGCTTCGTCCTCCGGCGGGGTCGAGCCCTTGGGCAGGGGCGGTAGCTTGGCGCGGAGAGGCCGCAGCTTGTGGGGATAGCGGCTCTCGTAGAAGCTCAGCACGTCCCACGCCTCGCACACAAGGCCGGCGCCCTCGCGGATGAGAGCGTTGGTGCCGCGGCTCATAGGCGCGTCGAAGGGGCCGGGGACGGCGAACACCTCCCTGCCCTGCTCCAGCGCGGTGGTAGCGGTGATCAGCGCGCCGCTCTTCTCCGGTGCCTCCACCACCACGGTGGCAAGGCTCAGGGCGCTGAGCAGCCGGTTGCGCACCGGGAAATGATCGGCCTTGGGCACGGTGCCCGGCGGGTACTCCGACAGAATGACGCCGGTGGCGGCGATGTCCTGATAGAGGCGGCGGTTCTCCGCCGGGTAGATCACATCGGCTCCGCCGCCCAGCACAGCAGCGGTGAAGCCGCCGGCGCGGAGCGCACCCTTGAGGGCTTCGCCGTCGATGCCCCTGGCCATGCCGGACACCAGCAGCGCTCCCTGCTTGCTCAGCTCATAGCCCAGCTGGGAGGCGGCGCGGACGCCGTAGGGTGTGCAGGAGCGGGTGCCCACCACGGTGACGGCCACCTCGTCGTCGAACATGGGCAGCGCGCCCTTGCCGTACAGCAGTATCGGCGGGTCGAAGATGGTGCGGAGCCGGTTGGGGTAGAGACTGTCGCCCATGGTGAGGATGAACTGCCCGTCCCGGGCGCAGTCCGCCAGCACCTGCTCGGTGCGCTCCAGCGATTTATCCGCCAGCAGCGCTGCCTGCGCCTTGGTGATGTCCGGTGTCAGCAGCAGCTCGCCCTCGTCGGCGTAGTAGATGTCCTCCGGGGAGTCGAAGTGCTCCAGCAGCTGGAGGCGGGTGCGGGTGCCAAGGCCGGGCAGCGTAGCCAGCCAGACCCAGTATTTCAGTGCAGCCATGTCAGTTGCCCTCCTCGGCGCGGTACGCCTCCCACAGCAGCACGGCGGCGGCAGCGGCGGCGTTCAGCGATTCGCAGTGGGGCGTCATGGGGATGCGCAGCGTCTCGCGGCAGAGCGCCAGCGTCTCGGCACGGGCGCCCTGTCCCTCGCTGCCGATGACCAGTGCGCAGCGGCGCAGGTCGCGGCTGCGGACGTCCACGGTGTCGTGGCGAAGGGCGGTGCCGTACAGGGGCAGCCCCGCGCCGTCCAGCAGTGCCGACAGCTGCGGCAGCGTGACGGCGTACAGCGGCAGGCGGAACACCGCGCCCATGGAGGCGCGGAGGGTCTTGAGACTGTACGGGTCGGCGCAGCCGGGCAGCAGCAGCGCCCCGGTGCAGCCGAAGGCGTCCGCCGTGCGGAGGACGGCTCCCACGTTGCCGGGATCCTGCACCCCGTCCAGCACCACATAGCGGCCGCCGGGCAGGCTGTCCGGCGGAGACAGGGCGGGCAGGGCGCACAGCGCCAGCGTGCCCTGGGGCGTGGGCAGCGGGGAGACGGAGGTCATCACGTCCGCCGGTACGCTGACGCGGCGGACGGCGTCCGGCAGATGGTCGGGAAAGGGCACGCCATCGGCGGTGATGACGCACTGCACGGCCACGCCGTGGTGCAGCGCCTCGTCCACCAGCTTGGGACTGTCGCAGAGAAATGTGCCGGTCTGACGGCGGTATGCGGCGGAATCCAGCTTGCGGACGTGCTCCAGCAGCGGATTTTTGCGGCTGGTGATGCGCTCGGTCATAGCGATGCCCCCTCTTGCAGAGAATATTCTTTATAATATAGGTGTCAGTCCAGAATGTCAACAAAAATAACGCGGCGCCCCCTGAACAAAGGGGCGCCGCGCTTTCCGTCCATGCAATCGCAAACACAGACGGAGGAGGGTTATATTCACCGCTTGGTAAGAGCGGGAACCGCGAGGGGATTACTGCTTGACATAGGTGGGTGTCCACGACTCATTGGATTTCCAGACAACAGATTCCTTAGCACCGTCAAGGCACGTGTTACCGGATAGCTTGAAGGTAGCGCCGGTATTCATGGTGGGATAGGTGCTCTTATTGTAGAAACAAATAAGCGCAGTTGCATCACCCTTTACGGTGTTGCCGGTAACTTCAGCATTATCCAGCTTACCCTGGCAGAACATTACACCAATATTCTTATGAGTATCATCCGTGTCACCGGTGCATTTGCTCATAATGAATGTGTTGTCCTTGATGGTGGCAGTACCGCTGCCGTTGCTCTCCCACAACTTGATGGGACGAACGGCATTGATGATGCAGCCCTCAATGGTCACATTGCCGTTGTTATTCTGAACCCAAATGGGGTTGGAATTGTTGGGCTTAGCGGTGTTTTCGTACTTGTTGAAGGTGCTGTTCTTTATAACCAGTTCCTTTGTGCCGACATCGCCGCCCTGCAGCCAGTTGCCGTTGAAGGTGCAGCTGTCAAAGGTCACGCTGGCAACACGGTGGGCAACCGTCATAGACTGCACGCCAGATTCTGTCCACATGCTTACCATCATCTGGCCGGTGCCGAAGGTAACCTTTTCAAAGACAACATTTGCCGCGTCGGGAACCATCAGATTGATATTGCCGACGCCAAATTCGCCGGTATCCGTAGCACCCAGCACAGAGCCGGTCAGGATAACATTAACTGAGGGCTTACCGGTGGAGTAGATGTAGCGGACTGCGTTATCGCTCGCTCTTTTATCAGCCCCAACCTTTGTCGGATAGCCAGCGGGTGCATCATCACTACCCCATTCGCCGTATTGATAGTGGTCTGCAATATTCGCATTACCGATGGTAAGGCCGTTCTGGAGGGACTTGCCGCCCAGATCGACATAGACGGTCTTGACACCATCGGGAATCTTGGTCAGAGCGTTGAAGTCAGCGAGGCTATAGAACTTGGTATCCTCGCCAGCCTGGGCATCGTAAGTATTGTTGAAGCTGTCGAACTCATGGGTGAACTGGGTCGCGTAAACAGTGATGGAGATGCCGTCCAGCGTCAGGTTCTTGTACTCGTTGCCGGCTTCTTCCTTCATGTGGCCGCGCAGATAGTAATAGACCTTAGCCGCATCGGTATCCGCAGGGGCGGAATCATTCTGCTTCAGCAGGTTGCCTTCCTTGGCCAGTGCTTCAGCGGCTTCCTTGGTCTTTTCCGTCACGACATCAAACTCGATGGCTTTCAGCAGCTTGGCATCGCCGGTAGTGCCGGAGACAACCACCTTATACTTCAGCGCCAGGTTGCCCTTGTTCACGATCTTGAAGCCCTGGGTAAAGAAGGTCGCACCCGGCTCCCACAGGATATTGCTCTGGTTTTCTTTGTTCACGAAGCTTAGAGTCCCACCGTCGAGAGAATCGCCGTTCTCGTCAACGATGTCTACATCCAGATTGCCCGCTTGGATCTTGTTCACCGCTGTGCTTGCGGTGTCTGTAAACCAGGCGAACGTTGTCCCGACCAGCATGACGACGCACATGACCAGTGCCATAACGCTGGTCAATAGCGCGCGCTTTGTCGCTTTTTGGTTGTTGTTCATTT
>OLSD01001783.1_pt1 | contig 16730 bp, 16 predicted proteins | sample 1672211 | NCBI WGS metagenome assembly OLSD01 (sample SAMEA3136659, study PRJEB25190) | human gut metagenome | reverse complement strand
GCTGCTTGAACAATTTTTACTTCGAAATATTGTCTAACTTTTTGGGGTCACTTCAAACGGTTGCGGGGTTTTTCATACCCTGAATCCTTGTGGCTTCCGTTTTTGCCCTGCGCTGTCTAACAAATTTCTAACAAGATTCCGGTGTCTAACAAACTGTGCCCACATTCACCATGTGCAAATGAGAATCTTCCGAAAAGCGAATACGGCAGCCTATTGAAAGGCTGCCGTAGATCGACAAACTGGAATTTGACACTTTGTATTTATCGAGAATACGCTTGAAACCATTTTGCAAAGCGTGATTTATTGAAAATAATGAATTTATACAGTTCTCCATTTTTCATATTAACTGTTGCAATTGGAAAGACTATCCACTTCCAAGAGATTTCTTTTATTTCCTGCATCGGCAAAACTAAATTTCTGTATTTTTTGTCAACTGTAAGCTTGTTTGTCTTGTAAGTAAGCGACTGACTATCGAGGTACAGACCTCCTCCAAGTATGCCATTGTGACACAAACTGCAAACAAGAGATTTCATAGAAACATCCCTCCATTAAATTCCGATTTGTCACTCTGTCAGTCGATTCTCATCGCCCCAGACGCAGAGCTGATCCAGCACGGTCATCAGCGACTTTCCGCGCTCCGAAAGTGTATATTCCACCTTCGGCGGGATCTGCGGATACTCGGTGCGGACGATCAGTTTATCCGCTTCCAGCTCCTTGAGATTCGTGCTGAGAGTTTTATCGGAAATGGTTTTCAGATACCGTTTCAACTCATTGAATCGCACCGTCTCAAACTCCATCAGGCAGTAAAGAATGACCATCTTGTGCTTGCCGGAGATCAGCGACAGCGTGTAGGCAAAGCCGGTGTCCTCAAAATTGGCGTTCTCAATATAGTTCTGTATCATTCACTTTCTCCTAAGATAGTACCTGTCATAATTATCAGTACTTGAATTTATAATTCGCATGGATATAATTATAAGCAGGATGAACAGTCCTGTCAATACGATCACAAGGAGGAGTTATCATGAGAACAAAACTGAAAATCACCGAGGGCATTTTTCCCATGCCGGTTCTGATGGTTGCGACTTATAACGAGGACGGCAGCGTGAATGTGATGAACGCCGCATGGGGCACCATGCAGGAGCGGGATACCGTCGCCTTGAATCTCACCGAGACTCATAAAACCGTGCAGAACATCAAGGCGCGGGGCGCATTTACCGTCAGCATTGCCGATGCCGCCCACATGGTGGAGGCGGACTATTTCGGCGTGGAGTCCGGCAATAAGGTAGCCGACAAATTTGCCCGCAGCGGTCTGACCGCCAGCAAAGCCGAGACCGTCGATGCCCCTGTCATCAACGAGTTCCCGGTTTGTCTGGAGTGCAGGTTCATCGAGTATCAGAACAACAAATACGGCTGCGGCGTCATCGGCAAGGTGGTCAATGTCACTGCCGATGAGAGCGTTATGGTGGACGGAAAAATTGATATGTCTAAAGTCAATGCCATCGCATTTGACCCCTACACCCACGGTTATTACAAAGTCACCGAGCGTGTGGGCGAGGCGTTCCACGACGGCTTGAAGCTGAAAAAGTAAGGTGTGCAGAAAAGGAGCTTTCGCTCCCACGAAGGGGGGACGAAAAGAGCATCCCATGGGATGCTTCGTCGTCTACTCGTAAAAATATCGCGGTACGTGGGTGCCGCAGGCAAAGCAGACAGCGCGGGGACGGTGCTATTGACCGTCCGCCGCGCTGTCCTTTGCTTGTTGCGGAATTATGCCAGCGTATGTCTGCTCCGGCAGCTGCTTGATTTACTCAGCTATGCCCCTCCAGAGAAACGTTACGCTCTGACTGCGGGTGCAGTCACTTTCCTTGCGGTGATGATATTTCTTGTCGCTGGGTCAGACCAGCTTGCCCCAGGTCAGGGAACCCACGATACCATCAGCCGCCAGTCCGTTGGCCTTCTGGAATGCCAGCACCGCTGCGTAAGTCTTGCTTCCAAAGATGCCGTCCACGCTGCCGCAGGTATACCCCTTGGCGTTGAGCAGCTCCTGGAGCTTACGCACGGCATCACCGCGGGAGCCGGTACGGAGCATGGGCTGGGTCGTGACGGGCGTCACGTTCACAGGCGTGGCGTCATAGAGCTTCGCCCAAGTGAGCTTGCCCACGATACCATCCACGCCAAGGCTGTTAGCCTTCTGGAAGGCAGTCACCGCCGCATAGGTCTTGGCTCCGAAGATGCCGTCCACGTTGCCGGAATGGAAGCCCTTGGCATTCAGCTTCTCCTGCAGCGTCTTGACAGCGTCGCCGGTGCAGCCCCAATACACCATGGGCATATCGGGTACCACGGGGGCGTAGTAGCTGCCGCCGCCACCGGAGGAGGTGGACTTGCTCCACAGCTTGATGGAGCCGGTCAGCGTCGTGTAGTTGGCGTCGGCGGGAGTGAAGAGCCACTTGTAGGTGGTATTGGCTGCCACCGCGGTGGTATCGGGCAGGACATTGCCTGCGTTATCCACCCACACCAGCGTACCGGCGTTGGGGTTCAGCGTGCTGCCGGTGGTGGTCAGCGCCGCGTCACTCAGCTTCTTGCCGCCGGTGGTGATCTTGGTGTAGGCAGGCTCGCCGGTGGGGGTCGCCTGCTTGATGGTGAAGGTGTAGGTTTTGTCGGTCGTGGTGCCGTCCGCCCAAGCGGTGGTGGCCTTATCCTTCAGCGCCACGGTGACGGTGTGGTCACCGGCGTTGGTCTGACTATTGCCGGTCACGGTGTAGTCCGCGGTATCGGAAATGCCGTAGGTCTTGGCGCTTCCGTCATAGGTGAACACCGTGGTGTCGGCGGCGGGGATGGCCACCTTCTTGGGAACGATGGTCAGGGTGGCCGTGGCGATGCCGAAGTTGATGCTATCCTCGTAGGTGGCGGTCACGGTGTAGGTGCCGATGCCCTGGGGGTACCCAGCCAGCAGCGTGCCGGTGCCGGCGGTGTAGACGTAGTTCCACTTGGCGCCGGTGCCGAGGTTGGTGCCGCTGATGGTGGCTTCCTTATACTCCATCCAACTGCCGGTGTACTCCTTCTCGCCGTTAGGGAAGGTGATGAAGGCGCTGACATCGGTCTTATCCAGCACGTTGACGGTGATGGGATGCATGTGGAGGGCATTGTGATTGGCGTCACCGGCGTAGTTGGCATGGAAGGTCTGCGTGCCGGCGGTGTCCATGACTATGGAGGGGGCATACCAAGTCCAGCCATCGGGCAGCTCCACGGTGGACAGCTTCTGACCCTTGACGCCCTTCAGACCGGTGGGGTCGGCGGGGTTGATCTGGTTGATGTTCACTTTGGCGGTGGTGGTATCCTTGTTCAGCGTGTAGTTTTCACCGAGGCCGCCCTTTACCATCTTCACCAGCACGTTGACGGTCTTGTTGGTGCCCGCCGTGTCATCGTCCATGGTGGCGAAGACGAGGTAGTGTTCACCCTGCTTCACATTGGAGGCAACCGGCAGCGTCACGGTGCAGTCCACGTCCAGCCTGCCCTCCTCGTAGTCGCGGTTCGTCGTGCTGACGCTGGTAATGTCAATGGGCTTGGGCTGGATCTTGAAGTTGCGGCTGAAGGTACCCGTGTAGTTGCCGATGCCATCGACGTAGACGGTGGCCGCCTCAAAGACGTGGACGTTGGTGCCGTATCTGACGGTGTAGTCCTTGTCCTTGACCAGCGTCACCTCGCCGTCCTTCACCACGGCCTCAGGCTTTTGGGGCGCACCGGTATACGTATAGGTGCCGGTGATAGGCTGGAGCATGTTGCTGATGCTCTTGGGCTCAATTTTGAAGTTGGCGTGGCCCGTGTAGATGTGGGTGGCCGTTTCGCAGACGACGTTCACCACATACTCGCCCGCGTTGGTGGGGGGCGTGGCGCTGCTGTAAGCGGAGGAGGTCGGGGTGCTGTAATGAACCAACGTCTTGATGGTACCCTCCGGCTTGGTAAAGACGGGGGCTGCCAGCGCCGTACCGTAGGTGGTGTCCGCCTGCGTCACCTCCAAGGTTTTGAGGGGCTTATTCTCCACTTTGATCTTGACGGTATCCTTGATGGCGGGGTTGGCTTTAAGGGTGGCCGTCAGATCGAAGGGGATGGCCTCTGTGTTATGGAACACATGAAGCGTCAGGATGTATGGGCCGCCGACAGTTTCAAGCGTGCCCATATGCTTGGGAAGGTGATTCCACGTCCAGTCAACCTTCGTGATGGTTGCGGGCTGGCTGAACTGGTCATAGACCTTGGCCTCGTATTTGACGTCAATCATGTCGGCCGGGTCGTCGCCCACAGGGGGAATGATGGTGGTCTGGGGCGCGCCGCCGGTGTCGGGATCGACGATCTTGAGCCACTTGACAGCGGGCTCGGCGCGGAAAACAGTGGGCGTGGCGGGGTTCGGGTCGGACACGCCGCCGTAGGTGGCGGTGAGGTTGATCTTGCCGCCGGGGCAGTTGCTGGAGATGGTCAGGTCGCCGGTGTCGGGATCGACGGTGACGCCCTCAAGGCCGCTGACGCTCCACTTAACGCCGGAGGGGTTGGTCAGGATGCCGTCGTCCGTATGCACAGTGACGCTGTAGGTTCTGGGCACCGTGACGGTGCCGGGAACGCCGAAGTCGGTGGCCTCAGGGACATTCAGGGTGGGAGCCGCGCCGCCTATCTGCACCTTTGTGACCACCGCGGAGCCGGTTTTGGGGAAGCTGTGGGTGAGAAGCAGCTCGGTGTCGCTGACGCGGGTGATTTCATAGCCCTCAGAGGTCATGATGCCGGTGGCCAGCGTATCAGCGAAGGTTTCGCCGGGTTTGGCGGTCAGGGTGATCTTGGCATAGTAGAACTGGCTGGGCTTGGCTGTGCCGGTGACGGGAGAGCCGGTGGCGGTAGTGCCTTCATACCACTCCACCGCGGCGGTGTAGCCGGTGGCGGTGCCGATATCGACCGTGGTGCCCAGCGGCTGGCCCTTGACCGGCGCATCAACAGAAGCGGTCACGCTGGTGATGGGGGCTTTGGGAATGGTGACGGTAGCAGAGGTTTTATCCAATCCATTGGTGGCATTATCAAGTGTAGTGCCTGCTGCGTCAGAAATAGCCACATGGGCTACATTAAAATCACTGCTGCTACCTCCGCCGGCTTTGACCTTAAGGGTTGCCTTTACTAAAGCTGTATTCGCAGGAATGACTAATCCTGCATCTTCATCGGTCCAAGAGACAGAAAACCAACTGTTTGTATTTGATTCTTTGACATTTGAACCCGTAGGCGAAAAATTACTGAGTTTAGGGTATTCTACCGCTGTCACCTCAAATTTCGCAGAATCAAAGGTAATTCTAATACTTACTGCAGCAAGATCATTAACTTTCTTCTGCGCAGTATAGGTCAAGGTTACTTCATCTCCGACCTTGGCAGAAGCGGGTGTGATTTCTAAGCAATTCCCTGCCGCAAATACCTGCGTTGGGATAAAAGTAAAGAGCATTGCCAGCGTGAGCAAAATACTATAAATGCGTTTTTTCAAAACAATACCTCCTCATTTAACTGATACAAGCGCATTGGGGGTCTTTCCTGCAAAATACCTCTGTATTTGGACGGCGTCGGTTCCATCAATTACTTCATCGAAATTAACATCCGCGCATAGGAGTCTGTCATTTAGATCGCCTGCAGCTCCAGAGGTAAATGCATTAGGTGTTTTACCTGCAAACCGCCTTTTGATTTGAACTGCATCAGTTCCGTCTATAATCCCATCATATGTCACATCGCCGTACAGCCACAGCTTGAGCTGGCCGCAGTCGTAGTCGGTCGTGCTGACATTGATGGAAACGATCTTGGGCACATACTTGCCGGGTTTGAAGATCACCAGCTTGTAGTTGCCCTCTGGGATTGTGTCGAAGGTGAAGGTCTGATCGTGCCGGTTGCCGTCTGCGTTTGCCGTAATACCTCCCTTCGTAGCGGTGTACGCCAGTGCCTTCACAGGGCTGGCCAGCTTCATGTCCGCTTTGATATCCGCATCGCTGGTACTGCCGTCATAGAGCAGATACTCAGCGTTATCGGTGTCGTTCCAGCTCACCGCCGTACCGGTGATCGTGGCTGTGCCGGTCAGGGCGGGGTTCTCCGTCCAGCGCGCGTAATATTTGCTACTTGAATCTGTATAAACTGTGTCCAGACTCAACAAAGTGCCGCCGCTTGCTGCTGTATACCATCCGTCAAAGGTGTAGTGCTCTTTTGTCGGCGTCGGCACCTGTTCCGCGGTCAACTTGCCGTCCGTACCGGTAATAAGTTCCACGCGATAACTTTCCTCTCCGATTTTTCCGCCCTGCGTATAGAAGCCAACGATATATTTTATAACGCCGCCGAGAGGACTCATAGAAAACGGAACGCCGTAAGAATAATTCACTTCGTCTATCGTATAGTTAGTATACACAACCCCCGGGTTATTGCCTCCCAAGGTGACATCTGTTTCATTCAGCTCTGCCAGTGCCAACCCGTCCTTTGCCTTGAAGTATATCCACAGAGTGTATTTAATCCCCGAAATGAACTGTGCAGAAAGCTTTGTTGCGTCAGAATAACTTCCGCCGGAGTCTGAGTATTGCCACTTATACGTGAAATCTACACCCGCCGTATTGCAGGTGACAACCGCATCCGCAACATTTTCTCCCTCCGCATATCCGGTATAGGAAAATGAAACTGCTTCTATCTCTGTTCCCGCCGCACTCGCCGTCACGCCCATGGCGGGCACGAGGGAGAGCAGCATTGCCAGCGTCAGAAGCAGGCTGGTAATTCGTTTTCTCATGTTTTTTCTTCCTCCTTCATAGAGAATTTGTTGTGTGCCGCGTTTTTGTTCCCGGTATGCGGCCACCGGGCCGTTTTATCGGGCTCTCCGCCGCTCTCATGCTCTCGGTCGCCTCGGCAAGCCATGCGCGCATCTGCTGCGGGTCAAGGTCGCCGATGCAGTAGCCGTCGATGAGCGTCAGCTCCACCGCCTTATCCAGCGCGGCCAGCTTTTCCGGATGCCCTTCCTCGCAGACGAGATAGACCCGGCACCCCGGCCGCCTTTTCCGCACCGCGGCGGCAATGTCGCAGCGGCCGGAGACGTCCTTATCCTCCACTCCGTTTGAAAAGTCCATCTCCAGCACCAGAAGATCCGCCCGCTCCGCCTCGCAGTTCCACACCACGTCGTCAAAGTCGTCGGACAGGATCGCCAGCGGCCGGCAGCCTCCCAGCCTGCCCAGCCAGTCCGCCGCCCGGCGGGTCATGGCGGGCGTGGTGAAGCACACCGCCGCCTTGGGTGTGAGCCGTTTGGCTCCGGGGCCGCTTGTAGGCGGCTCCCGCTTTCGGAAAAAGCTCAAACCGCCGCCCCCTCTCTCTGCGTCACGCCTGCCTTCGGCAGCCGCGCCCCGCACTCCGGGCAGTATGCCGCGATGCTCGTCACGGCCACGCCGCAGCCGGGGCAGCAGCGGTGGCGGGAGAGGTAGAAGTCGTACAGCGTCTTGCTGGGCAGCGCCGCGCCGCAGTCGGTGCAGTGCGTGTCCTGCGCGCCGTTGGCTCTGCCGCACTCCGGGCAGATCTTGCGCCGCTTCATGGTCTCCGGCCCGAAGCCGTATTCCAGCAGCGTCACCTGCCGCAGGGCTTTTTTTGTCCGCAGATCGTACTCGCTCACTCCACCGCCCCCTTTCCTCCTGCCGTGCCGCCCACCAGCAGCCTTGCCCCGCAGATGGGGCAGCAGCGCGGCGCTGCGCCCTGCAGCCTTACGCCGCATTGATGGCAAAAGGCGGGGAACTCCGCTTCCCACGGGGCGCAGTCCAGACACAGCCCCGCGTTGACGTTGAACATAGCGGAGGAAACATACTTCCCGCATTGGGGACAATGGTTGAACTCCCACTTGCCCTCCGTTGCCCACGCGATCTCCAGCGCGGCTTCCTCCGTATCCGCCTGAATGGGGCGGGTCACGCAGCACAGCTCACCGGAAATGTCGCAGTAAAAACGGAAGACCCTGCTGCCTCCCGAGTCGGCAACGACCCGGTAGGCTGCCGTTTTCTTCGCCTGCTCCATCCGCATTCCTCCTCCCTTTTTCAATTTCGCCTTGTAAAGCTGTCGTGGAATATGCTACAATGAAAAGGCTTAAAGAGGCGGTCGGCTCGACAGGGTAGGGCGTCGAGCGATTTTAACGATTCTCCGTTCGCCTGACGGTCGCCGGACGGTGCGTCCGGCTCCGTACACTATTCTTGTACCATATTTTCATTCTTTTGTCTGTCCCCTAAATCCCTCATTTAGGGGACAAAGAGAAAAAATATTTTTGAAAAATTTAAAAATCTACTCGATTTTTCAAGCATCTGTTCTTTTTCGGAGGTGTATTTCATGAAAAAGCGTATGCTGGCGGCTCTGCTGCTATCCGCCCTTCTTTTCACCCTCTCCGGCTGCGGAGAGAAGTCCCTGCTGAATAAAAAGGAGCCGGTTTCTCTGACCTTCTGGCATGTTTACGGCGAACAGGCAGGCTCGCCCATGGATCTTTTGGTGCAGGAATTCAACCGCACCGTGGGACAGGAGCGCGGCGTGCAGGTGAAGGTCACCGGCACCAGCAGCGCGTCCAAGATCGGCGGCTATCTGAAGGAGGCGCAGAGCGGCGGGCAGGAGGTACAGGAGATGCCCGACCTCTTTACCTGCCACATCGCCGACGCGCTGGAGCTGGGTGAGGACGACCTCGTGGACTGGAACAGCCAGTTCACGCCGAGTGAGCTCTCTGACTTCGTCCCCGGCTTTCTGGACGATGGCACGGCGGAGGACGGTCGGCTGCTGGTGTTCCCCGTTTCCAAGTCCACGCAGCTTCTGATGTGCAACGGCAGCGGCTTCGCCCGCTTTTCCGATGCCACCGGCGTCGGCTACGATGACCTCGCCACATGGGAGGGCTTTTACGACGCCGCGGGCAAGTTCTACGACTGGTCGGGCAAGCCCTTCTGCGCGCTGGATTATCCCATCCGCGCCGTGGAGCTCTGCGCCACAGAGCGCGGCAGCGGGGATTTCTACACGGAAAACGGCTGGTACGATACCGACAACGCCGTATTCAAGGAGAGCTGGATGCAGTTCGCCCGATCTCTGGCGCAGGGCCATGTGGTGGTTTCTGACCTCTACTCCAACACCCAGGTGATGACCGGCGATGTGGTGTGCGGCCTCGGCTCCTCCGCGGCGATTCTATATTATAATGATACCGTCACCTACCCGGACAACACGCAGGAGCCTATGGACCTCCATGTGCTGCCCATGCCGAAAACGGCGGGAGCGGACGCTCTGATGACACAGGCAGGCGTGGGGCTTTGCGCCTACAAGACCACCGAGCAGAAGGCGGAGGCCGCCGCGCTGTTCGTCCGCTGGCTGACGGAGGCGGAGCGCAACCTCGACTTCGTGGCGCAGACCGGCTACATGCCGGTGCGCAGCGGTGCCTTTGACGCTATCTCGGATTAAGACAATTTCCCGGCACCCGCGGCGGCTTATGAGAGTCTCTATGCCGCGCTCAAGACCATGCGCGAGGACTATGTCCCTATGTCCGAGCCGCGCTTCGAGGGCTACTACGGCAAGGTCAGCGCCCTCTATGACGGCCTGCGCCAGCTCCAGCAGGAGCTGCCCGCGCGCGCCGCAGCCGGTGAGGACATTGACGCGCTGGCGGAGGAAACTTGGGTATTGTTCTGCTCCATTCGCTGAAAAAATCGACTGCATCGGAAGGGGGGGTGAAGGCCCATGCCCAGCTTTTTGCTCTCAAAACTGAAGCAAGCGCAGCCCTCCATGCGCCGGCGCCTGTTTCTATACATGGGCGCATTGGCGGCTCTGCTGCTGGCGGTGCTGTTGGTCGCCTTGCTCCTGCTTGGGCGGCTCAAAAGCCCGCGGGCTGAAACGGAAAAGGCTCTGACCTTCCAGATGGGAGCTTTTCGCTCGGATATGGCCTCCCTGTGGCGGAATGTCTCTGTCATGGGCGTGCATCTCTCGCAGGATATGACAGCCCTCATTGAGGAGCAGACCTCGGACTTTTCCTCCCTCAACGGAGATGCAGACGCCGTGGGTACCTTGCAGGAGGCCATGCTGGAGCCGCTGTGCCAGTATGTGCGGCAGACGGATTGCTCCGGCGCGTTTATAATGCTGGGCGCTTCACTCGGCTCCGATCCCGCTGTGGATTCCCACGCCGGACTGTATGTGCAGCGCGGCAACGCCGAGCGCACCACCGGCGAATTGCTGCTCTATCGCGGCATGGCGGACATCGGGCGGCGGCATAAGGTAATGCCTCACCGGAAGTGGGCGCAGGAATTTGACCTGTCGAGATTTCCCGTCTTTGCGGAGCATCTGGAAAAGGCGTCTGCGCCCATAGAGCGCAGCTGCCGCACCACAGAGTTCATCACCCTGCCCGGTACCACAGAGCAGGCGATCCTTCTGACCGTCCCCATGATCGGCGCGGATGGCACGGTATACGGTCTGTGCGGCTTTTCCGTCAATCAGACCTACTTCTTGGCGCACCACGCGCAGCCGACCGGCATTGGCAGCCTTGCCTGTGTTCTGTCGGATTCTGCGGAGGGGCTGGATGTTCAAAGAGGGCTTCTGACCTATCCCACAGGCGACTTCTGTTTTGTGCCGGATGAGCTGCTGGAAAAGAGGAGCCTGCGCGGTGGGCTGACCGCCTTTGCAGGGTCGGAGCTTTCCTTTGTCGGCATTTCGGAGCCGTTCACAGTGGCTGCCGGGGATGAGGCGCCGCACGATCTGACGGTGCTGATCTCAAAAGCCGCCTATGACCGCGCCATGCTGAAAAGCGTGATAGAGATCGCCGCCCTGCTGACGCTGCTGGTATTTTTTGCCGTGGGCTGCTGCCTGTTCTATACCCGCCGCTATCTCAGACCCATTCTGGAGGACATCGATCATGTCACCGTGGCAGGCGGTGAGAAGGGAAAGCCCATCTTTGAGGAGCTGCTGCCCATCTCCGAGAAGATGCGATCCCATGAGGAGGCTGTGACCGTTCTGAAGGCGGAACGGCAGGATGCCCAGGACAGAGCCGAGCAGCTTTTAGGCGAAAAGCTGGGGCTTGAAGAGCAGGTGGAGGGTATGCAGGGGCAGCTGGACGATTCCCTTGCGGAGATCCGTCGTTTGGCTCACCTCGGAAAGAAGGAGCTGAAACCGGCTGACTATGAAAAATTCTTAAAGGGCTATGCCAAGCTGAGCACCAAGGAGCTGGAAATATGCGAGGCTCTTGTCAGCGGCCTGAGTACCCGCCAATGTGCGGAGCAGATCGGCTGTGCCTCCAGCACCGTAGATACATACCGCAAGAGGGTTTATGAAAAGACCGGCATCCACAAGGTACGGCAGCTTCAGCTCTGCGTTGCGCTCATGCGGATGGAACAGCAGGAGTCGGAAACACAGAAAGAATCATGACGGCAATGGCGGCGGCGCATCTCTCCACGAGGCGATGTGCCGCCGCATACTTTTCTGCAGCCATCAAATCTGAGTGCGGGCTGAGACACCCATACGGGTGTCTTTCTTTTTTGGCGCAGCATTTTTCCGCGCTGCGCAGCTGTCTCTTGACCTGCCGGGGAAAAATTGTTATGATACTGTCAAGATAAAACTTGCACCAAAGGAGCTGGAACGCGCGATGATAAAGAAGGAACTTACCTCCCGGAAGAAGCAGGCCATGGAAATGCGCTCCCGCATACAGGCGGTGGCGCTGGAGCTGTTTGACAAGGAGGGCTTTGAGAACGTATCCGTGGAACAGATCGCGCAGGCGGCGGGATGCTCGGTGGGGAATATCTACCACTATTTCAAGAGCAAGGACGAGTTGGTCATTCAGGTGACCAGCAGCGTGGACGCCCAGTACAGCGTGCTGGAGGAGAGCTATCTGGCGGACGAGGCCAACAGCTGGCACGACAAGCTGCTGGACTTCGTGGGGCAGGCTCTGGTCATCAGCGCCAACGACCCGTCCCTGTACCGCAGCTTCATCCACGGCATCCGCTATCCCCAGCAGGGCATCCTGCGGGATAACGAAAAGCGCGTGTACTTCCGGGTGCTGCGGGAGCTGGTGGACGGCTGCAAGCAGGAGGGCTCCGTCCACGCCGGGCGCGACCGGGAGGAGCTGGTGGCTGATCTGGTGGCGCTGCACCGGGGTATGCTGCTGGAATGGCGCATTTACGAGGGGGCATTCGATCTGCCCCGCCGGGGACGGCGCATGGCCGCCGCGCTGCTGGAGGGCTGGCGGCACGAGGAGGAGTAAAGGCATACACAGAAAAGGAGGAGCGGATGGGTAAGCGTGAAGAGAGGCGGCCGCCGGAGAGTGGGCGGGAGCCGGGCGAAAACACAGCTGTTGCGGGCTTGATAATGGGTATTGCCGCCGTGGTATTCTGGTTTTTCGGCTACTCTGCCGTGGCATCTGTTGTACTGGGCATCCTCGGCTTGGTATGGACTGACAAGGCAAAGAAAGAGGGCTATACCGGAGACAAGCGAACGATAGCCTTCGTGCTGTCGCTGGTGGGTCTTATCGGCGGGCTGGTTGTGCTTATCGTTACGGTGATCCTCATCAATGTACTGGCAGTACCGGGGATAACGGCCTTGAGGGATATGCTGGGAATGATAGGCGAAATGGCAAATGAAATCTGAGCGGACAGCCCTGCGGCAGGGGGAAGAAGTTAAACACCGTGAACGTTGTTTTCAACAGCGTTCACGGTGCTTTTTTGTGCGAAACGACGAGCTTTTGAAAAAACGGAAAAGGCCGTTGACATCCGGCGCGGGCGGTGCCATAATAAAGTAAAATCACCGAGGGATTCGGTGAAATATTTAACGAAATCAGCCCGCCATAGACGCGGCAGAAGGAGAGAACATGAAGCTGTTGATCATTAACCCCGGCGCTACCTCCACCAAGATCGCGGTATTCGAGGACGAGGAGCAGCTGTTCAAGGTCACGATCGATCACTCCGCCGAGGAGCTGGATCAGTTCCCCCGCGTCATCGATCAGGCGGATTACCGTAAGGAGGCCATTCTCAAGGCCATCACCGAGGCGGGCTATCAGCTGACCGACTTCGCCGCCGTGTGCGGCCGGGGCGGTCTGTACCGCGCCATCCCCTCCGGCACCTACGCCGTCAACGACAGGGTCATGGCCGACGTGGAGGCCGCGCCCTATGGCGAGCATCCCTCCAATCTGGGCGCGTATCTGGCGCGGAAGCTGGGCGACATGGTGGGCATCCCCGCCTTCTTCGTGGATCCCGTCTGCGTGGACGAGATGACCGAGATCGCCCACTACACCGGCTTTGCCGAGTTCCGCCGCCTGTGCCAGTTCCACGCGCTGAACCACAAGGCCGTGGGGCGCAAGGCCGCCGAGAAGCTGGGCAAGAAGTACGAGGACGTGAACCTGATCGTATGTCATCTGGGCGGCGGCGTCAGCGTGGGAGCGCACCAGCACGGCCGCGTGGTGGACGTGTGCAACGTCAAGGACGAGGGCTCCATGGGCATGGATCGCGCCGGCGGGCTGCCGGTGAACCAGCTGATCAGCTACTGCTTCAGCGGCAAGACCAAGGAGGAGGTCAAGCGCACCTTCGGCCGCCGCGCCGGTATGTTCTCCTATCTGGGCACCACGGACTTCCGCGTGATCTGCGCCAAGGTGGTGGAGGGCGACCCCAAGTTCGTGGAGGCGTATCAGGCGCTGGTGTACCAGCTGGCCAAGGACATCGGCGCTATGGCCGCCGTGCTGCACTTCGACGTGGACGCCATCGTGTACACCGCGGGCATGGCCTACGAGGACTTCTTCTGCGATGATATCACCGCCTATGTGGGCAAGATCGCGCCCATCATCCGCCTGCCGGGTGAGGAGGAGATGCGTTCCCTGGCGGAGGGCGCTCTGCGGGTGCTGCGCGGCCAGCAGGAAGCCGGTATTTATTAAGCGAGCAAATATATTGGAAATAAAGAGGAAAAAAGACAAGAAAGGTGGAAATTGCTATGAAACATCTGATGTCCGGTAACGAGGCCACCGCCCGTGGCGTCTACGAAGCCGGTATCAAGGTCTGTTCCGCTTACCCCGGAACGCCCAGCACGGAGATCCTGGAGAATCTGCCCCAGTACGGCAAGGACGTCTACTGCGAGTGGGCGCCCAACGAGAAGGTAGCCACCGAGGTGGCCTACGGCGCGTCCGTGGCCGGCTCCCGCGCGTTCTGCACCATGAAGATGGTGGGTCTGAACGTGGCTGCCGACCCCCTGTTCACCGCCGGCTACATGGGCGTCAATGGCGCTTACGTGGTCGTCACCGCTGACGACCCCTCCTGCCACTCCTCCCAGAACGAGCAGGACAACCGCCACTATGCCCGCGCCGCCAAGATCGCCATGGTGGAGCCCTCTGACGCGCAGGAGTGCAAGGACTTCGTCCGTCTGGCCTGCGAGATCTCCGAGGAGTTCGACACCCCGGTGCTGTACCGCACCACCACCCGCGTCTGTCACAGCAAGGGTCTGGTGGAGTTCGGCGAGCGCACGGAGCACGAGGCGCCTGCCTATGCCCGCAACACCCGCAAGTTTATCTGTACCCCCGCCAACGCCTATCTGAACCACCCCATCGTGGAGGAGCGTCTGGTGAAGCTGGCCGAGTACGGCTGCACCCGCGCCGTGGAGAACGGCCTGAACAAGGTGGAGCTGGGCGACGGCAAGGTGGGTGTCATCACCGCGTCCATCAGCTATCAGTACGCCAAGGAGGTGTTCCCTGAGGGCACGTCCTTCCTGAAGCTGGGCCTGACCTATCCGCTGCCCATGGATCTGATCCGCGACTTCGCCGCCAAGGTGGAGAAGCTGTACGTCATCGAGGAGCTGGATCCGTTCATGGAGGATCAGATCAAGGCCGCCGGCATCGACTGCGTCGGCAAGGAGCTGACCGGCAAGCTGTATGAGCTGAACACCGAGCTGGTGCGCGAGCGCGTGCTGGGCATCAAGGCGGACTACAAGACCATCGACGAGGTGAAGGTGGCCAAGCGTCCTCCCGCACTGTGCCCCGGCTGCCCCCACCGCGGCTTCTTCTATACCCTGTCCAAGAATAAGAGCTATGTTGTCACCGGCGATATCGGCTGCTATACCCTGGGCTCCGCCGCGCCGCTGAACTGCATGGACGTGTGCATCTGCATGGGCGGCGGTTTCTCCGCCGGCATGGGCATGGCCAAGTCCTTCCAGCGCGAGGGCGTCACCGACAAGGTGGTGTTCGGCGTCATGGGCGACTCCACGTTCTTCCACAGCGGCATGACCGGCGCTGCCGAGATCATCTACAACAGCGGCCGCATGATCCCCTGCGTGCTGGATAACCGCATTACCGGCATGACCGGCCACCAGGAGAACCCCGGCACGGGCTTCACCCTGATGGGCGAGCCCGCTCCCATGATCAGCGTGGAAAAGGTGCTGGAGGCCTATGGCTTCGCCCCTGTCTTCACCGTGGATCCCCAGGATCTGACGGCCATGAAGAAGACCGTGGACGAGGCGGTGGCCGCGCTCAACGAGGGCAAGTATCCCGCTATCGTCACCCGCCGTCCCTGCCTGCTGATCAAGCGTGTGAAGCACGACATCGGCATGTGCGTGGTCAACACCGACAAGTGCAAGAGCTGCAAGAGCTGCCTGAAGGTGGGCTGCCCCGCCATCTCCATGGAGAACGGCAAGGCGTTCATCGACCGCACCCAGTGCGTGGGCTGCACCGTCTGCGCGCAGGCTTGCCCGTTTGATGCCATCGAAAAGGAGGAGAAGTAACATGAACGATGTGAAAAGCTGCCTGTTGGTAGGCGTGGGCGGTCAGGGCGCGATCCTGATCTCCAAGATCATGTCCAACGGCTTTATGAAGGCCGGTTACGATGTCAAGCAGAGCGAGGTACACGGCATGGCGCAGCGCGGCGGCTCCGTGTCCACCCAGGTGCGCTGGGGCAAGAAGGTCTACGGCCCCGTGTTCGGCAAGGGCGAGGCGGACATCATGGTGGCGCTGGAGAAGATGGAAGCCGTCCGCTATGCGGAGTTCCTGAACCCCAACGGCGTGGCGGTCATCAATGACTACGCCATCAAGTCCACCACCATCGCCTCCGGCGCTGAGGAGTATCCGCAGGGCTGCATCGAGGCCATGCAGAAGAACTTCAAGACCATCGCCGTGCCCGCCAGCGACATCGCCATCCAGCTGGGCAATCCCAAGTGCATGAACGTGGTGCTGTTCGGCGCCATGTGTGACTCCTTGGGCTGCCCGGATATCGACTGGGAGCAGATCGTGGCCGAGACGGTGCCCGCCAAGGTCAAGGAGCTGAATCTGAAGGCCTTCCGCGCCGGTCGTGAGGCTGCCAAGAACGCCAAGTAAATAACCGCATGACACACAAAGAGGCAGGCGCTTGCGCCTGCCTCTCAGCCTGTCAAAGAGCCTGTTCGGTCACAAATATTGGCGGGGCAATGTGTGGGCATCGCCCCCTGCGGACGGGTACGGTGAGCCGTTGTAGGGGACGGCGTCCCGACGTCCCCGTATGACTGCTGTACCCCGTAGGGGACGGCGTCCTCGACGTCCCGCTTTCTGTCATTCCGAGCCAGTGACCGCGTCACTGGCGTGGGAATCCGTCTCCTTGCAGGAAAAGAACGGATTGCCGCGTCGCTTCGCGCCGCGAAGCAAGTGCCCTTGGGGTACTCCTCGCAATGACAGGCTTTTCCGATAGCCTGAGACGGACGCGGGGCGCCCGCTTTTTGTAAATTTACAAAATCCCACTACCAAAACAGAGGAAGATGTGGTATGATAC
>OLSD01001761.1_pt1 | contig 16880 bp, 15 predicted proteins | sample 1672211 | NCBI WGS metagenome assembly OLSD01 (sample SAMEA3136659, study PRJEB25190) | human gut metagenome | reverse complement strand
AGCGTTCATCCTGAGCCAGGATCAAACTCTACATTGTAAAATATCTTTTACCAACCCTTACCGAAGTAAGCGTTGCTTGTTTGTATCTGTTTCAGAATGCCTCGTTTATTCAAGTTTCTTAACCTTCAACTTAAAGTTGATGAATTAAACGGTTCGTAAATTACCCAAGAATCAGATTGCTCTGAATTCTTGCTTCTTGTACTACTTGTCTGTTTATGTAAATCTTTTCAAAGAACTCTTTCTTTATTTAACGCCTTCTTAACACAACCGTAACTCGTTTTGCTTGAGGTTTCGTTTGTTCTCGAAAGCGTTTGCAAAGGTATAGCAAAAAAGTTAAACTCGCAAGACTTTCGATAAAAAAGTTTGCAAAAACTTACACTTTTCAGTCTTAAATTGACTAAAATCAAGATAAAAGCACGTTTTAGGGCGCTTTTACCTTGATTTTACAACATTAATGCCAGTATCTGACCTTTACTTCCTTTCCGTGCTTATCCTCCACTTTCAGCCTCAAGTCGCCACCATTATGGTCGAAATAGAGCACACGGATGGGGTGAAGACCCTTTTTCATAGCATGTTGACCCACCAATTCACGCGCATCATGCATGCCATCGTTGTCAACAACCATCACTCCGTCTACCGTAAGCTGGCTTCCATCGTCCGAATAAAGGCGGAAAGTGTAGACTCCGTCGTCCGGAACTTCCAAGTATCCGGTTATGACCAGACCTATATTTTCCTTTGCTTCCTTAGGTATGCAGACACCATCGGTGACGTATTCGCCTTTAAGCGGCGCCTCCTCTATGCCCTTACACCAATCTCCCGGATAGTCATACCATAGATTGGAGAGTCCGGTCTGAAGCTGTAGTTCTGTGGTTACAGCCTCATGAAGCTGGTCCTTCACAAAGTCAGAGCGGAAAGCGTCACCCTTTCTGCCGTCCCTTCCGAACGCGCGGAACACGAAATGCGTGGTCTCAGTCACAGCCATCGGTCCGGTATAAACCGGCGATGTCTGCTGCGGCATCGTACCATCCTTAGTATACCTTATTGTAACAGACGGATCAATGCAGAACACCTTCACCGTATCCGTAGAGACGAAAACATTTCCACGATTGAGTCCGGTAAGGTCAGGAAGCCTATACTTCACTCCCATCGCCTCAAGTCTGGGCAGCTGCGTGAGCAATCGCTTCGTAAAGTCATCATAATTTATACGCTCCGGCATACTCCATGCCTTCTCAGCCACCGCTGTGAGTCTGGGGAAGAGCTGATACCACATTCTCTCCACAGAAGCCACTCTTTCTCCCCAAAGGCAAGAATGGATGCCCTTCACAAGCTTAGCCTCGTTTTCATTGAGAGTTTCGTAAGGATTGAAGTTATAGATGCCGGGCAACTTCGTGTCGTCCTCCCTCGTACTGAGATAGAAGAACGATACTGGTACGTCAATAAGATCATTGCCATGCGACGTCGCCTTCTTCGGTCCCTTCGGCAACCATGATCGCCACCACATCACAGTGGTATACGGCGACAGTCCTCCATCTATGACATCATCCCAAGCTATCATCTTCTTGCCGTTCTCACGGAAGAATGCTTCCATGTAATGATTAAACCATGTCTGAAGCTGCGGTTCCGTAGTAAGCCCGTTGTCCGCCATTCTCTTCTGGCAGTCCGCACACTTCTTCCAGTTCTTCATATCCACCTCGTCGCCTCCAATGTGCACATACTCGAAGGGGAAGAGAGCGAACATTTCCGTCCACACATTACGGCAGAACTCCAGCATTTTGTCCTTTCCCGGACACATCGGCGTGGTGAAGAGTCTGCCCCACCCCGTATGTTCGAAGCAAGAGAGTCCGTCATAACTCTCGATGGCAGCGAGGCTATGACCCGGCATATCTATCTCCGGCACCACATCTATGCCTCTCTTGGCAGCATACGCCACGATGTCTCGCACGTCGTCCTGCGTATAGAATCCGCCATACTCCTGCGTTCCGTCCTCCGTTGTCCTTATCTTCGACTCCGGCAGCAGCAGGTTGGGCATATCCTCCTTAGCGGCATTAGCCATACAGAGCGAGTCCTGATTGTTGAAGTGTCGCCATGCTCCCTTTACGGTCAGCAACGGATAACGCTTCACCTCCACTCTCCATCCCTGGTCGTCCGTAAGATGCCAGTGAAAGCGGTTGAGCTTATAGTAAGCCATCACGTCAATGAGCTTCTTCAGCTCGTCAACGGTATAGAAATGTCGCGAGCAGTCGACCATCAGTCCGCGCCATCCATATCGCGGACGGTCGCTGACATTAATCTTCGGCAACACCACCTTCTCTCCTTTTACCACGGGCAGCAACTGTCGCAATGTGGCAATGGCGTTTATCATTCCCGTATATCCAGAGCCAGACATGGTGACTCCACCACGCTCCACCTTCAACGAGTAAGCGCCCTCTTCACCATCCTTTGCGAGGCAAAGACGGATGTCGCCACCCTTCGAAACAACTTTTAGCTTCGTTCCGGTCTGAGCCTCGAAAGCGTCAGAGAGGTATTGCGCCGCCGGCATAAGCGACGCATCGTCCACTTCAACCGTGGGTTTGGCACCAAGCACAACGGTGCCTTTCTGCTGATCTATGTGATATGGCTGAGGGATAATCGCTACGTTCTGAGCGACAGCCATCGCTGACATCAGCGACACAGCAGCAAGAATAAATATGTTTTTCAGTTTCATCATTGTGATACGATATATATAATAATGTATATGTTATCTATATATTATATAATGTGCGCGTAAGGGAACATTATTCCACAACCACCTCGTCAAGGAAGAACCATGCAGGATAGCCCACGCCATAATGCCAGTCGGGGCACAGACCGAGAGTCTTCACCACCACACGGATGTATCTTGCCTTGACAGGTTTGTCAAGACTTACGACGGCAGGAACGAACTTCACGCTGATGTCGCGGTCTTCCGCAAACTCACGAGTGCCCATCAAGCTATACGTCTTGCCGTCCTCGCTGGCATAATAAGCCACGCTCTTAGGCAGCAGAATCCATGCTCCGAGCTGATGGAGGAAGTCGGTGCTGACCTGTCGCACGGTCTTAGTCTCACCCATATCAAGGACAAAGTCGGCATCCTCGCCTTTCCATCCCACCCAACTCTCCACGTAGGTGGTGCCTCCGTATAGTCCGTCGGTAAGAGCCTTGTCTGCGATGGGCTGGTATTTCTCCTGCGGCGGAATGTTCCACGTCACCTTTGCGCCAGCCGCCTTGTTCTTCACGTCGCTCGGCAGAAATCGCTCACGGTAGAGTCGGCAGTAGTCGTCCACATTATTGTTACGTTCATTAAGCGTCGTCACGCCGTACATGGCACAAGTCTTCTGGAACGTGTCGAGCGCCTTCTCCACATCAGCCTTGTCGCCACCGTTCTCCGTACGTGCAATCTCCAGCTCGCTGTATCTGAGCGGCAGTCGTGCTATGCGGACATGCGCCAGGAGTGCCGAGTCAGCCTCCACCGCCTTCTCAGCCTCATCGAAGAGTTCGTTGTACGCCTTGCGCAGATTGGCGTTCAACATACCGTTCTTATGAGTTATCGGCGAGTCGTAAATCCACAGCGGCGTGCCTGACGAGAGCAGCGCTCCTGTCAGCATCTGCTGATACCTATATAAATAGGTGGCAGCCGGACCGTAATATCCCTTCATGAAAGTCTTCATCAATGAGTCGGCGTCCAGTTCGGGATTCCACATCAGCTTACCAATCATATAAGCCCTCATCTCCGAGAAGTCGGTGCCGAGCGAACCATTCACCTGTTCGAAGAGCATCGTAGCGTGATTGCGCTTGAAGAGCTGTATGTTCTTCTTCAGGATATGGAAGTTAGGGAACGGCGCCACCACATTATCGAAGTTGATGCCATAGTCCCACACGAAGATGTTGTTGGATATCTTAGCCCAACCCTCCATTGCCTTTACGAAGTCGCGTCCCGACTCGTTGTCCGTGAGCGGCACCTCACGCTTGCAGTCGATATCGCAGAGCATGATGTTGACGTTAGGCAGCGGCTTTACATGCTTTGGCGGGTGCATGGTGAAGAGATAGGCAAGCGTGGAGAACTGCTTGTCGGGGGATCTCTCTGCCAACTTATTAAGAAATCTTATGTAACAACCTGACGGCGATCCCTCATACTCGTTCACCTTCTTACATTCCGGGCATTGGCAGTAAGTGTCGTTGCCGTCATTCTGGCTGACGGAAATGGTGTTGCGTCCGGGATTGGCCTTGAAAATGGAGTCGATGCGACTGGCCACGATTTCGAAAATCTCCGGATTGGTGAGACACCACTGGCTGTGATTGCCGGGACGTCGTTCGCCGCTGATGAACGAGTAATACTCGGGATGCGCCTTGCCATACACCTTCGACGGCAGGAGTCGGTCGAACGTATGCACCCACATATTGTTGGCGAACAGCTCGCTGTGATCCTGCAGCCTCATCCAGTCGCGGTAAGTGCTGTCGTTGTTGGAATAGCTGAAGGTCTGGCGGAAACGGAACGCCGGGCTTTCCGCCACGTGCATCTCCGGAATGCGGATGTCCTCCGACGGAGTAAGCGTATAGAAATCCTTGGCGAGATAGTCCACGCCCATACATTTCTCCAGCAAAGCCGACACGCCGTATATGGCACCCTTGCCGCCTGCCGACTTTATGGTGAGGGCGCCACGCGTACAGTCAATGGCGTATCCGTCGTCCGTAGCCTCCGTTGTCTTCCCGCCTATCACCACGTCGTTCTTGGCGCGTTTGGCTGTGGCTGTGATGTCAAGTTCGGCACCAGACGTCTCGCGTACGAAACGCTGCAACATCTTCGCCGCCTTGCGGTTCACGTCGTTATCCTCAGCAAGGACAATGCGTCCCTGCGGTTTGCCCTTGCTTACAAGGCACACCTGTGCCGTTGCCGCCGTCGGTGCCATAAGGCAAGCGAGGAGCAGCAGTCTGTTGAAAATCTTTGTCATTGTAATAGTATGATTATATTTTAATTAAATAGTTTGTTCACGTCTTCTACTGACGAGCATATTCCGCAGGAGTGATGCCGTATGCCTTCTGGAAGCACTTCGAGAAGTAGCTGGAATTGGAGAATCCCACCATATACATCACCTCGGACACCGAGAAGCGTCCCTCACGCAGCAGCACCGAAGCACGCTGCAAGCGTATGTGGCGGATAAACTCCACGGGCGTCTTGCCCGTCATCTGCTTCACCTTACGATAGAGCAGCTTCGATCCTATCTCAAGCGACTCCTGCAGTCGGGTTACATTAAAGTCAGAATCGGCGATATGTGCCTCCACCATATCCGTTATCTTGGCAAGCAGACGGGCATCCACAGAGTCAGCGTCGTTCTTCTTCGCAGCCATCGGCTTGCTGTCAGCCGCCTCCTGCCCTGCGTTTTCCACGTATGCCGAAGCGAAAGTCATCGTCACATCCGTGCCTTCGCTGTCACTATCCACAGCTGCCTGTGCCCCGTTCTGCCCGGCAAACTCATTGACGAGGGCGAGCGTATTGACGTCGGCTGTCTGCGCGTTGCCACCAAAGGAGAAGTAGCGGTTGAAGACGAACGGCATGTCAGCCTCAGCTATTGTCAGTCCGGGAATGCCAACCACGACATCCACCTTATCCTTGTCAGCCGACACAGCTATGCTGACAGCAGAATCGGCAGCACGATTACGAGCGGCAAAGTCGATAAGTTGGTCAATGACAAGTTGCAGGCGAGCAACATCCAAGTCTGCATACACCTTCGGCACATTGGTGCGATAACCAATCTCCACCGTCTTGCCGTACTTGGCGCGTGCGTCCTCGGCAGCACGTCGGCAGAAATCGGCAATGTCAACGGTAGTGGTAGCCACCGATGCTTTATGGTCTGAGGTCTGCTGCATGTCGAGAGCCTTATACATGAGCGAATTGATGTCCACCACATCGCGACGCATATTCTCAAGAGAACGCATATTGGCTGTGTCGTTCTCAGCACGGAGCATATTGAGCACCGCGCCGAAGAGCGACGTGAGCGGCTTATTCAGCTGGACAGACAGATTGTCGAAGAACTGCGAACGGGCAGCCGACTCCTGCATGATACGCTCCTTTGCCTCGCGCTCCTCACGCAGACGGCGACGCATCATCCAGAACTTCATCACCCATACCACCAGACATATTAATATAATAAAGTAGACAATCTTTGCCCAAACCGAGAGATACCATGGCGGCAGAATGGTAACGCCGTACGCCATCACCTCTTCCTTCGCCTCGCCCTGTCCGTCCACCAGACGCACCTCCAGCGTATAGTCTCCAGGCGGCAGCGCGTTGTAACTGATGTCCAACCGTTCGCCGTGGATATACTGCCATGTGCGGTCCACTCCCTTGAGGCGGTAAGCATAGACGCACGGCTGCTGTCCAGACTGCGGAAGGTCGGTCAGCTGGAACGTCACATTGTTCTGTCTTGCTGTCAGCGTCATTTCAGAGAGATACGTGGGATAACCTTCGTCGGAGGTGAACTGCTTTCCGTCCACCATCACACCTGACAGAAACAGCTTGCCTCGATGTCCGTTATCCGTGCCACCGTGAACGACGTTGGCAATGGGTATGCTCACCACAGCGTCGTTGCCTCCAAGCAATACGCTGCGCGACACGGGGTCATAGCATATTGCCAGCGGACGGAATCCGGGTACGGCAAAGCGCGTGGTCTTGCCGTCCTTGCCCAATATGCAGCAGTCCGAGCCCATGACAGCCCAGACATTGCCCTCCACCTCACACAGCATGGCAGCGTCCGCAGCGTCATATCCGGTTATGTGCAGCGAACGGTCAGCAGCCGACTCCGGTCCGAAACAGCGCACTTCGCCTTTCATCGCCGCCCACACGTTGCCCCGTCGGTCGACAATGAGGTCGTTGACAAGACGGTCCTTGCCCACAAGATGCTCCACCCGCATTGTGGCGGAACTGATTCGGTCAAGTCCGCGGTCGTACATACGTGCATATATCCTTCCGCGTCCGTCCTTCACGAGCTGCAATACGTGCATGCCCTGCAGTTCCTTCAGGAAATGTCGGTCAGCCATGACGGTGGGCGTAGTGGCGCCGAGCAACTTCTTCTTGCTTATCACAAACACGCCACCCATGTACGAGCAAATCCAGTAACGTCCCTGTCCGTCGTCAATGATGTCGTAAGCCCAAGCCGTGGTGTAACGGCGTGATGGGTCGGTGACGATGACGTTGCGCATCTGGCGTGTCTGCGGATTGTATATGTTGATACCGTGGTCGGTGCATACGAGCACACGTCCGTCCGTATCGGTATACACCCGTCTGACGCGGTTGTGCGACATATAGTGAGTCGGCGAACTCTGACGAAACCACGTTATGCCGTTCATATCGTCAGGCATATATCCATGCGTGGCACCATAGGTGATCAGGCCGTTGGTGCCACCGAGCCACATCCTGCCGTCCAAACCACGATAGATGAGGTGCAGGCAGTTGCCTTCACCCGTATTGGTCAGGTCGCTAAGCGGTATGTAGTCATAAAAGCGACGTTTCCTCAGGTCAGACACACCTTGGTCGGTGCCAGCCCAAAGATTGCCCCATCGGTCAGAGAAGACAGCCCACACGATGTTGTTGGCAATGGAGTGCGGCGAACGCGAGTCGTGCAGAGCATGCCTTACGGTCTTGTCCTTCTTATTGTATATATACAGACCGTTGTCCGTACCGGCATATATAAGACCTGCGCATACCGAAAGCGACTTCACCGAATTGCCCGACAGCGGGCTGATGTTCTCAAGACGCTTTCCGTCATACCTGTAAAGAGCGCCCTCCGTACCGATCCATGCCGATCCACCGTCGCCAAGAAGCGCATTGACGAGCGGCTGGCTCCCCTCCCCTATGCGTATGGGCTGAGCCTTGCCGTTACGCAGGACGGTCAGACCGGTCAAGGTGCCGACGAGCAGACCATGACGAGTAGGCAGCAGCGAATATACATTATGCAGCCGGGCTTTCTCAGTACGCTTCGTGCCTGTCTGCAAGTCACGGCTGAAGAGCCCCTGCGCACCTCCATACCACAGGCGTCCGCCGTATATCGTCACGGCACGCATCTCGCCCATGTCGCCGGAAGTCCGCTCTGCATAACGTCCCCGGCGGATGTCGTACGCCATCAGTCCGCGTTCCGTAGCCATATATAGCATGTCCTTGAAGATGCACATAGAGTGGACACGCGTGATGACCGGCGTTCCGTCCGCATCCGTATTGTGCGGAATTGATCGGTAGCCGTCGTAGGCGTAGAGTCCGCGGTCTGTGCCGAACCACAGAATGCCTTGTCCGTCCTGCGCTATGGAGCACACGGTGGAGGCGTCAGCAATGCCGACATTATGGAAGCTCTGGGCAGCAGCCAAGGATGGCATCAACAGCGAAAGAAGGGTGAGGAGGATAATTGTATATAGGTTTCTCATTCAGTTTTGCTCTTAATAGTGACGTATTGCTTAACAGGGCGTTAAATTACAAAAAATATGTCAGATATCGAAACTTGAGGGTGAGAATCTATAAGTGTTTTCTTGCCGTTCTGCATTTTAAACGTTATATTTGCAAAACGTAATAACAATCCATTATTCAGATATGTGATGGCTATGACAGAAAATCATGAAAGAAGAAGACTGCCCGTTGGCATACAGTCGTTCAAGGAAATAAGGACAAACGGTTATGTCTATGTAGACAAGACTGACTTGATTTGGCATTTGGTCAACTTTGGAGATAAGTTTAATTACTTTAGCAGACCTCGTCGTTTCGGTAAGTCAATACTTATCGATACGCTACAGATGTATCTTGAGGGAAGAAAAGATCTGTTTGAGGGGCTAAAGATCATGAGCATGGAAAAAGACTGGGCGAAGCATCCTGTCATCCGTTTGGATATGAGCAGAGGCGGCGCTTCTGCTGATGAGATAAAGTCATACCTTGACAGAACATTCGCTTCTTATGAGCAGGAATACGGCATCAACATAAAGCCAACCGACTCATTGGGCAATCGTTTCGACATGATCATCAAAACGGCATATAAACAATCAGGTCTGCAAGTGGCTATCCTTATAGACGAATACGACTCACCCTTGCAACACTCCTGGAACACTCCAGAACACGATGGATGTACGGCAGTTTATCGGAGCGTCTTCGCCATACTGAAAGCAGACGACGAATTTGAAAAATTCGTGTTTATCACCGGTATCACAAAATTCACACAGATATCATTGTTCTCTGTTCTAAACAATCTCACCAACATCAGTTTCTCCCCTGAATACGTGGCTCTTTGCGGTATTACAGAACAGGAAATAGCAGAATATTTCCATATAGAGATGGAGAGTATGGGAAAGCTGAACGGATGGGATATGCAAGAAACTCATGATCACCTGAAAGAATATTATGACGGATATCATTTCTGTCATAGGAATATGACGGACATATACAATCCGTACAGTCTTATCAATTCTTTAAATACTGGAGAACTGAGAAACTATTGGGCATCATCGGGAGCGACATCGTTATTACCTAAATTCGTCAAAAACGTGGAACTGAGAATGGGTAAGTTCGAGAATTGCGCCATAATGAAAAACATCATCGAAATGTCTGATGTGACTGGAGGCGGTGCAGAATTATTTCTTTATCAGTCAGGATACCTTACCATCAAATCACTGGAAGGCATGGTTTATCATTTGGGGTTCCCTAATGAAGAAGTGAAACAAGCCTTGTATGAAATGGTGCTGCCAGCCTTGACACTGCGTGAGGGCGACGAAATTCAGTCCATTCAAGCCTACTTATATCTTGCTCTCTACAATGGCAATGTAGCTGAAGCGATGAATCATCTTAAAGCTCTTATCGCCGATGTACCATACAGCAACAAAAAGATGGCAAGTATGGATATGGAAGAGCGTTATCGACTAATCATCAGCACCATCCTAAATGCTATAGGTTTCAGAGTGGAAGTGGAGAAAATGCTTTCCACAGGCAGAATAGACATTGTAACCACCACACCCCACTTCATATATGTGATAGAACTGAAGCTTTCAAAGAACGGTGGCAAGAAAGCTGGGGCAGAACAAATTCTGCATAATCAATATCTGGAACCTTTCAAGAGTGACAAGCGGCAAACCATAGGTCTGTCTATCGAACTGGACGATTTAGGCAAGGGATTGACGGATTGGGAAGAAATTAAAAGATGATAAAATGAAGCATGCAAATATCGTACAAAGAGTAAAAACCTGTTACAAAATAAAAATCGATTCTAGAGTTCAGATTTGCTGTTTTTACGGTGTTATGATGTGCAAACAGCACCAATGCATGATAATAGTGGCACTATTGGAGTGTAAAAGTGGCGCTATTGCAGCCCTTTGTGCTTGTTTTGCTCAGTCATCCATTACACACTTCTCTTCTTAGTTGTGTAATCCACAGAGTGTCAGCATGTTGTCGCTGCACGCTCAAAACTCAAGAATTTCGCACTAAAGATTTCTTAGTGCGCTCAGCTCATAGTATTGAGCGTTAGAAATGCAAATATAAGATACGTCAGGAACAGAAAAAGCTCGGATTATGTGCCACGTACAAGCACACAATCCGAGCTTTTTCATTCCTTATTCAAACCTCGACTTCTCGCCGTCCAACAGCAGTCTTAGTGCCGGCTTTTCGCTTATGGCTATTTCCCTTCCGGTATGTTCTTCGATCTTTGCGAACTTCCAGATGAGACGGTTGCTGTCGAAATAATACCCCACTCCACCTTTGTCATCATATCTCGGCGCATCCTTACATTCCGCCACCATTACCGTGGCATTGTCGCTCTTCGCCCAGAACAGCCACTGACAGAATTCCAGGCTCGACCAGTTGTCGGAGCACAGATAATACTTGCGGTGCTGGCTGTCCTCAAGCTGGAAGATGCTGCGTACAGCCACCATATCGCCCAGACACTTCATCTCGTAGCCTTTCTTGCGCTTGAAGAAAACGTACGACCACCAGGGCGAACTGTTATAGCTCGCACCGAAGTTGTAGAATCCAGCCCTATGGTCAGGAGTCTGCGTTTGCACGAGACAGGTGATGTCAGGAGCATAGAACGCCGCACACATCATAAACCATTCGCCATACACAAGGTCGGTGCGTTCCGGACCATGATTATGGATAACGGCAGCATTAAATCCCAACCTCCTGATACAGATGTTCACAAGGCTGTCAGGGAAGAAGCGCGTCTTGCCTTTACGGTACGAGTCGATACGGGAGATGCACAGCTTCATATTCTCGTCAGTATCGTCTTCCTCAGGAAGCCACAGTTGCAGAGGATGACGTGAGGAGATGGAGGCGAAGAACTTAGAGAGATTCTCCACCCTGTCGAAATTATAATACGCCACCGGAGCATGTATAATCTCGATATCATCCATCAATACCGTATCGTTCACTGCCTTGTCCTTGACAGAATCGATGGCAACAGCTCCAATAGAGTCAACCTCACCGACCGGCTTGCCAGTCTTGTCATGGCAAGCCGAAAGGGCCATTACAGCCAAAAAGAAATATAATAATCTTGCTTTCATCCTATGGAAATAATAAGACAAAGTTAGCAATTTATTTTTGTTTAAAGCATAACAGGAGCATTATTTGATGTATCTTTGCAACGTCGGCTTCAGGTCCTCATGCTTGGAATAGTCAAACATCAGACAACGGTTGGCGTCCTTGAATGGTACGACCGCATGATATTCGCCTGCAGCAAAACAATCAATCTGATAAGGATGATATGTCAAGACAATGCCTTCTGGCAGTACGGCAAAGTGAGTCAAAGGGAAATCCTTCTCGGTAAATGCCTCTTCGTTGTAACCATTCCATCCCGCCCATTCATCGCAAGAATAATTATGTACAAGTAATGACCGCATAACATCATCCATACCGCCAGTATCAGTCATAGGACAATGGAAAGAGAATATGTTATTCGTAAAACTCTCCCACGAGCTTTCATGTTCGTAGCAGAAATCATATTCCTTCTTCAGACTCTCCAGGACAAGATGACGGAAGCGTTGCATCATGGTAGGTTTCACGGAATTGTTGACATCGAGCAATACTCCTCTTCGCTTGTCGTATGTGATGTAATACTCACGAGGAAGGTCGTGAATTCCGCCATTGTAAAGGCTTGCCCAATAATAATATGTGGTGTAGTCATCACAATCAGCCACCTTCCTCACTTTTATGTCACAGGTCATTCTGACCATCAATGTGTCTTCATATTGATATTCAGCCCGACAGAGTTTCTCCCACAATACGCCATATTCATCCAAGGAATGCTGCATTTCTTTCAGCGACGTACACTTTCCGACCGGGATTTCCCTATTGTATTTCAACTGATAGAAAGCATCGTCCGTGATGGCAGCCATCATCCATTCACGGATGGCTTTATCAGACTCTGCATTACCTTTCGGAACATCCAGATCCACGCTAAATCCTGCATACACCCTTTCATACTTGTTTCTTGGTTCGATGTAGTAGTTCTTCGTAAAACGTCCTATAGAAGCATCCGCTTTACAGCTTGTCTTCTTTGCATTATACAGCTCAGCGAAAGAGACTTCCTTTGCCTGTGCACCGGCAATAAGTGTCAGCATTCCGTTTTTCTTCGACTTGCGACAATATACCTTATCCTGTAGTCCGACACATTTCCCATCAGAGAAGCAAAGCGTATCTGAACTTCCGAAAAGGCACAGATCCTTCCATTTGCCAATATAATAAAGCCAGGAAACGTCGCATGGTGGCGAGAACAATATCTTTTTAGCCTTAATGTCATAGACGTTATTGTCGTCAATGCCCACATAGTTGACAGTATTACGAATGGGAGAGATGCTATTGGCTTCGATTAGCGGATAATAAAAGCGATTACGCTCATACTTCAGGAGATAGCATGGAGCATTCTCTTCAGGATGTTCATTGTTCTGGATCACAAACAGACTGTCACATATCCACTTTCGTATCCTGAACGTATCACCATCCAAAACGATGACGTCCCCAACAAGCTCACCTTTCACTCCAACTCCCAAGCGCAATCCATTACAGCCGGTAAGGGCAGCAAGTGTAAGGATTAAAAACAGCAGTTTCTTCATAACGATTCCCCTAATTCGTGTCGGGCGCAACTTCCGAGTTTGTTATCTTATTCTGGGCATTCTTCCCGATATGCCATCCGTCGCACCATGCACATCTGTATACAGAGAAATGCACACCATGCTTCTTACCCATAGCCTCAGCAGCTCTTAATGCCACCTTCTTATTCGGATAAGGAATCTTGGGTTTTCCGCTACGACGAGAAATATGGCTGTATTTGCTGAATATCCCAAAAGCATTGTGAGTGACAAAAACATTTCGCCACGCACCCTTCCTTGTCAACTGATTCCAAATTGCAAGAATACAGTTCCTAAAACTTATTCTAAGTTCATCCATCATTTAAACTTTGTTGTCCTGCCTCTCAAGCCCTATTAAAGAAGTTGAGAGCTTGCTTTGCTCGTTAATGACTTGTTTCCTTCGCTTGAACTCCTCAATGGGCATCGGCTCCTTGCCATCTCTCTCCGTGAGCTTGTCATAGAAGGCATTAAGCACTCGCAATATCTTTGATGTGTCGTGTCCGCTTTCCCTAAGGTAGCCACGCAGAGTCGGCGGCTCTATTCCTTTGTCCGCACCATAAAACACCCAATAGGTGCTAAGGGCAATGTCGGTACGATGAAGCCCCATAGCACAGGCGATATAGAAACCGCCTCGATCGATGCGCTCACAAAACTCAGGAAACAACGCCACCATACTCTCAACAACATCGGCACGGTTGTCCACAGGGTAATAGAAATACTCTATGCCGTACTCTTTGCAAAGATTCTGCATGCGCAGGTTAATGCCATCATTGCGAAGGTCAATGATGGTATGCACGCCTGCTTCCTTGATGACAGGCCAAGCATATACCTGACTGCGCGACGACATCGTCTTCCCTCTCACCCCACCGTATGCAGGGTGGATGTCAGGAATGTTGAGATTCAGAATTCTATTGATGTCCATAATGCGATCATTTCCATATTGTTTACATATAGTTCAACGTCTTCAAGTCGTATTTCCCTTTATAGAACTTGTCAAGAACCTCTTGGAAAACATCATTGGGAGAAACAGCGTCAAACAGGGTCATGCAAGAACGGACCTTCATTGCGTCAAGTCCGCCAAATATCTCAACAATATCCTTATCCGTATGTACCAGCAGAGCCTTTGTGATTGCTCTCAGCCGTTCGTTCAGAACAGGATGATTCAGATAAGCCTCAGCCTCATCGTACCCGCTGATACCATAATACTTTGCATTATAGCTGTGTCCGAGGATGGCCAGTTGCGGGAATATATACCATATCCAATGCGAACGCTTTCGTCCGTCTTTCACTTCCTGCAATGCCAGTTGATAACAGTGTGACTGTGCGTCCAAGAAACGTTGCAGATTGAAGACCTCATTGTCTTCAAGAGATTCTATATGATTGGGAGTAAGTCTATCTTTCATACTTCTTTTTCTTGTTATTTATACGACATATTATAGCCGTTACAAAATGTTATACTTTTATGATATAGAGAGAGAAGAAGTAACCATTCTATCAAAATATTTATTGAACCAATGGGTTATAAATTCCAATGTCGATTCCTCATGAACTTTTTGTATTTAGCACAGAAACAGTCCGATTAATCTTAATACATTGTCATCTTCCTCTCCGTCGTCAAACATCGGATAGGCCTCGATTCTCCCCACTCCTGTGTACGGTCGCACATATCCGATGCGCTCTTCCCAAAGACATCCGTCTTTCCCAAATTGCGGATGATGGCATTCCATTCTACCAAAGTCCATGCTACCATCCACCTTGACCGACCGTCCCAATTCTTGCTTGTTATTGTTGTGCCAATTGCCAATGTACGTCTGTACAATATCGCACTCTGCCATCCCTTGCTTTCTCTTACCATCAATGAATGCTTCAGAATACTCTATAATTCCGAAACCTTCATTGTTAAGTTCCTTGTCAAAGCGTCCGCGGTATACAGAAGACGACGTAGTACGTTGTCCATAAGGCAACTCATCATTACGCCAGTTGCCTTCATACACAGTACTGTCAGCAGTGGTCAACCGTCCATACCCCTGCCTCGTCTTGGTGCCTTTAATGACCGAACCGTCATAACGACTACCGTCCGCAAACACCAACCCCGCAACTTCCACAAGCTGCTGCTCTTCCTCATCAACCGCCTCCTTACGCAGCCTGTCGAACAACGGCGAAGGCACCAGCAAGCCTATAATAAACGAAACGATTGGAAGACTATACATAAGTATCTTCTTCCAATCAAAATCCGAACGAATCAGACCTCTAAACTTATCTATTAACATTGGCAAAATAAATCTAACGCATTTTATCAAGCATATCTTCTGTTTCTTTGATAAACTTGTCTGTTCGTTTCAGGACGTCTTTGACTCGTTTTTCCTTTTTACGCTCTTCAGAACTTTTGAATATAAAATCTAATAATCCCATATCGATTTCGTTATTGTTTTATGATTTTAAATCAGCTTCTATATGGAAGCTATTCTCTTCAAATGTTATGGACCGTAGGTCCATCTTTTCAATTACAGACTGTAACTCATCTATTTCCTGCAAATTCAACTCAATGACATTGCCTGTGTCTGTTCTAATAAAGTTGGCTTTCTCAGGCAACACTCTTCTAAAGAATGCTATTATCGGGTTGACAAGCAGATCAATTCCTAACTTTCCGCTATAAGTTAGAAAGATTCTTGCATTTTCAATTTTAACAACATCAATATTGATACTTATGTATTTGGTAAATCCAAGAACCTTTAATGGCGTGGCAATATTAAGCTGCGAGCTATCCTCTAACTTAAACGTTATTTCTCTTTGAAAATGGTGAGCAATATATTGTTCTACTTCACTATAACTTATTGATACTACCATTGTGTTCAGTTTAAGTTGGCAATTTCTGTTGTAGGAAACCATTTGTCGAGTAGAGAGTCGGCTTTCATCTCGATTTCAGGTGTGATGTATCTACATACCTTTTTGTATGCTACAGTCAAAGATACAATCTCGTCTAACCAACAGATAATCGGTAACCGCTTGGCAGAGATGAGGTCTATAGGCAGGACCAAATAAGATAGTGCTGAAAGTATTAACAACTTATCTGATTTTGGCGTGTCACTACTTACCATTAAATAATAAAGTAACACTGCTGGACGGGTGCTAATTCTGCCAATTTTGGTTGCATACACACTGAGATTATCCAGTAACTGCTGATAATTTATTATTCCTTGTTTCATAATTTTATTGTTATTGTTCTAAACTTACTAGTGATGCGATATAAATCGCTTAACTATAGTTATACATTTGATATTTAATCATTTACAAGCGTTCTTTGTTTTTTGATTTGAAATTGACTGAGTAATTTTGCAGCCCAAACTGCAAGATTATGAATATCGGCAAATATATCTTTGCTCAAGTAGTCATCGACTTCATACCTCGCTACCAATTTGACAAGTTGGTTAAGATGCATAAAGATGACTGGCATGCAAAAGATTTATCCTGCTATAACCAGTTGCTCCATCTGCTATTTGGTCAGATTACTGGTTGTGTATCCATCCGTGATATTTGTCTGTGCCTAGAGGCTCATGGAAGTAGCATATACCACCTTGGAATTCGCAAGTCCGTTAATCAATCCAATTTATGTCGTGCTAATGAGAAAAGGGACTATCGCATCTACGAAGGACTTGGCATGTATCTATCGGTGTCGTCCGACCAATGTATTCAAACACAAAGGTTGCTGAGATAACGATAGACTATGTCCTCTATGCGCTTGACTCCACAACTATCTCAACAAGCATTGTTCTGGCTGC
>OLSD01001756.1_pt1 | contig 16903 bp, 13 predicted proteins | sample 1672211 | NCBI WGS metagenome assembly OLSD01 (sample SAMEA3136659, study PRJEB25190) | human gut metagenome | reverse complement strand
GCATCACTCATGATATCGTTTGGAGGATGGGTGTCGAGAGCAACGCTCTCGTAAAGCCCATTCGCCAAACGATACCATGAACCCGAAGGGTGTGACAACAAAAGGCTTGTGGATAAAGGTTTTTGTCAAAGCCCTGCCTAACACAGCAGACGGTCTCACCGATAATTTCCTGTTTACAATTCAGCCAACAAGCAAAAAAAATATGGGCAGCCATTGGGGCTGTCCATATTTCTTTGAGTGAACTGAGTTTTTATATTTATGACATTTCTGCTTAGAAGTTGATGTCAATACCAGCTGCGAAGACGTTGTTGTTACGCGAGTAGTCGGCGGAGTAGTTGATGGCGTTGCCCGGTATGAGCTCCACTGACTCCGTTGTCTTCTTGTGCTGATAGAAAGTGTGGAAGTAAGCCACGGTGAAGCTCATCTTCTTGTTGAAGTGCCATACGCCACCCAAGCCCACTGAGTTGGAGCTGGTCACGAACGACTTGTCGTCCATGAAGCGCTTGTCCTTCGATGTTGTGGCCTCCTCTTCAGGCAGACCGTAATTGGTGCTCTGCCATCCGGCGCTGACCGTGAACTTCTTGTTGATGTCATACTCCACGCCGGCGTTATACTCCAGTGTGCCGTGGTCGAGTTTCTCCTGACGGTTGTTGTAAGCCTTGGCGTTCTTGTCGTCGAAGAAGTGGAAGCCCACGTTGATGCGGAGCGGATCGATGGGGCTGTAGCCTACGCCTACGCTGAGGTATGCGGGGATGTCAGCGGCAATCTTCTTGCCGTCAGCATACTCGCCGATAGCCTCGTCCAGCTCGGTGTCGAACTGATTCTTCAGACCCATCATTGTCTTCTGCACAGTCTGGTTGGCAAGTACTGCAGCTGCTGCAGCCTCTGCCTTGGCAGCAGCCTGCTCAGCGGGCAGACCAGCCTGAGTGAACTGAGCGGTCAGAATCTGAGTCATCTGAGAAGAGAGGTTGGCGGGAAGGTTACCGATACTTGGCACGAGGTTCACCGACTTGTTCTTCAGACGCATACGGGTCTTGAATTCGTACTTGGCTGAGAAGTTCCACTTGCCGGTCTTGAAGTCAACGCCGATAATCGGAGTGAAACCGATGCCGCTCTGGTCGCAGCTCAGCTCAATGTTGGCAGCGTCCTTCTTAGTGGGGTCGAGCACCATATAGAGAGGCATGTTGCCCACCTTGATGTCCTCCACGTATCCGTAATAGTTGGTTGTGGCGTAAATGCCGCGAACGCCTCCGAAGACGCTGAAGTTGTCAGACACCTTGTAAGCGGCGCCGAGCGAGAGACCGAAGTAGTACTGACGGCCGTGCATATAGCTGTTAAAGCTGTACTTGCCGCCAGCTCCGAAAGCCTGGTCAGAGCCGAACATGCTGACCTCTCTGCCGAGAACGCTTCCGAGCGCTCCGTCAACGGTGCGTGCAAGACCGCAAGCTGCCATAGCTGTCTCAGCCACGATGCGCTCAAACGATCCCAGACCATTGTCGAACGTACACTTGCCGCCGCCACCGGTCAAGGCGAAGTTGCCCTGGAACGACCAGCGGCCCTTGTTGTAGGCATATTGGAATGAGGGGATAACGGGCGCGAACGCCTCACCCTTGAATTCGCGTGGTGTGATGGGGTTGTTGACGTTATTGGTGAACAGACTGTAGTCGTTCTCTATCGTACGGTCCTGATAGGCGAGCTGCCAGTTGATGGAGAGGTGGTGGCCGTCACCGAGGAACACTACGCCGGCGGGGTTATAGTAAACGCCGTCTATTCCTATAGAAGCCTCACGGCTCATCATTCGGTTGAACGCTACATTCTGGTTGGTGTTTGTGAGGAATCCTCCTGCAAACGAGACGCTGCTTGACGCAATCGCTGCTGTCAAACAAGCTGCTTTTAATTTGTTCATCTTAAATAACCTTTAATAAATTGGTTGCAAAGGTAAACAAATTGTTCTCTTTTTCCGTGTTTGCGACTTTCAATTTAAAGTCTATTAACAAAACAAACGGCTTCTATTGCACAAAGAATTAGGTTTGTGCAATAAAAGCCGCTGTTTCTTAACTCTTTCATAACCTATAAATCCATAGGTTCTTCTTGGCATATTACATAAATTGATGTAAATTTGCTGACCCAATCAGATAAACAAATCAATCAACCTTATATTATATAATAATGAGAGAAGACTTTAAGTTTGAGATATGCGCCAATGGCGTGGAGAGTTGTCTGGCAGCGCAGGAAGGAGGCGCTGACCGTGTGGAACTTTGTGCTGGCATTCCCGAGGGCGGCACGACGCCGTCGTACGGAGAGATAAAGGTGGCACGCCGTCTGCTTACCACCACCCGTCTGCACGTCATCATCCGTCCGCGCGGCGGCGACTTTCTCTATTCACCGCTTGAGGTGGAGCGTATGCTGGAGGACATCCGCGTATGCCGTGAGCTTGGCGTTGACGGCGTGGTGATAGGCTGTCTGAATGCGGACGGTACGTTGGACATGGAAGCCAACCGTCGCCTCGTTGAGGCTGCAGAAGGAATGTCCGTGACGTTCCATCGTGCTTTCGACCGCTGCCGCGACCCGCATCTCGCTCTCGAACAGCTCATCCAGCTCGGCGTTGACCGTGTCCTGACTTCCGGCCAGCAGCCCACCGCCCTTGAAGGCATCGTTTTGCTGCGCACCCTCAACGCACTCGCCGCAGGACGCATCATCATCCTCGCCGGTTGTGGCGTCAACGAGAACAACATCCGTCAGATACGTGACGTGACCGGCGTGCACGAATTCCATTTCTCTGCCCGCACCCCCGTACGCAGCCGCATGCAGTTCGCCAATCCCGACGTCTTCATGGGAGCCAAGGACGCCGACGAGTCCACATTGATGTATACGTCGGCAGACAGAGTTAGGGCGACGATTGGGAATGCGGTGGAGGAATAAATTGCAGTTTTTTTTAGTTGAGAGTTGAGAATACACATCCTCTCAGTTCTTCTCCTCCTCGCTTGCCTTCTTCATCTCCGGGTAAGAGATTCTGGTGTGATAGATGGCTTTCAGGCGTTCTATGAGAACCAGCTTGGCAATGGCGAGGTCGCGGAAGGTGATGGGGCATTCCTTGAAGTAGCCGTCCGTCACGTCCTGGTCAATCATGCGGTTGACGAGAGTGGAGATGCTCTCCTCCGTGTATTCTGGGAGGGAGCGCGAAGCAGCCTCCACGCCGTCGGCAATCATAAGGATGGCCTGTTCGCGGGTGAACGGGTTGGGACCGGGATAGGTGAACGGAGCCGGATCGACCTCCTCTTCGGGATGCTCGTTCTTATACTTTATATAGAAGAACTTGGTGATGCCCGTGCCGTGGTGCGTGACGATGAAGTCGCGTATGATGGTCGGCAGGTTCTCGCGCTCAGCCAGTTTCACGCCCTCCGTGACGTGAGAGATGATGATGCGGGCGCTCTCCTGATAGGTGAGCGTGTCATGCGGATTGACGCCAGCCTGATTCTCGGTGAAGAACACGGGATTCTTCATCTTGCCAATGTCGTGATAGAGGGCACCCGTACGCACGAGCAGGGCGTTGGCTCCGATCTTGTTGGCAATCTCGGCGGCGAGGTTACCCACGGTGATGGAGTGCTGGAAGGTGCCGGGGGCTATCTCGGAGAGGTCACGCAGCAGACCGCGGTTGGTGTTGGAAAGTTCGAAAAGCGTCACGCTCGACACAAATCCGAACATCTTCTCTATGATGTACATCATCGGATAAGCGATGAGCAGCAGCACGGCGTTAACGACGAAGTGGTAATACATGTCGTGGTCCATGCTTGAGAAGTCGTTGTCCTGCATCAGCTGCAGCGCCAAATAAACAAATGTGCTGCCTATTCCCACAAGGATGGCGGTCTTGAACACCTGCGCACGCCTTGTCAGCTCACGCAGCGAATAGATGGCGATGAGTCCTGCCACAAGCTGTATGATTATGAATTCGTACTGATAGCGCACGGCGGTGGTGCATATCAATATCATAGTAACGTGACATACAAACGCCGTTCGGGAGTCCATAAACACTCGCACGAAAATGGGCACCATGGCGAACGGCAGCATGTAGACGCTGAGGAAGTTGTGGCGCATCATGAGCGAAACCACCACCGGGAACAGCGTCATGAGCGTATAGAGCATGGCTATGGAGCGCGGCTTATTGAAGTAGTCGCGGCGGAAGAGTCCCAAGTACATCGTGAAGAGGAACACCATAAGCGTCACAAATATCACCTGACCGATGATGGTGTTGGTTATCTGCGTCTGCGTTGCCGACCTTCTCTTTATCTCTCGCTCGAACGAGCTGAGCACGCGGTACGTGTATTCGTCCACGATGTCGCCACGGTCGATGACCTTCTGTCCGCTCATCACCATGCCGCTTGCGGGCGGTATGGAGGAGAGGAGGTCGTTGCGCTCGGTCTCTGACTTGCCCTTGTCATAGATAAGGTTAGGTTCGATGTAGTTGTTGAGGTTACATCGCTGTAGGATGGGGCGCTGCATGGCTATCTGCTCGTCGATGAAGAGCTGCTCGTAGGCGGAGAGAGTGGAATAGACGCAGCCCAATGATATGCTCTGTGCGCTGTTGCCGCTCACCAGCCTCACCTGCGAAGTGGAGTCGCGGTAAGCCTCGTTATATTCCGGCGTGTCCATGATGCCCGCCTGATATAGTCGGTGCAGGCGGTCGGCGATGAGGCGCACGTAATTGTGGGGCAGTCCGGGAATGCCGTTCTGATAGTCCGCCAGAAACTTGCTGACCTGCTTTTTCTCCACCGCCGGGTCGTAGTTGTAGTAAGGCTGATAGGTCTCCAGCAGCGAGTCTTCCTGCTCCTTGATGGTCTCGTCGGTCTTGTAGATGGGGAAGTCGAACTTGGCGATGAACGATCCGTACATCCACGGCTTTCCGATGTCGTAGCGGAACTGCTTGCTTTCGTTTCGCGGCAGCGCCCATACGATGAGGAGAACGGTGATTAGCACGAGTAGCGTGCGGCTGAGGAAGTTGCGCCACTTAAGCTTTCTGCTTGAATAGAATTTTTCCATAATGGTGTTGTCTTTGGGATGTCGTTTAGGTGTCCGGCGGGCTTTGCCTGTGGACGTTTGTGCTTATATTCTTATGTTTAGACTGCAATATTACGAAAAAAATGTCAGAATCGGAAAAATTGTACTACCTTTGTAAAAATAAACGATATACAGATACATAAACATATATATATTCATTTATGTCAGAGAGAAAAGTAAGGGTGCGTTTCGCACCGAGTCCTACCGGACCTTTGCACATCGGTGGTGTGCGTACAGCATTGTATAACTATCTTTTCGCCCGCCAGCACGGCGGAGACCTGGTGTTCCGCATTGAGGACACCGACTCTCACCGCTTCGTTCCCGGAGCAGAGGAATATATCATCGAATCGTTCCGCTGGCTCGGCATCAAGTTTGACGAGGGTGTCAGCTTCGGCGGCAACCACGGACCCTACCGTCAGAGCGAGCGTCGCGCCATATACAAGAAGTACGTTGACCAGCTCCTTGCTGACGGCAAGGCTTACATCGCCTTCGACACTCCCGAACAGCTCGAAGCCAAGCGTGCCGCTGTGCAGAACTTCCAGTACGACGCACGTACACGTCAGGAGATGACCAACTCGCTCACTCTCCCGAAAGAGGAGGTGGAGCGCCGCATCGCCGACGGCGAACAGTATGTGGTACGCTTCAAGGTGGAGCCCGGAATAGAGGTGCACGTGAACGATATGATCCGTGGCGACGTCAAGATAAAGAGCGACATTCTGGACGACAAGGTGCTCTATAAGAGCGCTGACGAGCTGCCCACATACCACCTTGCCAACATCGTGGACGACCATCTTATGGAGATAACACACGTTATCCGTGGCGAGGAGTGGCTTCCATCAGCTCCGCTGCACGTGCTTCTCTATCGTGCTTTCGGATGGGAAGACACAATGCCGACCTTCGCTCACCTGCCGCTGCTCCTCAAGCCGGAGGGCAAGGGCAAGCTCTCGAAGCGTGACGGTGACCGTCTCGGATTCCCCGTGTTCCCGCTGGAGTGGCACGACCCGAAGACAGGCGACATCTCTTCAGGCTATCGTGAGAGCGGCTACTTCCCCGAAGCAGTCGTAAACTTCCTGGCTCTGCTCGGATGGAACCCCGGTACGGAGCAGGAGCTATTCTCGCTGGACGAGCTTGTGGAGCAGTTCGACATCCACAAGTGCTCGAAGTCAGGCGCCAAGTTTGACTATCAGAAGGGCATTTGGTTCAATCATGAGTATATCCTCCGCAAGTCTAACGAGGAGATAGCACGTCTCTTCGCTCCCATCGTTGCCAACAACGGCGTGGACGAGAGCATGGAGCGCATCACCAAGGTGGTGTCAATGATGAAGGACCGCGTAAGCTTCGTAAAGGAACTCTGGCCTCTCTGCTCGTTCTTCTTCATCGCTCCACTGGAGTATGACGAGAAGACAGTCAAGAAGCGCTGGAAGGCAGATTCGGCTAAGGTGATGACCGAACTGGCTGAAGTGCTTGAGGGCATTGACGACTTCTCCGTAGAAGGTCAGGAGCCCATCGTGATGAAGTGGGTGGAAGAGAAGGGATATAAGCTCGGCGACGTTATGAACGCCTTCCGTCTTGCCCTCGTCGGAATCGGCAAGGGTCCCGGAATGTTCGATATCTCAGCCTTCCTCGGCAAGGAAGAGACGCTCGCTCGTCTCCGCAAAGCCGTAGAGGTGCTTAAGTAAGAATAAGCACACATCCATCCACAACCAAACAAAGAAATGTATAACATAGTCATCTACTTGTACCTGACCGGCGTCGCCATAGCCAGCCTCTTCAGCGAGAAGGTGAAGAAGATGTGGCGAGGGGAACGTCAGACCATAAAGCTGCTCCGCGAGAAGGTCGACCCCGACGCTAAGTATGTATGGTTTCATGCGGCTTCGCTCGGCGAGTTCGAGCAGGGCCGCCCGCTTATGGAGCGTCTGCGCCAGACCCATCCCGAATACAAGATTCTGCTCACCTTCTTCTCGCCTTCGGGCTACGAGGTGCGCAAGGACTATAAGGGAGCCGACATTGTCTGCTATCTACCCCTCGACACCATCCGCAATTCGCGTAGGTTCCTGAGGGCTGTGCGTCCAGTCATGGCGTTCTTTATCAAGTACGAGTTCTGGTACAATTACTTCCACATCCTTCAGCATCGTGGCGTGCCCATCTACAGCGTGTCGAGCATATTCCGCAAGGACCAAGTGTTCTTCCGTTGGTACGGCAAGCAGTACGGCAAGGTGCTGAGTTGCGTGACGCGCTTCTTCGTGCAGAACGAGGAGAGCTGCCGTCTGCTGCGCACCATTGGCATAGATGCTTCGGAGGTGGTGGGCGACACCCGCTTCGACCGTGTACTCCAGATTCGCGACGCTGCCAAGCCATTGCCCATTGTGGATGCGTTCCGCAAGGGCAGGACAGACGGCGGAGACGGACCGGAGCATAAGGTGTTCGTAGCAGGATCGTCATGGGGACCGGACGAAGACATCTTCATCCGCTACTTCAATGAGCATCCCGAATGGCGTCTGATAATAGCTCCGCACGTCATCGGCGAGGACCATCTGAAGCAGATTCTCTCAAAGCTCAACCGCAAGACCGTGCGCTACACGCAGACCACACCCGAGGAGGCAGCACAGGCGGAATGTCTGATCATAGACTGTTTCGGCCTTCTCTCTTCGGTATACAACTATGGCGACGTGGCATACGTGGGAGGCGGATTCGGTGTTGGCATCCACAACGTGCTGGAAGCGGCAGTATGGAGCATGCCGGTGTTCTTCGGTCCTAACAACGCACACTTCCAGGAAGCGCAATGGCTGAAGGCATCGAAGGGTGGCATCGAGATAACGGCGTACGACGATTTCGCTGCTATGATGAACCGATTCATCGCCGACCCGAAGCTCATAGAGGAACGTGGCAAGGCTGCTGCAGAGGTTGTGGACAAGCATACGGGAGCAACAGAAGCCATACTGAAGGCTGTAAGGCTGAAGTAACTTCAGACAAACATAAAAGACAGCAAAGCCAACGATTTGTATATGGCATACCATATCAATTCGTTGGCTTTGCTGTCTTTATTTGTTTATATACTAACCGAACTTTAGCAAGTTCAATATACTAATATGTATCTTTCTATTCTATTCCGTTCCACTCATGCTGCGTCGCCATGTTCTCAAGCCGTAGATGGCTATAACCACGAAGCAGATGAAGGGAAGGACGAAGGATACGTTTACGGCGGGCATGCCGATAAGGGTGCCGCGGTCGATGATGGAAGCCTGAAGCGGGGGCAGAACGCTACCGCCGAGGATGGACATGATGAGTCCGGCTGCACCGAACTTGGCGTCATCGCCGAGTCCTGTCAATGCAATACCGTAAATCGTGGGGAACATCAGCGACATGCAGGCGCTTACTCCAACGAGGCAATAGAGACCCATACGGTCTTGCAGGAATATCACGCCGACAGTCAAGGCACCGCCAGCGATGGCGAGAAGCATCAGCAGTCGTCCCGTATTAATGTAGCGGAGGAGGAAGGTGCAGATGAATCGTGAGCAGCAGAATATCACCATTGCCACAATATTATATTGCTGCGACAGCACCTCTGCCTGCTGTTCTGCCATGCCTTCAGCCATAAACACGCGTGTGCCGTACTGGATGATGAAGGTCCAGCACATAATCTGAACGCCCACATAGAAGAACTGCGCTATGACTCCCTCACGGTAATGTGGCAATGAGAAGATGCGGCGCAGGGTGGGAATGAAGTTGATGGCGTGGTCCTTGTCGCCGTTCTTCGGCATTCGCCAGAAGAGGATGACGAGGAACATGGCGAGGATTACGAGTCCGATGACCAGATAAGGTCCGATAAGCACGGAAAGGTCGTATTCCTTTACAGCCTCAAACTCGCTTTCGCTGAGCTGCGCACGTGTTGCCGTATCGAGCGGATTGAGCTTTGCCTGGATGAAGTTCATCGCCACGAACATGCCGAGCAGCGATCCCATAGGATTGAACGACTGCGCCAGATTCAGTCGGCGTGTGGCTGTTTCCTCCGTTCCCATAGAGAGAACATAGGGATTGCTGGACGTCTCAAGAAACGAAAGACCGCAGGTAAGGATGAAGTAAGCGAAAAGGAAAGGATAATAGTCGCCCGTCATCTTGGCGGGATAGAAGAGGAAAGCGCCGAGTGCGTACAGACCGAGTCCGACGAGTACGCCAGCCTTATAGCTGAAGCGGCGGATGAAGATGGCGGCAGGAAACGCCATTGCAAAGTAGCCTCCGTAGAACGCCACCTGCACAAGAGCGCCGTCAGTGGCTGACATACGGAATATCTTTGAGAATGCTTTCACCATCGGATTGGTGATATCGTTAGCGAATCCCCACAGCGCAAAGCACGACGTGATGAGGATAAAGGGGACGACATAGCTTACGCCGTCCTTTGAAAGTATTGACTGTTTCATTCTTTTAGGTTAGTATTTACATGCTGTCTCTTACTATCTGCCTCATCTCTCCCACTCCACTTACTTCGCCCTTGGCAAGTGCCTGTGTAAGGATGTTGCCCATTCCGGTGGCTTCCACGGGTCCTGCCATGACGGGGATGCCGAGTGCCTGTTCGGTAAGGGTGTTGAGGAGCTGGTTCTGCGATCCGCCACCGATGATGTGGAGACAGCGTATGGGTTGAGGCAGCATATCGTTAAGGTGGCTGACAGCCTGGGCATAACGTGCAGCAAGCGACTGCAACACCACGCGAGCTGTCTCTGCCTTGGTCTGCGGCACGGTCATGCCGTGGCTGTGGCAGTAAGCGTTGATGGCACGTTGCATGGACTGCGGGTTCTGGAAAGCCTCGTCGTCCACGGGGATAAGGGCGTCGGTCTTCACCTCTGCGGCAGCTGCAAGCAGCGGTCCGTATTCCTGCGGGGCGCCTTCCTCGCTCCATTCTGCCATCAGACGCTGCAGTATCCACATGCCGGTGATGTTCTGCAGGAAGGTAATCTTACCTCCCACTCCACCTTCATTTGTGAATCCTGCCACACGTGCCTGCTCGGTAAGGATGGGCTTGTCCGTCTCCACGCCCAGCAACGACCACGTGCCGGAGCTGAGGAATGCCACGGGACACTCGTCGTTGGCGGCTGGCACAGCAGCCACGGCGCTCGCCGTGTCGTGCGAACCGACAGCGATGACGTCCACACGTCCCAGTCCTGTCTCTTCAGCGATGTCCTCGCGGAGTTGTCCGCGGACCGTTCCGGGCATTACGATAGGACAGAAAAGGCGGCGGTCCAGCCCGAGACTGTCAATGAGAGCCCAGTCCCAGTCGCGCTTTTCAGCGTCGAGCATTTCCGACGTTGAGGCAATGGTGTATTCGGTGTTGGCTTCTCCGGTAAGGAAGAAGGAGAAGAGGTCTGGCGTGAAGAGCAGTCGGTCGGCGATGTCGAGCTGCGGGCTGCCAGCCTTCTTCATGCTAAGAAGCTGGAAGAGAGTGTTGATGTCCATCACCTGCGTGCCGTTGACGGCATAATGTGCGGTGGCGTCCACCTCCTTGAAGAACTCTGCAGCCATTCCTTTCGTGCGTTCGTCGCGATAGCAGACGGGATTGCTGACGAGGCATCCGTCGCGGTCGACGAGTCCGAAGTCCACACCCCACGTGTCCACGGCTATTCCCTTCACGTCCAGTTTCAGGGCAGCCGCCTTGCGTAGTCCTTCCTTCATGTCGGCAAAGAGTGCGGGGAAGTCCCAGTAGAGTCGTTCTCCGAGACGCACCTGCCGGTTTGTGAAACGGTGTATCACCTGCATGTCAAGGCGCTTCTTTCCGTCCTCTCCAGCGGTGAGTGTTCCGGCGATGACGCGTCCTGAGCCACCACCAAAGTCGATTGCCAAATATGTCATTTGATTAGTAATTAAATAAATTAAATTGAGAGTTGAAGGTTGAGAGTTGATAGTTATGATTACTTTGATTGCTAATTATCAGCTTTAAATATCAACTAATCATCGCTCTCAATTCTCAACTTTCAACTCTCAACTATCAACTGTATATGTTTTTACTTCGTCACCTTTCCGAGTACATAAGCCTCGAGGTCGTCTATTTCCTCAGGAGTAAGAGTATTGTAGTGGCCCTGGCTGAGGACGATGATGCGGCAAGCCATCTCGAAGAACATGGCACGCTCGAACACCTCGTCGAAGGTCTTTCCGCAAACCACCTGACCATGCTTGAGCATAAGGGCGGAATTGTGGTCCTTGAGTGCTGCCTTCACAGCCTCTGCCAACTCTGGCGAACCGGGACGGAAGTAAGGTATTACGGGGATTTCTCTTCCCACGTGGCACGGCACCTCCGCTGTTACGTTGAAGTCCTTCGGTGTCTCCTGCATGCACGAAACCACCGTGGCATACTTCGACTGGAAGTGGAGCACTACGTCGCAGTCGGGACGCTCACGGAGTACGCCGAGATGGAAACCGCTCTCCATCGAAGGCTTCACGCCGTTAAGCACCTCGCCGTCTGCCACACGACAGACTGCCACCTTCTCCTTGGGGAGTGTAGGCACCCAAGAGCCTGTGCCCGAAACAAGCGCTTCGTCGCCGATGCGCCATGAAATGTTACCGCTTGAGCAAAGGGTCAAGCCAGCGTCACCCACACGATGGGCCTGACGCAGAAATTCCTGTATCTGATAGTCCTGTATCATTGTTACTCTCAACTTTCAATTATAAATTACTTATAGATCGGTCCGTAGTTCTTGCAAGCGCGGAAGTCAGCTCCCTCCTTGTCCATACCGAATGCGTTCCATGAAGCGGGACGGAAGATCTGGTCTTCCTCCACGTTGTGCATGCAAACGGGGATGCGGAGCATTGAGCAGAGAGTGATGAGGTCGGCACCTACGTGGCCGTATGTGATGGCACCGTGGTTGGCTCCCCAGTTGTTCATCACTGAATAGACATCGTTAAACGGAGCCTTGCCCGTAAGACGCGGAGCGAACCATGTGGTAGGCCATGTCGGGTCGGTGCGCTTGTCCAGAATCTTGTGGATTTCGGGATCGACGTCAACAGTCCATCCCTCTGCGAGCTGCAGAACCGGGCCGAGTCCCTTCACGTGGTTGAGGCGGACCATTGTCACGGGCATGCCGCCGCGTGTGAGGAAGTTGGATGAGAAGCCGCCGCCACGGAAGTAGTCGCGGTTGGCAGGATACCATGTTGTGGCCTTGAGGCAAGCGTCCACGTCCTCGTCTGTCATCTCCCAGAAGTGCTTCATAATGGGGTTGCCCTCAGCGTCAGAAGCGGCGCCTGATCCGTCCAGAGTGGTAGCGCCTGAGTTGATAAGGTGGATGATGCCGCCGGCAGCGCGTCCGGTGAGTTCCTTGCCGGTAACACGCTTCACAGCCTCGGGGCTCCAGTATGTGCGCACGTCAGAGAAGATCTGAGCGCGACCCGTGAGGAGGTGGTTGAAGAGCATAGCCACACCGTTGCCAGCGTCGTTCTCCGTAGCGAGAATGATCGGCTCACGAGTGCCGTTCCAGTCGAATGAAGTGTTCATAAGAGCCTCGGGATAGTCGCCGTTAGGATAGAAGTCGGTCCACTGGCGCTGTCCCTGGAATCCGCCTGCGATGGCGTTATGTCCGATGGCTTCCTCCTTGAATCCGAGCTCCTCAAGGCGCGGGTTGCCGTGCATGAGGTCCTTCATGATAATCATCATCTTCACGATGAACTCCCAGTCCTGGTCCTTCTGCTCGCGTGTCTTTGCCTTCTCTGGACGGTTGGCGATGTCCTCGCCCTCGTTGGTCATACAGTGGTCGCGCGTCCAAGCCATAGCCTTCTCATATTCCACGGGGTCGTATACGCCCTCTGTCATGCGGCGGATGATTTCGGTGAGGTCAACGCTCTCGTTGCGCATGCCGAGATACTCCTGGAAGAAGTCGGGATTGACGATAGATCCGGCGATACCCATACAAGCGCTACCCATTGAAAGGTACGACTTGCCGCGCATCGTGGCAACAGCCTGTGCAGCGCGTGCGAAGCGGAGAATCTTCTCTGCCACGTCCTCAGGTATCGAGTCGTCGCCGAGGTCCTGAACGTCGTGTCCGTAGATGCCGAATGCGGGAAGTCCCTTCTGTGCGTGTGCAGCGAGGACGGCAGCCAGATATACAGCTCCCGGACGCTCCGTACCGTTGAATCCCCATACAGCCTTCGGCCAGTGCGGGTTCATGTCCATAGTCTCTGCGCCGTAGCACCAGCATGATGTCACGGTGATGGTGGAGCCGACGCCCTCACGCTCGAACTTCTCGGCGCAAGCAGCACTCTCTCCCACGCGTCCTATAGTAGTGTCAGCGATTACGCACTCCACTGGCGAACCGTCGATATTGCGGAGATTGTCTGTGATGAGTTTTGCCACTGAGCGGGCAAGGTTCATGGTCTTCTCTTCGAGGCTTTCGCGTACGCCGCCCTGACGTCCGTCAATAGTGGGGCGTATGCCAATCTTAGGAAATTTACTCATAATCTTTAGGTTTTTATGATTTTATGGTTTTTAAGTATTGTAGTTCTTATATATAATGTAATGTATGGTTTATTAGGCGTGGTACAAAATTAAGAAAAAGTTAGCAATGAGAAGACGTATGCAATATAATTTTTGTTATAACACGGAATTATTGTGAGGTATACTGGTCTTACGCATTGCCAGGCAAGACATAAGAACCAGTTAGATTTTTCTTATAATGCATCGTTACTTAAGAATTTACTTTATACTAACAACGCTATCACGTTTTAATTCTGAAAGTTGCCAAGTGCTGTCTACTCTACACGCAACCCACATGGCATGATCTATAATGGCAATTTCGACATAGCCACTTCTTAGATAGTATTGAGATAGATCTTTAGTAGATTGTACATAGAATCTTTCATCATCCCATTTGATTTTTTTATATTTTCCACTATTGTTAATCAACGTAACTGACTCATCACCACAATATATCGTGTCATTTTTGTGTTTATTAAAAATCAGATGAACGTCTGTAGCGTCATATTTAAGTAACTTAAGATCAAAACTATCTATTCTTGCTTCCATTTTATGTGTTCCTATATAAGCATAAGCTGAATCACTATATGCTGGAATATATATCGTCAGCATTTTATTTACACACGGAATCTTGTAATAATATATACGATCCCTACTACATTGCCAGCATATATTAATTAACACAGCAAGAAAAATAAAAAGTAACAATTTCTTCTTCATATTATATATGATTATTGTAAATATTAGAAAATCGCTATTATTCCATTATATAAATAATTTCCTAGAGCTTTAAATCCATACCCAATGCTTCGTGCCAAGATTTTTGCTTTTCTAGCAGGAGTGTATTTAATATTGTTGCCCAAACGCCATCCGTAGTATTCTGCATTTCTTGTCGTAATTCCTTCAATACATAGTTTTCCGTCAGTCTTACTTTCGTATAAGTCAAAAGCTATTCGTGAACTTCTCCAACTCATGCCATTTATTCCTGCTATATACCCAGCTGCAATATTACCAATATCTCTAGCTGATGTATATATACATTGTCCTTTACCTGTAACACCTATGGGCATGCCACGATATATATCTTTATAATCATCTGCAGTTGTGACAGTTCCATTAGAAACTTTAAAATCATATAATTTTTTTTGTCTTGCATTTTTCATATAATCATCAAATAATGTAGGCTTTTTTGTTATCATATTTGTTAAAAATTTATTACCACTATCATCATGTGGATCAATAGTACAATCAGCCCATTTCTGTTTATCAGAATTGTAAAAAGAAGTAGTTGATGTAGAAATACCAATAGACGCTCCTCTAATTGTATACTTTCCATTTCTATCTTTCGAATATAAATAAATGTTTCTATCTTTATTTAATATTCCTCCTATAACAGTATATGTTCCAAATTTGTTTTTAGCAACATGAGTTTCCATACCATTTGTATCTACCAGTTTTAGTGGGTTATTCATACAATAAATATAAGATGAAAAATCCGAATATTTTTCCTGCAAAGGGTCTGTAGCCATCCACCTACCTAATACCGGATCATACCATCTTGCTTCATGGTCCTGCATGTTCCATCCGTACATAGTGTCAAGTTCCTTGCCTATGTACTTGTATTTGTTTCGGCTCACGCCACAGCGGTCGCCCATCAGAGCGCCGAAGGGGTAATAATGGTTCACCTCCTCGATGTTGCCGTTACCGTCCACCACGAGACGGTTGCTGCCAAGATGGTCCTTCACATAGAAATGCATGACTATGCTGCCACCTTCATCCACACTTGCGTAGCCGCCGTCGAAGAGGATGGTGGAAAGCCTGTCGTTGTTGTAGACAAGATTGGAACAGTAATAATAATTGTTCTCAAGTAATCTGACCATGGGTGTCACCATACCGTTTGTCTTGATACTTGAAGAGGGTTTTGGTCTATAGGGCAATACCTGTGAATCGCCGTTTTTGTATGTAGAACGTAATTTTGTTCCATCTGCCGAATATGTGTAGCATACCTTGTTGTCAGAGTTTCCCAATACATTCGGCTTGATATTTATGCATTGTGGCAGGTCCAGCACATTGTAGTCAATGCTTGTGATTCCCTTGTTGCTGTCCGTCAGCATATTGCCGTTGGCATCGTATGTATACTCCGTCTCTTCATTGGCGGCATCGCGAAAGTGCATGGCTCCGCTGTAGTTGGGGCTTTCGTCTGCCGCATCGTCTATCTTCACCACCTGGTTGCCTTCATAGCTGTAGGTAAGGTCGTCAATGGTTCCGTAGTCGCCACTGTCGAGCAATCCTTCACGACGGAGCGAGAGGATATTTCCCATAAGGTCATACTTATAGGAGGTGGAGAAATGATTGTTGAGATTGTCGGCGGAATATGCAGCAGGAGACACAAATATAATGGACAGTACAGCAAGTATCGTATACTTTACAGACCAAGGAAAACGCCTGACCTTTTTCATACCTTACATTTTTATGAATTGAACTACAAGAAGTGGTTTAAGGCATTGCGTTCTGAAAAGTAAATATTGCAGAGAGAATCCTTTGACTGGTAGAATTTCTGTAAAACCGTAATATCGTCATCCTTCCTATGAATTGTCCATAGCTTTGCCTCCTTACTGTCCGTATTCTCTTCCGTCAACAAGCACAATTTCTTCTTTATGACATCACCGCTACGGAACATGTTATGCAGCATGTCCACCTGTTGTGCAGTACAAAAAACAAATGAGCGGCACAGCATACACAATATTATGAAAACAGACTTTCCCATAAGGTATGGTTTTGTTTTATAAATTACAAAATTAATGAAATAATGTATAGGGTGTATGCGGGAGGCTGTTCTTTTAACAAAGATTGTACAAGGACATCAATTAGTAATCTGCTGTCAAAATGGCTTAACGGTGGGTATATATACAAAAAAAGGGGCTCCGCCGAGTCCCAACCTTTGTTAACCTTAAATCTAATACCATGAAAAACATTGCAAAGATATAGGTATTTGATGAAACGGCAAAGCTTTTGTACCACAAATTTAACGAAAATGAAACCAAAACCCCTGTTTCTTGACCTGTGTCAAAGCAAAAAGAGGAAGAAAGGTTACAATCTCGAAGTATTGACGGGTAGACGGAGGGGGTTTGACAGGAAGACATCATCTTTTAGACAGGAAGACAGGAAGACATGTTTTTCAGACAAGAAGACATGAAGACATGATATTTTACTATAAGTACATGATTTTTTCTGACTGATGGCGTAACCAATTAATAAATACTAATTAAAAAGTAATAAATGAGAATGGCGTCTCGCCGTAGCCACGCACCCACGCACAAGCTGATTGAGTATGAGCTGCTGGGTTCCGCGGAGCGGGACCTATATCATGAAACCCACTGCAAGCTGCGAAGCAGC
>OLSD01001750.1_pt1 | contig 16965 bp, 14 predicted proteins | sample 1672211 | NCBI WGS metagenome assembly OLSD01 (sample SAMEA3136659, study PRJEB25190) | human gut metagenome | reverse complement strand
TCACAAAAGCATAGCCTTTGCTGGCTTTTGTCTGGGTTTGTGCGGTATTGCCTTAAACTGAGCCAGAAATCCCTCCGGATACAGTGCCAGCGTCCGCTGCAATGCTTCCAGTGCTTTTTGTATGCAGGCAAGTTGTTCCTTCTCTCCCATGGTCTCCGTCAGCGCAATAGGGTATTCGCAAAGAGCAGCCGCTTCCCTGCATTGAGAGGACAAAAGGATACGCACTCCGTAGGTTTGCTCCAAAGCATCTGCAAACTTTCTGGCCTCCTCTAACGATTCCGGTACGGGTATTCCGTTTGCCTGCTGCCAGTAAGACTGGGCTAAAGCCTCTTCCACCACCAACGGTGAGGGGATCGGCGCTCCCTCTGCCAGCTCTTCAAAGGAAATATCCTCTGCCTTCATGGCATATATGTGAAAGGCTCCATCCCGAAACACCGCCATCAACAGCACAGCCTTTTCCGGAAGGAAGCAGGAAAAATACACATCTTCCGAAAGGCCAAGATCCGCCAGAAACCAGGCTCGAATCTTTTCTCCCGGCATATACAAGGTGGATCCACGACCTGTCCCTATGAGATACGGGCTGTTCGGAACGGCATACAGATCATTTCCACGATCCAGAAAGATGCCTGCATCTACAAAGTAATACCCCTTATCTTCTGAGCCGCAGCGGAGAGAATACCCCATGGCATCATTTTCAAAGGTCAGCAGACACAGTCCCTTTTCCGTAAACACAGTCTGGCTGTACTCCGTTTGCAGCATGTCAAGCTGCCCGGTGATCACATTCAGGATTGCCGTACCACATTCGCTTCCATATGGAGAAAGGTAGAAATGCAGCGCCATCCTTCCGCCTTTCCCATCAAAAGCCGTAATATCCAGAAAACGCAGCTGGATATTTAATGGGACTTCCTCCTGGATGCCATCCGCTACGCTTTTACGGCACAGCACATGATCATTGAGATAATAGTAAGTATTGCCATCATAGGAAAAGTACCCGTCCATGTTTTCTGTCGTCATGAACCCCATCTCTTCCAGATCAGCGGTAAAAAACTTCCACGTCCCGGTTTCACGGTTATATAAACTCAGCCTGCCGTCGGCAAGTGTCTGTTCCTTTAAGCTCCATGCTCCGGTCAACGTCACCGTCCTGCGCACGGTATCCGCTGCAGTATCTATCAGCTGCAAGGTAGTCTGATTGTTTTCATAGTCTGTCCAGCATAAAGCGGCCTCAGTGCCGCCAACCGGAACCATCGCAGAAAGAGCCGGAGGCTGAACACATTGCAGTTCCTTAAAGGGCTCCTCTTGTTTACATGCTCCAAATGGCACCAAGAAACAAAGCGTCAGTAACAACGATAAAACTTTTTTTACCTTTATCATAGAGCCTTTTCTGTTTCTCCTTACAGGAATACGCCTGTTTTCATTGCTAAATCAATAGTCTTTTTCATTTTTTGATAAATCTGTCAGCATCCTTTGAGCTGAAGAAGAAAATGCTACTTCTGTTCAGAAACGATTTTCTGGATGTTTTAAGTATCCGTTCTTTGATATCCCCAGTTGCAGTGCCCTCTTGCAAATCCGTATGCATCAGTATAGTTACCGACCGGTTACTTGTCTAGCAATTTCTGTTGGAGTTTGATTACATTTACATCTGATGATGAAAGAATCAACTTTATATCCAATAATTGTTAATTGTATCTTATGCAAATTATGTATGTTATTGTTGAATTTTGCATAATTGTATGATAACATATAAATGGTTTTTCTCGCGAAAAAACAGTTGCTATTTGGAGGCGAAATGCCGAACTAAAAAATGAAAGAAAGTGTAATTATGGATCCAACCGAACCCAACGAACAGCAAAAGAAAGACATTCTGTCATTTATCAAGGCAGGAAAGATGAAGAAGCGGATCATTACAGCAGCCATTATCTTTGTTTCACTTCCGATCGTGATGCCGGTCGATTTCCATGCTATTCTCGCAAATAGCTGGTAATATCCTCGATTGCTTTGGCCGGTTTATCGCTGAGGATCTCCCAAACAGGTTCTTCCGTATGCTGTCCGGAAAAATACCTTCTGGCACAATTCAAAACAAACTGTATATCCTGCTTGCTCGCCATAGCCTCATAAGCTTCGTCATAAATGTGCATATCCCGCCGCTGGGGCGCCGGATCTGCTACTTCTACCGTAAAAAGATGCACCTTCTGCTGTTCTTCTATGCTCTCTTCTCCCCAATCATATGCGTAGAGCTTTTTACAATTCGGTAGATCATCGTAAAAATAATTGCCTTTCATGCGGCTGCAGCTATTCGGAAATTCATTCTGCCGGACAAACTCAAAAGCCCCTTCTGTAGCCCATTTTGCATAATCTGACCACTCCTGCAACTTGAATTTCTGCAGCATTGCCATCAGATACTTTCCGTTCAGCACCATGCCGTAAAAACAGTCCGCCCCTCGCTCCAGTGCCTGTACAAATGGATACACCAGTTCCCAATTTTCCTGAAAATCCGGTGTCATGTCATCGCCGAGCTTTAAAGTTTGGCTCATATGGTATAAAATCATGTATCTTGTATCCCCTTTCTTTTCTTAAAATGCATGCCGTATCCTCTTGTTTCTATCTATCCGCAAGCGTGGCTATTTGTCTACATTATACAGTTTCTGAATCGTCTATACTCTTTATTAAATATACACTGTCATCAGAACATTTATCCTCGAATTGAAAACCTGACCTGTGATAAAAATCAATGGCCTTTTTATTAGCATTTAAAACTTCCAGTCTGATAAACCGCATTCCGTTATTTTGCGCTACCTGAATACATTTTCTCATCAGCTGACTTCCAATGTGCCTCCCCTGCATACAGCCTAATACACCGATCATACTGATATATGCAACTCTTGTTTCTAAATTATTCGCATACAACGCTGCGTATCCTGCAGGCTGTCCTTCATTATCTGCGCCAATAAAAACTGCATGCTTGCATATTTTGCTTAAGATCTCTTCGTAATTATCTCTGGATACCAATCCCCGCGGAAAGGCGCCGTCAATTGCCTCTATAAACTTCCTCTTTTTATTATTGTCCTCAATGATTTCTATTCTCATATGTGCTCCGTTTGTTTAAAACTATTTTATCACTGTAAGCAATCCAGTTTTTTGCAAAATCAAATGCAGCATTAAACTGCTTCGATTTTATATATAAATCGGCAAATTTAAAACACCAGCCAAAACCTTTAAATACTAATTCACCATTATTCCATATATTCTTCCGGAACTTGATATAATAATCAAAATTATGGTCTTTATCATACTTATTTCTAAATACGTTTATAGGTCGGATGCTCCTTAACCTCCCCGGTTTCCACTTCCATTCTGACCTCAATCGTCAGTGGATTTGTTTCCCGTGACAAGAGGACAACCGTCTCAATATGGCTCGACAGGCCGGAAATGATGTCAGATTCTCCGTGTGTCCGTGGGAACTGCTCTACACCCGAAATGGGCGAGATAAGCCTGACATCAAATCCGAGGTCTAAAGCGCGGCAGTTCTCGGAAAGAGGTCGATTCATTTTTTTCGCTACTATATAATACCAGCGAGGAAGAAATGTAAAATATGCCGTTGCCTCAACCCTGCCTGTCTGTTTGGGGGATAAGTCCACGGTGACTGGTTTCCGCAAACGCCTTATGCACTCGACCCGAAGCAGATGTTGTCTCAGCAGATTTCATCAATCCGCCTGCAATTTGTACGACTGTTCAATAATCTCCATCACCCGATCAATATCCGATGTATGTTCCATGAACAGCTCGACATCGCCATTTCCCCAGCGTCCAAGGCCGGTGACATCGCGACATATTCCATTCGGGTCATACACTTCGGAGAACTTCATGTTTACCGAAATACGCAGCCGCTGTTTCTGAACGACAATATCTACAAAATTGGTATCAAGCTTATACGCAATATACAGTTTCTTATATTCTCTCTTTACAGCCGGAGACAAATTCATAATCCGTCTATCCAGAGTTTCAAACAGTATTTTGGTAAATGCGTTAATATCATAGGTTTCGAGAGTATATTTCGGTGCAGACTTCTCCTCGGCCGTGTAAGGTGCCAATTCCGCATTTGTCAAGCTGGGATAGGGCCAAATCTGCACAGCTTTGGCAGCAAGCTGTTGTGCTCTTTCCTTGATGTGGTCTTCATTCCATTCTGTCAGCTTAACCAAATACGCATTGAGCCTCAGCGCACTTTCTTTAAATCCGCCGGGCATATTCATTTTATCCATAAATGGACGATCACTCATTTCAGAGTTATAAGCTGTCAGTGTCAGGTTTCCGATGGTGTGAATATAGGTCTTCTGGATTTCCTTCCAGTTGACGCCCAGATCATGCTGCCATTCTGGGGAAAGACTGGTGTTCTGCGGCATGATATGTTCAATCGTATAGTTTTCGATGATAATCGGCGCTTTATTCCCGAAATTTTCAAGACGGCTGAGAATATAGTTTCTTGCACGCATTGTATAGATATCCCGGGACATAAATGCAGCCATGAATTTATCATTATCCGGGAATTCCTTGTATGTATCCTGCAAAACGAAAAACGCCTTGACGGAATTCATGTAATCATCCGGTCTGATAGAATTCCGGAGGGTGGCAAAGGTCTTGTTCATGGAATTCGTTGGGATATCACAGATGCTGCGTCTGAGAACATAGCTGATGCAAAGACGCAGTATTTCCTTCAAATTGTCCTCAGTAATGGTGCCCTCTGCGCAGTCATTATGCACTTTCAGCAGGAATGGATAGGAAACCTCCATTCTCAGGTCGACGATATCTTCATAGAGTCGTTTCAGTTCTGCATTGTTGCTTCGCTTAAACACAATGTCTGTGTAGAACTTGGCATAGTTCAGCAAATCCTGACAGAGTTCCCTAATGGTGCTAAATTCGCAGTTCAAATGATACAACTTGAATTCTTCATATACCCGGCCCTGCTTCGGAATACGGGTGAGCTTCATCGTCAGATAATGGCGGAAAAAGCTATCCATGACAGAATCCTGTGTCTCGTAGACAAAAAGCTGTTCCATCGGTCTCCATAGATGCTCATAGACATAGGTCTGCTCCGAAGGCTCCAATCCCATAAGGACATAGTTTCGGATCAGATCCGACTCAGATAGTTCTTTTCCCGTGGAATTCAGACTTTCAAAAATAGCCTGTGCATCATCCATGGTCCTATCCAGCGTAATATTGACGATCTGCAGTTTTCCGATCGATTCATAAATCTCTGCGGGCTGCAAATCACGATCGGCGATTTTGCCGGAAAAGAATTTGTAGTTATCAATCAGACGCGATTTCGTACCATCAGGAATAGGCTTCGACTCCACAAGGCGAATCAGAATATCGCGATCTGTTTCGGTCAGCAAGAGCTTGTACCGTTCATCGCCCACTTCATACTCATTTTTCAGGAGCATATTATCGATACGCCTGGAATTGATTGTGGTATCTTCTGGGTGCTGAATGGCATAATCTCTCAGCGCCAGGAGCAGCAAGGTCAGCGTCGTCATCCTCTGCTGTCCATCAATAATCATATACTTCTGGACGCCAGTAGGCATAGCCTGCTCGGCGATGTTTACAATAGAACCAACAAAATGCCCAGCCTTGTTTCGTTTTTGCATATCCACAATATCGTTCCAGAGTCTGCGGCATTGCTCAATATCCCAACTATAGTATCGCTGATATACCGGGATCAGGAACTGCTTATTGCCGTTCAAGATCTCGAAAATGTTTCCCTTCCGTGCGTCCATATTCTATCTCTCCTTGGTATTCTTCGTCAACCTGATAGCCCCGATTATGCCATTGAAGCATTATCTGTCCACAATTCACACTGGCTGATAACCGTGTTGATTGCAAAATCGTAATCTTCCGGCGGGTACTTGTATTTCTTCAACAGCCGTTTGACCATTTTCCGCATCGTTGCCCTGGCTGTCTCTTTTTTCTGCCAGTCGATCGTACGATTTTTACGGAGCATTTCTGTGAGTTCCTTTGTTAAGGCCACTAATTCATCGTTATGGTAAAAATCCTTGATATGCTCAGGCTTTGTGAGAGCGTCATAAAATGCTAATTCCTCCTGAGAAAGGCCGAGCTTTTGCCCATTTTTATATAGATTGGAGATTTCCTCAGCGGTCTTTAGAAGTTCTTTAATGACTTCTTCATTAGAAATCAGGCCGTTGTAATAAGCATTCATCAACTGTGAAATTTTCTCAGAGAATTTCTGTGATTGGACAACGTTTGTCCGCTTATACAGAGATACCTGTTCGGCCATCAGCTTTTTCAAGATCTCAACGGCAATGTTCTTCTCCTTCATCTTGGAGATCTCTTCGAGTACTGCAGGATCAAATAAGCTAAAATTCTCTCCAGCAGTTTTCTTGCTATCAAACAGACTGATGACGCCTTCGCTCTGAACGGCCGCTTTCAGTAGTTCATTGATTTGATCGTTGATTTCTTTCAGCGAAAGCGTTTTGCCTCCTGCTCCGCCATACGTTATTTTAATGATTGTGGAGCGAACAGCTTCCATATAGGCTGCTTCATGCCTTTCAGTGTCTGTAGTCATGCTGGAGCACAAGGAATGAGATTGCTTTAAGAGCATGGCTTCTTTCAGAAACAAGTCTTTTCGTTCCGGTTTCTTTGCATCCAGGACAAAGTTTACACCGCCGGTGATGAGCTTGGCCATCGTCAAAGGCGAACCGCCAACAAATCCACTGAAATCGAAACCGTGCAGAAGATCTTTGCAAACCTGCAGCTTCTCCTGAAATTTCGGATAGGCAACTTTGGCGATATTCATATCGCCGTACTTGGATTGATCCCGCTTGGTGTACTCCTTCATTGCAGACTTCAACGCAGAAGCAATACCAACGTAATCAACAATGAGGCCACCTTCTTTGTCCTTAAATACACGGTTGACTCTGGCGATTGCCTGCATGAGGTTGTACCCATGCATCGGCTTATATACATACATTGTCGCCAGCGAGGGTACGTCAAAGCCTGTCAGCCACATGTCGACAACAATGGCAATCTTCATCGGATCATTGTTATCCTTGAATTTGCGCGCCAACTCTTCCTTGTGAGACTTTGTGCCGATAATCTCTTTCCAGTCTTCCGGGTCGTTGTTACCGCTGGTCATAACCACACCGACTTTCTCTTTCCATGTCGGTCGAATCTCAAGAATTCTACGGTAAATTTTCATGGCAATGGGGCGGGAATAGGCAACAATCATGGCCTTTCCGGTCAACAGGTTTGCGCGATATTTTTCATAGTGTTCTACAATGTCATCGCACAGTGACTCAATTGTAGAATCGGCACCCAGCACGCTTTCCATCTGACCCAGCATCTTTTTGCTTTTCTCGATGGTAACTGCATCCGATTGCTGCTCAAGAATATCATATGTGGAATCAATCAGCGCCAAGGTGTTCTGGTCAAGTTTCAGGTGGACAACGCGACTCTCATAATAAACCGGACGGGTTGCGCCGTCCTCTACAGCTTGGGTCATATCATAGATATCAATATAGTCGCCAAAAACCTCACGGGTATTGCGGTCCTTTGCGGAGATGGGCGTACCGGTAAAGCCGATAAAGGTTGCATTCGGAAGGGCATCGTGGATAATCCGGGCATTGCCGATCACAGTATGTGCTTCTTTCTGGCCATACTCATTTTCAGACATTACGGTTTTCTCATCGAATCCATACTGCCCGCGATGCGCTTCATCGGCCATCACAACGATATTTCTCCGCTCGGACAATGGCTTCTCGCCACGTTCAAACTTGAACATGGTTGTAAAGATGATCCCATTGGCATTGCGTCCATCCAGAAGTGATTTCAAATGCTCCTTGCTCTCTGCCTGTACGGGGGTCTGACGGAGGAAATCCGCACATTGGGAGAACTGTGTATAAAGCTGATCATCCAGATCAATTCGATCCGTCATCACTACGATTGTAGGGCTATCCAGTACATCCTGCAGCAAGTGGGCATAGAAAACCATAGACAGGGATTTTCCGCTGCCTTGCGTATGCCAAAATACACCGCCTTTCCCATCTGTTTTCGTAGCGATTCTGGCCTTTTCGATTGCTTTGCGCACTGCAAAGTATTGATGGTAACCCGCCAGAACCTTAAAGCGGCCTTGCCCGCTGCCGGAGAAGAGAATAAAGTTCTTCAGAATATCCAGCAGCCGCCCCTTCTGGAACATTCCCTCATAAAATGTGTCGAACTGGGCATAGGCGGTATTCTCGTAGTTGCCGTCTTTGGTTTTCCACTCCATGAAACGGTCAAGGCCGGAGGTAATGGTGCCTGCCTTGTTTGTGGTAAGGTCACTGATCACGCAAATGGCGTTGTAATTGAAAATTGAAGGGATGTCCTGCATGTAGTTGCGGATTTGGTTGTATGCGTTTTCTGCGTTAACCTCATCTTTGGATGGACTTTTCAGCTCCATCAGCACTAGCGGCAGACCGTTGACAAACAAGATAATGTCCGGGCGGCGGTTGTTGCCATTTTCGATGTATGTAAACTGGTTGACCACATAGAAGCTGTTATTGGCTACGGTCTTGTAGTCGATCAGATACACGATGGATGTACGTTCCTCGCCCTTGACAAAGTACCTAACAGGAATGCCGTTCTGAAGATAGTCCATAAACTGCATGTTCTTCTGCAGCAGACTGCCTGTGTCAAAATTACGGAGCCTTCCGATTGCTTCGTTGATTGCGTTCAGAGGCAGTCCCTTATTCAATTTCACAAGGCTGTCCTGCAGAACAGCATCCAGCAGAGGGCTGGAATAATCCCGATCCATATTCGGGGCATAGATGTGGGTGTAACCCATGTTCTCGAACAGTTCTATGACTGCCTGCTCGAACATATCCTCTGTGAAATGCATAGTGATGCCTCCAAATCTCTATAGAATGTCCGCAAAAAAACGTCCTTTAACTTTTGAAAATCTCACTTTTGATGGGAGCAGCTGCTCTCCCACAGCAGAAAAGCCAACCACCATCATTGCCCATTCATATAGTTGCGGTGGAAGTTTGTAACACATTACCTTACCGCCTTCATCTAGAGTAACTAAAGGATTCCCTTTTTTATCAATACCAACCGAAAGTACATCATAATCCTTTGGGTCATCAGTAATAAGCAAAACTGGCTGCTTGCGAATGTCCAAGAAAACTTTTGCTCCTCTCTCATTCAGGAAAAAGTCTCTTGCATTGTGGGGTATTGGATCTACCGGAAGCTTGTTTCGCATTTTCGTGAAATGATCTGCCAAGCAATCACAGCAAAAAGAATTGAAATACTCTCCCTGCTTCTCAATATCAGCAATATCATCAACTGACGAAAAATGATCCATGTAGTTCAAAAGTGCAATGAATGTTATCAAATCATCAGAATAGTTTCCGGCAAATGATTTATACCACGCATTATTCAATTCGCAGATGACGAACCGGAGTTTTTTATATAGCGATAGTTGGCCTTCAGTTAACTGGAACCAATCGGGACTTAGAATTTTCTTGTCAAGTGGATTATCTTTCTCTGAATACGAAAGTTCATTGCTGATGGCCTTCATCAATTTCGCAATAATACCTGCAAAAATATCCGAGAATCGAACACCTATGCACTCCTTAGAGTCAACCTCCTGTGCCTCTGAAAAACCCACCCGCTTTGCTGCTTTTAGCGTGCGGCTATCGGCTCCATTTTTTCCTTCTTTATCAAGAAATAAAGCTATATCTGAAATTGAGTATTCTCTAAGATATTTAGAAAACCCTAAAAATGCAAAATCATAATTCCACTCAATCGTCTTTGGATCATGCGCATTTGAAATAATCGCCAGTATGTTTTGAAAAGCCTCTGATTCGGTTTCTTTAAGTGCAGGATTTCCTCGATCTTCTTCAATTCGGCTTAACAGGAATGATTGTAATGCCTGTACAAATCCAGCAGTGTCGCCAAAGGTGTGCTCAAGAATTTCTGTGGGGCGGTATAAGCAGATGGCCTTTGTTATTGAATATCTAACAGCATCCATGTCGAAGAAAAAGCTGTTTCTATATTGATCCAGCACCTGGGTCACAACGAACTCGATTTTACTTGCAAATGCAAAATACAAATAAATTTTCTGGTCGAATAATGACAAAAAATCATTTATAAACTCGATATTAGGCTTATTCAAAGAGGCAAGGCCATGGATGAACTGCTCTTGTCGTAATGTCTGGCTCTTTAGTTCCCCTTTGGATTTGCGGGCAGAATACTTTTTTTCAAACTTCAAATATGAATCTCTTATTACCTGCTCATCTGCTTCTTTCCAACCGAGAATGACCGCTATGAAGTTATCATAGTAATTAGGAGCACTAACAGTAGCAATGTTGATCTTTCTGCTATGTTCCGTTTCGTCATAGAAAAAATGATATTTCATACGTTTGCTCCCCCTTCATAAACGATAATTTAGCGGCTTAGAGCTGAACGTCGGAGACGTCGATCTCGCCGGACATGAGCTTCGGCAGCAGAGTATCACGGATTTGGGACAGTGCTTTCGATTGAACATCGTTTGCTTCCATAGCCTCATACATTGGCGCAACCAGAGATTCAAACTCTTCAAGGGCTGATGCGGAGGGGATGACAACTTCCATCGCATTCAATATATCCGTTGTCATGCTTGGGACGGCGGATCCAGCATTCATTGATGCGAGGTCTTTTGCCTTGACAAAGTGATATACAAACTTCGCTACATTCGGAAGTTTCATTTCGGTGTAGAACATGGTGTCAACAGACCAAAACGGTTGATTGACATACATGACGTTGTTCAGAGTCCCTTTTCTTGGAATCAGAACTGATTCCTTATTATACAGAGGGCGCTCAACATAGCGCATTATCCCACCAGAGCCATAGACGGGATAGATACCATCAGCTAATTTCTTGTGGTCTTTACCGTATTTTACGGTTATGAGATCAGATAGATGTCCATGCGACCATGCAGGATCAGGGTTATCAATGAACATTGAAGAGTAAATCGCCTGAGCCTGCTGCTGTAAATTATCGTTTATCTCAGTAATGTTAGCGATCTTATCATCAAAGCATTCCAGCAATTTAACTTCTCGCTTCTGCTCATCAATGGCAGGCAAGTCAACTTCTATGGCATATATTTCGTATCTGTCCGTAGAGGGAATGGCTGATCCACTGTCCATGCTATTTATGTCATAGGTTAAAAACCTATAGTATGCCCACTTAATATCTAATATATCCGGGTGAAGGTTTACTGCGTAGAAAGCAGTATCAATCACCGAGAAAGGGACAGAAGAATAATGTACTCCGCGATAGGCTCCTTTGCGTCCTAAGATAAATGATGGATGGTCGCAGAGTGGGGTCAGATTACTTGTTCCTATCTGACCGTTTGTTCCATACACAGGATATTGTCCATCCGTTCTTGCCTTGTCTTTAACAGGTTTGCCGTATTCAAGAGCAATAAGTTCACCCCACTTATAAATCATATCCAATCGCCCCCAGTCTCTCCTTAATCTCATTTTCCAGATCATGAGACTTTGCAAAGAGTTCGGACAGTTCGGAGGTTAAGCGGCTCATTTTTTCTTCAAAAGGTTCTCCGTCATCTTCCTGATCCTCGATACCAACATAGCGGCCCGGCGTGAGAATATAGTCCTGCTTGACTATGTCCTGCGTGGTGACAACCGCGCAGAATCCTCTTTGATTCTCAAGGTTGCCTGCAACATACGTTTTGTAGGTATCGGCAATTTTTGCAATGTCCTCATCCGTCAGCTCACGCAGCTTGCGGCTCACCATTGTTCCCAGCTTCCGCGCGTCAATAAATAAAGTCTTACCCGGCTGCTTTTTCTGCTTGTTCAGGAACCACAGAGAAACCGGAATCTGGGTGGTGTAAAACAACTGCGTCGGCATGGCCACAATACACTCCACCAGATCCGCGTTGATGATGTTTTTCCGAATTTCACCTTCGCCGCCAGATTGGGAGGAGAGGGAACCGTTGGCAAGCACCATTCCAATTTTCCCGGCAGGAGCCAGGTGATAAATCATGTGCTGCAACCATGCAAAGTTGGCATTGCCTGCCGGAGGCATACCGTATTGCCAGCGAACATCATCCTTTAATTTGTCAGCACCCCAGTCCGAGAGATTAAAAGGGGGATTGGCCATAATGTAATCTGCACGCATGGTCGGATGCTGGTCCTCAAGAAACGTATCTGCCGCATACGCACCAAGGTCTGGTTCGATCCCACGGATCGCCAGATTCATCTGCGCCATCTTCCATGTAGTTGGATTGGAGTCCTGACCATAGATGGAAATATTGCTGATGTTTCCGCTGTGGTTTTCTACAAATTTTGCCGACTGCACGAACATGCCACCGGATCCACAGCAAGGATCGTATACGCGTCCCTTAAATGGCTGGAGCACTTCAACGAGCGTTCGTACAACGCAAGAAGGCGTGAAAAATTCACCGCCACGCTTGCCTTCCTGCTCCGCAAACATAGAAAGGCAATACTCGTAGGTACGGCCTAAGATGTCCTTCTCGCTTCCATGTTCGATCATCTGGATATTGGTGAATAGATCCACAACATCACCCAGGCGGCGCTTGTCCAACTCAGGACGCGCAAAATTTTTGGGAAGAATATCCTTTAGACGCTTATTTTCTTTCTCAATGGCCCGCATGGCATCATCGATGACAGTGCCAATTTCCGGTGTATGCGCCTTAGCCGAAATCTCGTTCCACCTCGCACCAGCAGGAACGAAAAAGATTCCTTCGGATGTATACTCATCAATATCTTCTTCGAAACCATCGCCTTCGGCAACCAATTCCCTATGTTTCTCATCAAAGCGATCTGAAATATATTTCAGAAAAATCAGGCCCAAAACCACATTCTTATACTCAGATGCATCCATGTTGCCACGGAGAACGCAGGCAGCATCCCATATTTGCTTTTCGAACCCGATGTCAGCGGTATTTTTCTCTGCCATGATCATTTGCCTCCGTTCTCAAGCCTTTCCGATTTGGCGTCAGTCAAATCGTCTTTAACAAATTCCATAATGTCCCCCACATCACAGTTCAGCGCATTACAGATTTTCATTAAAACTTCTGTGTTAACATTTCCCCCATGACCAAGCTTTGCTATAGAGGTGGCACTTATTTCAGCCATCTCGCAGAGCTCTTTTTTTTTGATTCCCTTGTCTATTAGCAATTTAAAGAGTTTGTTGTAACTGAAACGCATAGTTCCCTCCTGGTTGATTTTTATAAGTTATTACGTTCTTTCCACGTCGTTCCAAGTGCGTCCAAATAGAGCACCCGCGCCAGGACTCAGTTGCAATACTTTTGTGGCCTCCAGAATTTTCTGGGTTTTGGGTGTATATGAGCCTTCCTTATCCATAGCGATAAATACCTGTTTAGGTGTACTGGCATACAATTCCACTATTTTTTCTATTGCATCGTCTTCAATGTGCTTCAGCATAACCGAGTCATGCGCTATAACGGGCAGCCTCGTCAACTGTAGAGGAATATCCTCGCTTACAACAGGTTTGTTAGAAAGACGATTTTCTCTATTGATTACATACATGAGTAACTGCCCAAGGAACTCGGCTTCTTTTCCATTTTCGAGAAGAGACGCCAGTTCCTTTTTCTTTTTGGAGGCCATTATCTCATCACCCTCTACAGCTTTTCCCATTGCCTCAAACATGTCGTCGCTGACAATCGGATTCAGGTAGGGCAGGACCTGATATTCAAAATGCTTTTTCGCTTCAGTTAGAACCTTTCTTGTACTGCAAATATTTTTAATTGCTTTTGGAACATCCACTTTTCGGTTAAGGAGATCGCTGACCAGTGACGGTGCAATATGGATTGGATTACCTTTCTTATCAACAACGCTTGGCATGTCAGTGATCCAACCCAATAAAAGTTCAACAACATCTTTGTCGTCATTGGGCGGCTGCATAGCGCTTTGAAGGCATTTTGCGAATTCAGCGAAACAAAGTTCTGTCACTGCGCTCTCTCCTTTCTAACTCGAAATATTATCGAATTCTACTCGAACTCTGCACTAATTACTTTTTGGGCTTGTCTCACTAAAATTAGTGGTGTAGTGAACCGATGGTGGCGACAAATTATCAGCTAAAATCCGACACTACTTATTGTATCATGAGATTTCGCAAAAATCTACATAATTTTGTAAACGCGAAAGTAAATTTCGCTAAGCAGCAGGATTTTTGCGATTGCATCTTGGTACATGCCTGTCAAACATCGCGTCGTTTGATCAGCGATGGCTCAACGATAGATGACGGTAAAACCGAATATCTACAGCTGCCTATTGAGCGGGAAGCTGCAATCCGGAATGGAGGTGACTCCATCAGGACTGCGGTTGGATTACTATTGCCACTTGGCAGCTGACCACGAGATTTCCTCCATTCCAAGCAAATCGAATGGAGGAAATTTCAATGAAAAACAAGGACAAGCAGTACTTTATTCCCGTCGACGGTGAGCTCGTCGAGGTTACCGAGGAAGTCTATCGCGCCTATTACCAGCCAATTTGGAACACCCGATATCACGCGCAGAAAAACGGCGAGTGCCGCTGCACCAAGGCCCAGCTCTGGAAATGTGATGGCATCTGCCCTGGCTGTCCGTACTATGCTGCCGGAAAGAAAGTCTCCATCGACACTCCCATTGGCGGTGAGGACGATGATCTGACGCTCGGCGATACCCTGACCGCCGGAGCTCCCAGTCCAGAATCCATTGTCGCTGACCGGGAACTGCTTCAGGCACTGTACGCTGAACTGGAACGGTTGGACCCGGACGGCAAGCGCATCTGCCAGCTCATCATGGCGGGGATGTCGGAACGGGAGATTGCAGCGGCCATGGGCAGGCGGCAGTCCACCGTCAACTACCAGAAACGGAAAGTCCTTGCAGCACTGCGTGAAGCACTGGAGGATCTCTACTTATAACAATGTAACCAAACCGGCCACTGCAGGTACATTCTGCGGTGGCCAGATTTTTCTCAAAAAAGTCTCAGATATTTTCGTTCAAAACAGCAGCTTTCCTCCAGTGGGTACTGAGGACAGGAACGGACAAGTCCTTAGAAAGGAGGAACCGCCGATGTATCAATCCAAAGCGGATACCAGGGCGGCAAATGAGGAAATCATCGGGCTGCTCATGGCAATTAGTACCGTATCAAAACGCCTGGCGCACAAGATGATCCGCGTGGCTCAGGCAAGTCAATCTCAGGAAGGAGGAAACCGTTATGAGCAAAATGAGCGAGATGGATGCCACCATCAAAGAACTGCGGGACATTGCTGCTTCTATTAATGACATTGCCAACTACTTGACCGGCTTGTTCAGTGCCGATGCTGAACACGAAGCAGAACCTGCTCCAGCTGCCCCGGAACCCCAGCTCGCCTTTGAGGATGTTCGCGCCATCTTGGCAGCCAAGTCTCGTGACGGCTTTACCGCTCAAATTCGTGCCCTTCTTCAAAGGTATGGGGCCCATAAGCTCTCCGAGATTGACCCGGTAAATTACAAGGCGCTGGTCGCAGATGCGGAGGGCCTGACCCATGGGTAAACATGCGCTTCTCTCCGCTTCCTCTTCCCGCCGGTGGCTGAACTGCCCACCTTCGGCACGGCTCTGCGAGAACTATGAGGATAAAAGCAGCGATTTTGCCGCCGAGGGCACTGATGCCCACAGCCTCTGCGAGTACAAGCTCCGCAAGGCGCTGGGCATGGAGGCCGAAGATCCCACTGAAAATCTCACCTATTACAACGGTGAGATGGAGGAATGCGCCAACGGGTATGCAGCCTTCGCGCTGGAGCTGGTTGAGCAGGCCAAGCAAAACTGCCCGGACCCGATCGTCCTGATCGAGCAAAAGCTGGACTATTCCAAATACGTGGAGTCCGGCTTCGGAACCGGCGACTGCGTGATCGTTGCGGATGATACGCTACACATCGTGGACTACAAGCATGGTCGCGGAGTGCTGGTGGAAGCCGAGGGCAATCCCCAGATGCAGCTCTATGCGCTGGGAGCCTTGGAGATTTTCGACTGTCTCTATGATATTTCTACCATCAGCATGACCATCTATCAGCCCCGCCGGGCCAACATCAGTACCTGTACGGTTCCCAGGCAGGAGCTACTGGATTGGGCAAACCAGGTTCTGATACCAACCGCAAAACTGGCCTTCAATGGCGGCGGTGAATTTCACTGCGGCGAGTGGTGCCAGTTCTGCAAGGCCAAAGCCGACTGCCGGGAGCGAGCCAAGGCTGTGATTGATGAGTCCGTAGCAGAAAAAATCCGGCAGCTTTACAAGAATTACCTCACCGGGATGTCGCTGGAGAATGCCGCGAAAGAGGCCGGGATTGAAACCTACCACGGTACCGTCAAGCGCATGATGGAGAACCGGCATTACCTTGGGGATGATTTCTACCCGGCAATCATTGATGTGGACACGTTCACGGAAGCCATGTTGGAACGGCAGCGCAGGATGAAAGCGCTGGGCAGGACCGATCGCAGCAAGCCCGCCGTCCTGAAAACCGCACTGACCAATTTCCACTTTGGCGAGGTGGCGGCCTACTATGATGATCCGGTCAGTCAGGCCGAATATCTGTACAGTCTGATAGAAAGCGAGGAAAGATAATGGGAAATGTTACAGTGATTCCTGCCAGAAGGCAAGTCGGAAACACAGCCCGGCAGCAGGAAGAAAAGCCGAAGCTCCGAGTCGCAGCGTACTGCCGCGTCAGTACTGACAGCGATGAGCAGGCTACAAGTTACGAAGCTCAGGTAGAACACTACACCGAGTACATTCAGAATCATCCGGATTGGGTGCTGGCTGGCATCTTTGCGGACGAGGGTATCAGCGCGACTACCGTTGAAAAGCGCCTTGGCTTTCAGAAAATGATTGCCGACGCAGTTGACGGGAAGATTGACCTGATTCTCACAAAAAGCATCAGCCGTTTTGGTAGAAATATCGTGGATATTCTGGACAATC
>OLSD01001741.1_pt1 | contig 17054 bp, 14 predicted proteins | sample 1672211 | NCBI WGS metagenome assembly OLSD01 (sample SAMEA3136659, study PRJEB25190) | human gut metagenome | reverse complement strand
ATCGATCGTCTTCATCATAGCACGCTTTTTAGCACTGTCAAGAGGTGAGTGCTAACGTTCACAAAAGGCGCTATGTTTGTTCACAAAATATGCAATAAGGCAGCCGCGGCTAGATTCCGCCGCCGTCTGGTGTTCCAGCAGCCAGCCGATTTCCCGGTCAATGCAGGAAATCCCCTCCGGGATCTGCTCCAGCGGACAGCCGACATAGCTCAGGCGCAGCAAATGCTGCGCGCTGCCATTCAGGCTGAACACCGTGCCCGGCATGAGCTTGACACCCTGCAGGCGCAGCCGCTTCCAGAGCAGAACAGCGTCCACATCGTCCGGGATCTGCATCCAGAAAAACACGCCGCCCGCCTGCTCCGGATACGGCAGGGACAAATGCCGTGCGTTCACGATCGCCTGCGCCATGCAGCGGCGCTTGCGCGCATACTGCGCGACCAGCCGCTCCAGATGCGCTGCATACAGCGCCAGCATTTCCTGCTGGAGCGCAGGGCTTGCGATATCTGCATTGAATTTTGCAAGGATCAGCCGCTTTTCAAACCGGCCGGGAACGAGCAGATAACCGAGGCCAGACCCGGCACGAGCGACTTGGAAAATGAATTCAGGTACAGCACGGTATCGCCGTCGTCCAGACCGCGGAGTGTCTGGCGCGGGCGACCGTCAAATGTCAGATCCCCAAGACAGTCGTCCTCAACGATCGTAAAGCTGTTTTCCTGCGCCAGCGCCAGCAGCTGCCGACGTTTGCGCTCGCTCCAGCAGACATTCAACGGGCACTGAAAATTCGTCATCGTGTAGTAAAAATCAATGGGCGTCTAATCGAGGATGGCGCGCACAGCGTCCATATCCGGCCCATCCGCCAGCAGCGGGACGGTCACTACCCGCGCACCGGCGCGCTGGAAGCAATGCAGCGCAACAAATTGCCGCGTCTCCTCCCGCGTCGCCAGCGGCGTGCTGGTGGCAAAATCATAGACCGGCCCGGTCTCCGACTGCCGGCCTGAAAACTGTCGAGCACCACGCCGTCGGCAAAGAACTCGAAATTATCCAGCGGCAGGACATAACACCCGCTGCCCTGACAGCGGCGGATATAACCGTTGGCCTCCAGCAGATCATACGCCTTTTCCACCGTGGCGACGTTGACCTGGTATTTCCGGCTCATAAACCGATACGACGGCAGCGGCTGGTCCGGCCGCGATCTCGCCGGAGAAGATCTGTGCGCGCAGCTGCGCACAGATTGGCTGATACAGGCGCTTTGCGCCGTCGCGGACTACGCGCATGCGCAGAATCCGGACTGCCTCGTCATCGTGGACAACACCTTTTCCACGCCGCTGCTGGTGCAGCCGCTGAAGCTGGGCGCGGATGTCGTCGTGCACAGCGCGACCAAGTATCTCAACGGCCGAGGCGACGTGGTCGCGGGCTTCTCGGTGGCGCGCAAGGAGATCATGGACCAGATCCGCATGGTCGGACTCAAGGACATTACGGGCGCAGTGCTCGGGCCGCAGGAGGCGTTTTTGATCCTGCGCGGTCTCAAGACGCTCAAGGTGCACATGGACGCCGTCTGCGCGAACACGCAGAAAGTGGTGGACTTCCTTGCCGGCTCCAAGTATGTGCAGAAAGTGTTCTATCCCAGTCTGGAGAACCATCCCGATCACGCCGTGGCCGTCCGCGAAATGACGCGGTTCGGCGGCGTTGTCTCGTTCGAGATGGGCAGCTTCGAGGAAGCCAAGAAGGTGCTCAACCACGTGCATCTGTGCGCGCTGGCCGTCAGCCTCGGCGACTGCGAGACGCTCATCCAGCATCCGGCTTCCATGACGCACTCCATGTGCACGAAAGAAGAGATCGAAGCCGCCGGCTTCTCGGATCGCCTGATCCGCCTGGCGGTCGGTCAGGAAGGCCCCGATGATATCATCGCCGATCTGCAGCAGGCATTTGAAGCTGCGCAGAGCTGAACCGATACAGCAAAAAAACAGGCTCGCGGCCGCGAGCCTGTTTTTTCATTTTCTTACTCAGCGCCGCCGGCATCGAGGCCATCGGCGATGAACATGGCGTCGCCAAACGAGAAGAACCGATAGCGGTTTTCGACGGCGATCTTGTATGCGTTGAGGATGTGCTCCCGCCCGGCCAGCGCCGACACGAGCATGATGAGCGTGCTCTCCGGCAGGTGGAAATTCGTGACGAGCGCATCCATGCACTTGAATTTGTAGCCGGGATAGATGAAGATGTCCGTCCAGCCGGACTGCGCGCGGAGCGTTCCGTCCGCATCCGCAAAGCTCTCGACCGTGCGGCAGGATGTCGTGCCGATGCAGACGACGCGGCCGCCATTAGCCTTCGTCTCGTTGACCATGCGCGCCGTTTCCTCCGGGATGATGCAAAACTCCGAGTGCATCGGGTGATCCTCGATCTCGTCCTCCTTGACAGGGCGGAACGTGCCAAGGCCGACGTGCAGCGTGACATAGCCGATCTTCACACCCATGTCCGCGATCTGCTGCAGCAGCTCCTTCGTGAAGTGCAGGCCAGCTGTCGGCGCGGCGGCGCTGCCAAGCTCGCGGGAATAGACCGTCTGGTAGCGCTCCTGATCCTGCAACTCTGCCTTGATGTACGGCGGCAGCGGCATTTTGCCCAACCGCTCGAGCACCTCCAGAAAGATGCCGTCATAGTGAAACTGTACGATCTTGTTGCCGTCGGCGATCGCATCGACGACCGTGGCGGTGAGCTCCCCGTCGCCAAACGAGAGCGCGGTGCCGGGCTGGGTCTTGCGGCCCGGCCGGGTCAGGCACTCCCACTTGCCGTCGCCAAGGTCGCGCAGCAGCAGCACCTCGACCGCGCCGCCGGTGCTGCGGTGGCCGAGCAGGCGCGCCGGAAGCACGCGCGAATCGTTGAGCACAAGGCAGTCGTTCGGACGCAGGAACTGCGGCAGCTCGTAAAAGTGATGGTGTGCGACAGCGCCGGTCGTTTTGTCCAGCGTCAGCAGCCGGGAGGCATCGCGGCGCTCGAGCGGCGTCTGCGCGATGAGCTCCTCCGGCAGGTCAAAATAAAAATCCGATTTTTTCATGCTACATAAGCTCCGGTATAGTAGAAACTGATAATCTCTTCATAGGTTTTGCCGTGTTCCTGCGCCATGGCCTTGGCCCCCCACTGACTCATGCCGCAGTTGTGGCCATAGCCGCCGCCGACGACAGAATAAGTGTCCGAGGCAGCGTCATACTCCACGGTAAAGTGGCGGCTGTTATAGCGCAGGCCGCAAACACTTGTCAGGAACGTGCGCACGGCGTCCTTGCTGTAGGTTTTGCCGCCGACCGTCACGGTCATGGCGTTGCCGATGGGCGTATAGGTGATGGAGACGTCCCCGACGGCTGCACGGGAGATGGTCGTGCTCCAGCTCTTGCAGTAAAATTCGATGTCCTTCTCATACGGGTCGACGACACCGCGCAGGTACGGCACCGCCGTCACCCAGACGTTCTCGGAGTCCTCGGTCGCGCCGCCGTCCGCCGCAAAGTAGAACGTTTCGCACAACTTGCCCTCATAGCGGACGAACTTCCCTGCCGTCTCATCCACGGCGCGGTCACTGTTCGCTGATGCGTCAAGTGTACCGTAATAGACCTGGCTGGTCGTCGTCCCCGTGACGTCAAATCCGTAGGTCGGCGAGCCGTTCATGTGGGAAGCGACATAGGTGCGCGCGCAGACCGCCTGCGCCTTGAGCGCCTCGAGCGGCCAGCCGCTGCTCATTTCATACGGCGTGACGCCCTTGACATAGGGCTCCAGACCGACGAAATTCACCAGCGTGAGCTTCTGCGGTTCCTGTGTGCTGAGGCGGGTAAACTGAAAATCGCCGTAATACGTGCACGACCGGCTGCCGTTGCGCTCCTTGCACTCGGCAATCTGCGTGATGGCAGCACCGCTGCCGTTCTGCGGTGCAAGCGAGAGCGAGCGGGTCGAGCCGCAGTCGAAGCCGAACAGGATCTGCTCCGTGCCGGCCTTCACGACCAGCACACTGCGTGCGCCGCCGGAAACAACTGTCCCCTGCCCCGCCGGTGCATCGTCCGCGCTCCGGTAACTGCCGATGCGCACGCGGTAGCTGCCGTTATAGTACACCGCATAGCCGCCGCAGCTGTTGGCCGCTGCCTGCGCCGCGTCAAAGCTCGCATAGGTGTCGCCGAGCTGGACATGATAAGCGCCGAACGCGCTGTCCCCAACCGTGACGTCCGTATCCGCAATAACGGTGACGGCGCTCTCCGCCGTCGAACCGACGGACTGGAACACACGATCGGAGTCATAGTATCCGAAGGCGAAGCCGGAACCGGTCTTGATCTGCAGATGGACCGCATCCAGCGCCGTCGAGCCGAAGGCCAGACCGACGCGGACGATACCGTTTGGAATGTTCGGCTGCTCATCGTCGTATTCACTGCCGCCGAGCAGCTGCGTGCCGCTCGCCGTGGCGGCATAGACGCCGCGCTCCGGCAGCTTCGCCGTGCTGCCGTCCGCGCCGATGGCATACGCATCCGCCAGCGCCAGCGTGTTTTCTCCGTCATTTACGTAATACTCCTGCGCGCCGAAGGCCGGCACACAGGGGATCGCAGCCAGCATGACGGTGGCAAGCAGCGCCGTTATCACTCGTTTCAGGCTTGATTTCATAGCGCACCTCGCTGTTTCGTGAGAGTGGTCATACGCAAAATATGACACTTTATTATAATGATTTTCTGCGCATTATGCAAGTGCTTTTCCATGGAAAAACGCCCCCGGAGATACCGGGGGCGTTACAGGTATGCAAATTAAAAATGCAGGAACATTTTTGCGATGGAGAAATAGATCAGCAGCGACACGGCGTCCGTGATCGTCGAAATGAGCGGACTTGCCATGACGGCCGGGTCGACGCCGATCTTTTCTGCGATCATCGGCAGCAGACTGCCCACGACCTTTGCGAACATGACCACGAACACGATCGTGCAGCAGACGGTCGCCGCGACCGACATCGTGACGGCGGTGTTGCCCAGCAGCAGCCGGTCAACGAGCAGCATTTTGATGAAGTTGGCCGCCGCGAGCGAGACGCCGCACAAAAACGCAACGCGCAGCTCCTTCCAGATCACGCGCAGCGCGTCCGAAGGGGATGTATCGCCCAGCGACAGGCTGCGGATGATCGCCGTGGAGGACTGGCTGCCGGAGTTGCCGCCCGTGCCCATGAGCATGGGCATGAACGACGCGAGCGCGACCTGCGTGGCCAGTGCGTCCTCAAAGTGCGTGACGATCATGCCGGTGAACGTCGCCGAGAGCATGAGGAACATCAGCCACGGGATGCGGTTTTTCCAGATATCCACGACGCTCGTGCGGGAGTAGGGCTTATCGGACGGCGTGATACCGGCCATCTTTTCGATGTCTTCCGTCGTCTCCTGCTCCATGACGTCAATGATATCGTCGACCGTGACGATACCGACGAGACAGCCTTCCTTATCCACGACCGGGATCGCGATCAGGTCGTAGTTGGAGATCATCTCCGAGACCTCTTCCTGGTCGTCGGTCGTGGAGGCATAGATGACGTTCGTGTCCATGATGTCTTCCAGGATCACGTCATCGTCTGACAGCAGCAGATCCTTGACCGTGACAACGCCTTCGAGCTTGCGCTTGGCGGACGTGACATAGCAGACGTAGATCGTCTCCTTATCCTCGCCGATCTTGCGGATGCGGGCGAACGCCTCGCGCACGCTCATGTATTTTTTCAGGTCCACAAACTCGGCCGTCATGATGCTGCCGGCAGAATTCTCGGGATATTTCAGGTACTGGTTGATGAGGTTGCGCGTGGCAGGCGTCGCCGTGCGCATGACACGCTTGACCACATTGGCCGGCAGCTCCTCCATCATGTCGACGGCGTCGTCAACATACAGCTCTTCAATGATGCCGGCAAGCTCCGTATCGGTGATGGAGTTGATGATCGTCTCCTGCTCCTCGACCTCGAGGTTGGCGAACACGGCCGCCGCAATCTCCTTGGACAGGATACGGAACACCATGGCCATCCGCTGCGGGTTATCCTCCCACAGCTCGCCGAGGAACTCGGAAATGTCAAACTCGTTCATCTCGCCGAGCTTTTGGCTCAGCGCCTTCATCCGGTGCTGATCGAGAAGTGCAAAGAGCTCGTCGTGCAGTGCCTCGTAATCTTCGTATTCCCGGTTCTGATCGTCCATCTCTCTGCCCCTCCTTTCCGTCCGGTCTCAAAGCATCAACCGTTCAGGTATTCTTTCTGGCTGCAGCTCAGGCTGTCAATGGAAACGCCCATGGCCTTGAGCTTGCGGCGCGCAATGTTGTCATCGATTTCCGCGGGGACCGACACGACGCCCGGTTTCAGCTGGCCACGCGTGCGCACCAGATACTCCGCGCTCATGGCCTGCACGGCAAAGCTCATGTCCATGATCTCCGCCGGGTGGCCGTCGCCGGCCGCCAGATTGACCAGCCGCCCCTGCGCAATGACATAGATCGTCTTGCCGTTCGGCAGACGGTAAGCGTCAATATTGTGCCGCGCCTCATAGATTTCATCCGCGCAGCGGTCGAGCGCCTCCATGTCGATCTCGACATTGAAGTGTCCGGCGTTGGAGACGATCGCGCCGTCCTTCATCCGCTCGCAGTGCTCGAGCGTGATGACGTCTTTGCAGCCCGTGACGGACACGAAAATGTCGCCGATGGCGGCGGCATCCATCATCGGCATGACCTCGTAGCCGTCCATAACGGCCTCGAGCGCCCGGATGGGGTCAACTTCTGTCACGATGACTTTCGCGCCGAGGCCCTTGGCGCGCAGGGCCACGCCCTTGCCGCACCAGCCATAGCCGCTCACGACGACGTACTTGCCGGCCACGACGAGGTTCGTCGTGCGCATGATGCCGTCCCACACGGACTGACCCGTACCGTAGCGGTTATCGAACAGGTGCTTGCAGTCGGCGTCATTGACCATGATCATCGGGAAACGCAGCGTTCCGGCACGGTCCATGATCCGCAGGCGGTGGATGCCGGTCGTCGTCTCCTCACAGCCGCCGATGACCTGCGGGATAAGATCCGTGAACTCCGTGTGCATCAGGTGCACAAGATCGCCGCCGTCGTCAATGATGATGTTCGGCCCGGCGGAGAGCACGCTGCGCAGGTGCGCCTGGTATTCTTCGTCCGTGCAGCCGTAGACCGCGTGCACGTCCATGCCCTTCGCCGCCAGCGCTGCGGCAACGTCGTCCTGCGTAGACAGCGGGTTGGACCCGGTGACGTGCATCTCCGCGCCGCCCATCTCGAGCACGCGGCACAGGTAGGCCGTCTTGGCCTCCAGATGCACGGAGAGCGCGATCTTCAGGCCGACAAACGGCTTTTCGCGCGCAAAATCGCTGCCGATATCACGCAAAACAGGCATATGTGCTTCCACCCAGCGGATCTTCCGCTCACCGGATGGCGCCAGGTTCAGGTCCTTAATCGTGCTCATAAAGTAACCTCCCGCTGTAAAAATCGTTTCAGGCGCTTTATTCTAACACTTTCGTCAAGCGTTGACAACCGGTTTTTCCGCAGAAAACGACCCGGAGGATGCATATTCCTCCGGGTCGCAGGAGATTCGTACCATCACCAGCCGCAGTACAGGCAGTATCCGATGCCCGCCGCCAGCGCGCCGGCGACGGAACACAGCCAGATCAGCAGACCGGTATAGGATTTTTGCCGCGGCCGTGGCGCGGGCGCTGCCGGTGCATGTCCGACGACATCGCGTGCCTGCTGCACCAGATCCGCCGCCGTGACGCCGCCGCTGGCGGCATCATCGCGCACGATGTAAATGATCTGCTCGAACAGCGGGCTTTCGGCTGCATCGACCACGACGACGCGGCGCGAAACGCCGTGGGCGAAGGCGATCTCGTTCGCATCAGCCGGCAGCGGGAGCGGCTGCACGGCGTCCGGTCTGCGGATGGGCTTGTTTTTTCGTTTCATCAGCTGCGCACCTCCACTTTTACCGCCAGGGCGGTCATGTCGTCGCTGCGGCCATATTCGCGGATCGCCGCGCGCACGACGCTGCCCGCCAGCGTTTTCATATCGCGGTCGTCCGAATCGCTCAGCAGCCTGCGCAGCCACTCGTCGCGGCCGTCGGAGACAACGCCGTCGCTTGCGATCACGGCCACGCTGCCGGGCTTGAGATGCATGTGCAGCTCGTCCGGCGCTTTGCCGCTCTCCTGCTCGAGGCCGGGCGCGAAGGACGTGCAGCGCAGTTTTTTGAGCGCGCCGCCGGACTTGACATACGTCGGCGCAGCGCCGTACTTATAAAAATCCGCCTCACCGGTGAAGAGATTCATGCACATGAGATCCACGGTGGCATAGCCCCAGTTCTCCCCGTCGCGCAGGAGCATGGCGGAGTTGAGCAGCTTCATCGCCAGCGCCGGGCTGACGCCGGAGCGCAAAAATTCCTCCAGCATGCCGACCGTGCTGATGCTGCCGTCGGCCGCCGTCTCGCCGCAGCCCATGCCGTCGGACAGGATCACGCACAGCTGCCCCGCGTCTGTCTTGAAATACGTGCCGCGGTCGCCGGAGACTGTCTCACCCTTCTTGCGCATGGACGCAATGCCGACGGAGACGGCCAGCGGCTCTGCCTCGAGCAGGAGCAGGCTGTCGTCACGCGCGGCGTTTTCCGGCATGCACAGGCGCACGCCCAGCGTTGCCGAGAGCTTGTCCAGATAGTCCGGCAGCTCCAGCAGCGGGCGCAGATAGCGGCTGTCGATCGTCACGCGCAGGCGGCCCGTGCTCTCGCGGAACACGGCCGCGTCCGCTTCCACGCCGATGGTGCGAAGCCAGCGGATCAGGCGCTGCTCCGCCAGCGGGTCAGCGCCGTAGCTGCTGTCGAGCTCACGGGAAACATTTGCGAGCACCTGCGCAAAGTCGGCATACTGCTCCCAGAGCACGGTGCGGTTTTCCTGCAGCGTTTCCTGCATCCGCTGCCGGTAGGCACGCAGGCGCAGCTCGCCGTTGACGACCTCAGTATACTCGTGCAGATGGACGCAGCGGTCACGAAAGTACGGCGGGAAATCCTCCGGCAGCAGCCGGCCGCGCGCCTGAATGCGGCGCGTAACATCGTTCATGATGTTGAGTGTATCAAGCGCCCGGCGCGTCCAGCACTCCTGCTGCAGCTTGCACCGGCAGCAGACGCGGTCGGCCGCACGGTCAAAGACTTTCGCCACATCGGCATCATTCTCTGCCGTACTTGCAGCCTGACACGCCGTGTCATGCAGCTGCTGATACGCATGCGCCACGCCGCCGACGCGCCCCGCGACATAGCGGCGCAGGCCGGACTCCCCGCTCCCGCCGCGCAGCGGCTGCAAAAACGCGCCGACCGCCACCACGAACTTCTTCGGGAGCACTAGATATGCGCCCATGGCAAGCGCCAGCTCCACGCCCGCGCCGATGCGCAGCTCCGGAAGCGGGATGCAAAACAGCGTCAGCAGGTACGCTGCCGCGAATATGAGCAGATAAAACCCACGCCGATGCTTGCAAAACTGCCCGGACAGCAGCCCGGCAACGGCATAGACGACCGAGAACAGGACGCCCGCACCGGCGGCCACGTCCATGGCGATGCCGAGGATCAGCCCGGCCGATGCCCCACACAGCGCGCCGCCCGTCCCGCTGAGGATGAGCAGAATGAGCACCGAGAGCGCCCGGCCGACCGACAGCGTGTCGAACAGCAGCAGATTGTTCACGCCCATGAGCAGACACGCCAGCAGAAACACGGTCGAGACATTGCGGCAGATCTCTGCATTGACCGTGCGCGGCTCCTGCGCGCGCAGCAGATCGTCAAGCCCATAGGCTGATGCGGCGCACAGCAGCAAAAACAGTACCATGCGGGACACCAGCAGCAGCGACAGGCCGCCCGTGAGCAGGCACAGCACCAGCCGCGTCAGTATGTAAGCCGCCGCGGAGACAGCCGACGGATACCAGCGCGTCTGCACAAACGGATGACTACGCAGAAAATATGCCGTCAGAAAAATCAGGCAGCAGCCGGCGGCGAGCTGCGTGCCGGTCGCAACGCCGAAGGCCGCAAAGTAGCCGAGCGCGCAGCCGGCAAGGCACAGCGCACCGCCGGAGCCATACCCCATCGCCGCCAGGAAAGCCAGACCGAACGGCGCCGGCGACCCGGCGATATGCGCCGTTGACAGGATCAGCCCGAGCGCAAAGCTGACGAGCATACCGACCCATTTGGCATTTTCACTTGCCGGCAACAGCCCGATTGGGCTCGGCAAGGCGCCGGGTGCACGCACCGGCCGGTCGTGTCCCGCGATCTTGACATTCATAACGGTTCCTCCTGACGCAAAACAGTTTACATAAATTATAGATTTTCATTGTTATGAAAACTGTCATTCCCCGCTGTCGCAGAAAATGTCTTTGCGCAGGAATCGTTTGCTTTTGGGCGCAAAAAAGCTGCCGGCCGCAAACCGACAGCTTTTGATGAAATTCCGTTTTAATCGCGTGGGCTCAGTCCTTATTGTCCGCCGGGTGCAGGAGGTGCTCGCCGATGCGGAACACGTCGCCGGCGCCCACAGTCAGAATAATGTCGCCCGGGCGGGCAATGCGGCGCAGCTCGGCCTCGATCTCCGCAAACGTCGGGTAAAACTTCGCGCCCGGGATCTGCGCGGCCAGATCGGCAGAAGAAATGCCGATGGTGTTTTTCTCGCGCGCAGCATAGATCTCCGCCAGATAGACGATCGTCGGGCGGCGCAGCTGCTCCACAAAATCATTGAAGAGCTTTGCCGTGCGGCTGTAGGTGTGCGGCTGGAACACGACGATCGTGCGCTGATAGTCGAGCGTATCCACCGCGTCGAGCAGCGCGCGCAGCTCACTCGGGTGGTGCGCATAATCGTCATACAGATCCGCGCCCTGGAACTTGCCCTTATAATCAAACCGCCGTCCCGCGCCTTCAAAGCCGGCAAGACCGTACTTGACGGCATTGGGGCTGACGCCGAGCACAATGGCCGCAGCCGTGGCAGCGAGCGCGTTGCGCACATTGTGGATACCCGGAACGTGGATTGTCACATGGGCAAACAGATTTCCCCGGTGATAAATATCAAACTCGGACGAAGAGCCGCGGTGCATGATGTTCTCCGCATACACGTCCGCCTTTGGGCTGAGACCGAAGGTGATGACCTTGCGCTCGATCCCGCGCAGTGCGTCCATGGTGTTGGCATCGTCACAGTTTGCGATCACTGTGCCGGTCTCGGCCGGAACGCGCTCGGCAAACTGGCGGAACGAGTGCTTGATGTCCTCGATGTCCTTGAAAAAGTCCAGATGATCCGCCTCGATGTTCAAAATCACGGCGATCGTCGGATTCAGCGAAAGGAACGAATTATAGTACTCGCACGACTCCATGATGATCGTATTGCCCTTGCCGACACGGTGGCAGGCGTGCAGCAGCGGAAGTGTGCCGCCGATCATGACGGTCGGGTCTTTTTCCGCCGCCATCATGATGTGCGTGCACATGGACGTCGTCGTCGTCTTGCCATGTGTGCCGGAAATACACAGCGCATTCGGGTAGCCGCGCATGAGCGCGCCCCATGCCTGCGTCCGCTCAAAGACCGGGATGCCGCGGCGGTGCGCTTCGTGCACCTCCGGATTGTCGTCATGAACGGCGGCCGTGCGGATCACGAACTCGATATCATCCGTAACGTTGGCGGCGCTGTGGCCGATGTGGATCGGAATGCCGCGCTCGCGAAGCGTGAGCGTATTGTCGCTCTCGCTCATGTCCGAGCCGCGGATGTCCAGCCCCGCATCATGCAGCACCTCTGCCAGCGGCGACATGGACACGCCGCCGATACCGATCAGCAGCCCGGTTTTCCCGGGAACCAGATAATCCTGAAAATCCATTCAAAGCACCAAATTTCATTCAAAATATTGTAATGTCCGGCGCAGCGGGACTGCCCAACGCCGCGCGAACTGGTTACAGACAGGTTACAGTTGTTATTTTCATACCGGGGTATTATAATACGTTTGACGCTACATTACAATATATTTTTTGCCGAAATATTTTTTGCCGAACCGGCCGCAAAAAGCCGGTTCATCCAAGGGAAAAGGAGCCAGAGCGCATGAACGAAGCCTGGAAAGAACTCAAGCAGGAGTGCGCGCAGTGCCGACGCTGCGGTCTCGGTGAGACGCGGCATCACCTCGTATTCGGTGACGGCGCCGAGGATGCGCGCATCATGCTCATCGGCGAAGGCCCCGGCGAACAGGAAGACCTGCAGGGGCTGCCGTTTGTCGGGCCGGCCGGCAAGCTGCTCGATGATATGCTCGAAATGATCTATCTCGACCGGGCGAAGGTCTACATCGCCAACATCGTCAAATGCCGCCCGCCGCACAACCGTGACCCGCAGTTCGTGGAGCAGAAATGCTGCGGCGAATGGCTGCAGCGGCAGATCGCGCTCGTCGACCCGGCGATCATCGTCTGCCTCGGCCGGATCGCTGCGACCGCACTCATCAAAGACCCGTTTCGCATCACGCGCGAGCATGGGCAGTGGTTTGATGTCAATGGCCGGCGCTGTATGGCGATCTATCACCCCTCCGCCCTGCTGCGCGACCCGAGCAAGCGGCCGGAGACGTTCGTCGATCTCAAAGCGCTGCAGCGGGAGATCTATACGCGCTGCCCGGAGGTGTACCCCGATGCCTGACGCACGCATCCGCCGCGCAGCCGCGGCCGACCTGCCGGTGCTGACCCGGCTCTGGCAGACCGCCTTCGGCGATCCGCCGGAGCTGATCGGCGCATTTTATCATCGCTTTCCGCCGCAAGCGGCCGCCTGGGTCGTTGAGGTAAACGGAACTGTTGTCACGGCAGCGCATCTGCTGGGCGGCCGGCTGCATACGGCTGACGGGACCGCTCTCCCCTGCGCCTATGTCTATGCGGTCTCTACCGATCCGGCGCAGCAGGGACACGGCTATGCGTCGGCACTGATGCGCCGCTTTGCCGCCGAAGCGGACGCGAACGACTGCGTGCTCTATACGCTCCCGGCGGAAGCGTCCCTGTACGCATGGTATCGGTCGGTCATGGGTACCACACAGACTGCCCGCGGTGCGCGGCTGCGCATCGCACGTGCGCCGGATATGCAGCGCCCGCCGGCCATCGAGCGGGTCAGCGCGCAGGCGTACGCCGCATTGCGGGAGCAGGCACTGCGCGGCCGCGCGCACGTGGAGCTGTCTGCTGCGCTGCTGGCATTTCAGGCAGATCTCTGCGATCTGTGCGGCGGCGCGCTGGTGCGCATCGCCAGCGGGTGTGCCGTTGCGGAGCGGGACGGAACGCAGCTGCTCATAAAGGAGCTGCTGGGTACGGACGTTTTGCCGGCCGTTCAGGCACTGCTTGCAGGCTTCGGCGCACAGGAGGCGCAGCTGTGTGTTCAGCGGCCCGACGGCGCACAGGCGCTGGCTGCTTACCGCCCGCTTTCCTGTGCGGCTCCGGATGCGCTCTGGGGACTTTATCTGGACTGAGTGAAAGTTTCATAAATTAGAAATACTTTTTGCCTTGCTTCTGTAATATTGTCCCGGTAACATTCTCTATCGAAGCAAGCAATCCGATTTCATTTTATCCTCACCCCTCAACAAAACAAAGCGAAACAGCGCAGAAGTGTTCTTCTGCGCTGTTTCGTTTTTGCGGGAAAAAATATTTCTTTTCGGACACCACGCGGAAGCGTGTCCGGTTACTGAACAAATTCCACAAATAATGTGAAAAAATCATTGAAAAACAGCAAAATTTTGAACAAAAGAAATCCCCTTCAGGCGGATATTTTGTTTGACAATTAACAACAAATCCGCTATACTTCAGGTGTATGAATAGATATCCACATCGGCAAAGCTGTCTGGGAATCGCGCATATATCCAAGCATTTTTGTCGGGTTTTCATAAACCGGAATGTCAAATCATACAAAGTCTGTTGTTGAATGCGAAAAATTTTAAGGGGGCTTGCACATGAGAGACTTGAAACACCTGATCGCATTTGAAAACCTGCTCCAGGAGGCCAACAACGAGTTGGTCCGGCAAGGAAAGGCAGACGGCAAGAGAGCACTGGGTTACACCTGCTACTTCATGCCGGAAGTTCTGCTTGACCTGCCCGGCTGCTTTGCAGTCCGTCTGAGAGCGCCGAAATGCACTTCTCCGGACATGGCTACATATTACATGTCCAGCCGTACTTGCCATTACGGCCGCAGCCTCTTCGAGCGTGCGCTCGAAGGCGGCTACAACTTCCTGGACGCTGATTTCGGCACCGAAACCTGCACGGTCACCTGCCGCTTCCAGGAGCACCTTGGCTACATGGACGTCATCCAGAATCCGGACTTCTTCGTGACGTTCACCGACGTGCCGTTCAAGAGAAACCAGAACAGCATCGAGCATTATGAAGGCCAGCTGCAGGCCCACGTCCTTGATCCGCTGCACGAGAAATTCGGCATCGACATCTCCGACGAGGCCCTCATGAAGGCCATTGACCTGCACAACGAGATCAGCGCGGTCATCAACGAGATCGGCGATTACCGCAAGCTCGATAACCCGACCATCACGGGCTATGAGTTCCAGGTCATCCAGCTCTGCTCGCTGGTCTGCCCGAAGGAACTGATCCTCCCGATGCTCAAGGAAACGGCCAAAGAGCTCAAGACCCGCAAGCCCGACAAGAAGAGTCCGTTCCGCTGCAAGGTTGTTCTGGCCGGCTCCGAGAACGACGACCCCGAGTTCACCAAGCTCATCGAGGGCTGCGGCGCCGAAGTCGTCTGCGACCGTCACTGCTACGGTGCTGTGGAGTCCCGTGCTCCCATCGTGGTCAAGGACGGCGAGAAGCCGCTGACCGCGATCGCCCGCCACTATCTCGAGACCAGCAACTGCCCGCGCTTCATGCCGCAGGATATCATGCGCGAGCGCAAGCAGCGTCTGGCCGACCTCGCCAAGGAATACAAGGCTGACGGTATCATCGTTGCCTCCAACAAGTTCTGCGAATACTGGAGCTACGAGCGCACGATCGACACCATCGTCATGCCGCGTGACTTTGGCTACCCGGTCTGCTCCATCGAAAAGGAATACATCAACGGCGCCTCCGGCCAGCTGCGTACCCGCTTCCAGGCCTTCGTCGAGAGCATCGAAATCAAGAAGATTCAGGAGGGCAAATAATGAAATACGATATGAAAGCACTTGCCCATGATTTCTGGTACGGCAAGCCCCATCAGGAGCGCCGTCTGGGCGATCTCTACATTGACAAGACCGGCCTGTACAAGCACAGAGAGTGGCGTGGCTTCCCCGACACCATGTACTACTTCTATAACATCTGGCTGTACAACTACGCGCACATGGTTATGGACGTTATCCGCTACGGCGGCCTCATCAACTTTGCCAAGGGCGTGTGGCGCTACCGCTGGGTCGGCCAGACCTACCTGCCGGTTCTGCACTGGTTCGACCGCGGCATGGAAGGTATGCGCGGTGAGGGCCTGAAGGCCTCCGCGTGGCACTACCGCGGCATGGTCAACGCGACCATCTTCCAGTTCCAGCGCATGTTCTCCTCCGACGCCAACATCCGCGGCGGCAAGAAGAACTACAGATGGCATCACAACGTTGCCCACAACGAGACCGTCTGGGGCGGCGTGTTCTATCCCTGGCACGGCAAGCTGACGAACGTCCCGATGGAGATGATCCCGTACTTCGTCACCTGCCACGTCAACAGCCACACCGTTCTCAACTACATCGACGCGGTGCAGTCCATCGGCCTGCCGGGCGATCCGTGCCCGATGTGCCAGGCGGAAGCCGGCCTGTTCGTCCTCGACGACATGCCCGATTACGCGCCGATCGTTGTCACCTCCAACGAGGCCTGCGACGCTTCCGTCGCCACCTCCATCCTGCAGGACTGGTTCCTCGACAAGCCGCTGTTCGCCATGCCGCAGCCGATGCAGTTTGACGATCCGCTGCTCAAGAAGCATTGCCGCGACGAGATTGAGCAGTGCTGGAAGTTTATCGAAGAGCAGACCGGCATCCCGTTTGACTGGAATTCCCTGGTCAAGTGCATCGAGTCCCAGAACGAGCTGATGAAGTTCGAGTGGGAGAAGTGGGATGTCGCCGCCAAGACCAACTACTACCCGGTCAATGGCGTCGCGCAGGCTCTGTACCGTATCTACCAGTCCCAGTTCGGCGATCTGCCGGTCTGGCACGAGGTCGACGGTCACGTCCGCAAGATCCTCAATAAGTGCGTCAGAAAGAAGATCAACAGCTTCCCGGAGACCCGCCACAGAGTGCTGGCATGGTCCTGCGCACCGCTGTACTACTCCAACTGGTGCACCTGGGCGTATAACTGCTGGGGTCTGAACACCGTCATGAACATGGACTCTCTGATGTTCAACATGACCATCCGCACCGACAGCTATGACCACTGCCTGGACGACATGGCACAGTATCACATGTGGGCTCCGATGCGCCGTATGGCCGTCGGCGGCATGCACCACATCTTTGAGTGCTGGAAGTACATGGAGGAGTTCAACTGCGACATGGTCATGATGTACGATCAGCTGCAGTGCAAGGGCATGCAGGGTGTGCACGGCCTGTTCGAGGACGAGTTCCGTGATAGAAATATCCATGCGATCTGGATGCCGCACGCGCTGCCTGACAGCCGCACCGTGTCCCGTATGGAGATCCGTCAGATCGTCAACGATTACATGACCACCGTTATGCACGAGGAGCCTCTCGACCCGACGCTGCTTGAGTTTGACGACTCCATGACTTGGTAATTAGAAGGAGGAAACGAAATGAAAGCAAAAATTCTGAAAGCTCTTCTCATGGCGCTCGGCGTCAACGCCGCGCTGTTTGCCGTTTTCTTCTTTGACCTGGACGGCAAATTCCTGTTCTACGTGGTCGAGCCCACGCTCAAAAAGCATTACGACAACATGCCGCGCCGCGACATGACCAAGATGCCGTATGAGATGAACAAGCCGAACTACGAGTACAACGTCTGATCACCTTACAATCTAAAAACATAGATATAAGAGATAGATATAACAGAAGGAGAAGTAATACTATGAAATACTTTGGCGGATGCGACGTAGGTTCCACCTACACGAAGGCAG
>OLSD01001730.1_pt1 | contig 17145 bp, 16 predicted proteins | sample 1672211 | NCBI WGS metagenome assembly OLSD01 (sample SAMEA3136659, study PRJEB25190) | human gut metagenome | reverse complement strand
AAATGACTACGCAAACACTCTTGGTACATAAGGGCACGACGATTCATGTTGTTCACCTCTTTTTCTGGATACCAGTAAAAATAAGCCATGAAAAGCATCACCATAAGGATATAGACCGCAATAAATTTTAGGGCATTATAGAACCAACGTTTAAAATCTAAAAATATGTACTTCTTCATTTTTTTTATATGTTTTTTGAGTGGTTAAAATCCAACTTGTCTCTTAGAATGAGATTTACATGACGTTTGCATATGTATAATAACACAGCGTTAATATATCTGATTTTCTCTATGAAGGAAAGACCTCTGAAGTCCGTGCCTCCCAAGAGGCTTCTCAAATAAGGTTTACTTTTCATATGTGACAATATTTATAGGGTGAAACAGATTTATCCATAATCATATTTTATGATTCTGGTGCAAATATAGTCCATACCTGTGTAAGTTCGTTTCACACAATAAGATTTTTTTCATGCACCATGCGCAAAGATTTATACATGTTGTTAAAACACAATATTGCCAGAATTCTTTTGGATTTAAAACATTTAAGTTATCGGTTAGTCATTTGCAAATTTTAAATTCATTAATTCTATATCGCAGCGAAGCGAGAATAACTCTTAACTCTTAACTCTTAACTCTAAATTCGATTTGCTGTAGTTCGTTCTGTGATATATTGTTATCTTGCATATATATTGTCCTTAGGAGAGCAAGTGCCGCCCACTTGCAAGATTCGTGCGATTCGTGCGATTCGTGTTCGAAAAAAAAATATTAGCGTATGAATTATATTAAGTTGACCACAAATCTCCCGAATCCCACGAATATATACCATGTCGCAACCTACAAGATTCGTCAGATTCGTGCGATTAGTGTTCAAAAAAATATTCGCGCTGTTTTCCTCACACAAAATCCGTCTTGTATCTCGTCTACTCGTCATCTTCCCATAATACATATTATATATAGATTATTTAGAGTTTCGGCAAAGAAATCCCCATCCTGTATCTCTTATTGGTACACCTTGCCGCTATCTTTGTACCAGATTTATAAATAAAGAAAGGAAATGATATGACAAAGACACGCATTCAGTATATCAAGGAAGCTGCCAAGAAGCTTGTTGACAGCAAGTTGCAGCGATTGAACGCAGCAAAGACGCAGGAGATATTCCAGGGCGTGATGCAGACGGTGGGTCTGGAATCACTGGAGGAGGTATATCTTTTTGTAGCACAGTTCGATCTTACTTGTCGCGACCGGACGTCCAACATGGACGACTTGTCATCATACTTTGAGTGCTCGTCACTGGATATGCTGGAGTTCATCCCTGCACTCAAATCATTGGAGCGCAAAGGACTGCTGGTGCGCCGCTACAAGAGAGAGAGCAACATCTTCAAGCAACAGTTCGTGGTAAGCGATGTAGTGATGGCTGACATCATAGACAACAGGCCTGTGACTATAGGCAAGGTGGACGTAGGCAATGTGCAGACAGACAAGTATGAGTTCTGCAAGAGCATTGCAGAAAAGGCAGACGACGATGAAGTGGTGACCGACGACCTGGTGCTGTTCACAGAAAAGCAAGAACAGAGTTGTGCCCAACTGCCTCTTGTAAAAAAGATAAGGAAGGATGTGCCCGCCATTCTCAACCGCATCTTGTTCTATGACATTTGTCGTGACAACTTCGAGTATGATGGGTTACAAAACTCAGTCGTCACCACCACGATGAAGGACATATACTCAAACATCGGCCAGCGCATACTGACGAAGAAGTCCATCATGAATGAAGAGCACCCACTCATACGGCTTGGACTGATAGAACTTGTGGACGAAGACGAAATGAGCCTCACCGATGAAGGGAAGAAATACTTCTATGAAGATGACATACAGGCATTCTGCCAACCGCTTGAGTGCAACGATATCTATGACTTCATGGAGAAAGTGAAAGACTATTTTCATGACAGCGATAATTATGACTCCAGGAAATCCACTTGCGCCTCAAGACTCAGAAAGGCTTTGCACAAATTGGAAAACGCCAACAAGCATATCCCCATCATACAGAAGCTCTGCCGCCTCATCCCCGACGAGTTCGAGCGGGTATTGCTATACTCTATCGGCGGCAATATGATAGACGACGAATCCACTTCGCTCTTCTACGAAATCAGGCGGCTCTATCCGCTCCGCCAACGGCAGGCCATCACCAAGGAGTTCAAAAACAATGAGCACACGCTGCAGAAGAAAGGTCTGGCGGCCATAGAGAAGTCATCTGCAATGTATGGCGAAAGCACCACCATTCTGCTTACGGACAAAGGCAAGGAAGCACTGCTTGGTGAAGATGCTGCACTATATATAGATAATGTGTCAGACAAGCAGTTGCTCGCTTGCGACAAGATAGCAGAAAAGAAGTTGTTCTTCTCCGGCGAACTGAAGGAGCAGCTGTCGCTCCTCAGCAACAGTCTGAGCGAGGAACATTACAAGGCTCTCTGCACCCGGCTGGAGGAGAACCGTCTGCCTAAGGGCATCGCCGTGCTGCTCTATGGCGAACCGGGAACGGGAAAGACCGAAAGCGTGATGCAGATTGCCCGGGCCACGGGCCGCGCCATAATGCATGTAGACATCAGCGCCACCAAGACCTGTTGGTTCGGCGAGAGCGAGAAACTCATCAAGAAGGTGTTCACAGACTACCGCCGCCTTTGCGAGAAAAGCAAGACATGTCCGATACTGCTTTTCAATGAGGCCGACGCCGTGTTCTCCAAGCGCAAGGACGCAGGCAGCAGCAGTGTGGCACAGACAGAGAACGCCATACAGAACATCATACTCGAGGAAATGGAAAAGCTCGACGGCATACTCATAGCCACCACAAACCTTGCCGACAACCTCGACCGCGCCTTCGAGCGTCGCTTCTTGTTCAAGATACGTTTCGACAAGCCCACTATAGAGGCAAAGACCAGCATCTGGATGAGCAGGTTGCCAAATCTTTCCTCCGAGGATGCACACACACTGGCTTCCAGCTACGACTTCAGCGGCGGACAGATAGACAACATCACGCGAAAGGCGCTCATGCAGGAGATTATAAAAGGGGAAAAACCTACTCTCAACAATCTTGTCACTATATGCAGCGAGGAAAACATTTCCAGAAACAGCCACAGGAAGATAGGATATCTGGGATAAAAACAGACAACCCTCCACCCCAACATTACACATGTTGGAATGGAGGGTTGTCATATTTCCGCTTCCCCGTAAAGAATCACATGGAATACCCTACATAAACTTCGCCTTTATAAACTGCGGCACCTTCCATGCCATCTTCATCAGCTTTGTCAATGTCACGGGCTTGAAGCCATAGCCTGTATACACCCGGATGTCCTCGTCCCACATCTTCTTGCGCTTCGAGGCATCCGTACTCATGCCGCCCATACGCATTCTCGTCACGAATTCGGGCAGGTAAGCCACCTTCAGATGGCAGTTATACAGATAGTCAACCAGCAGATTGGTGTCAGCGGCAATCTTATAGCTCTCATCATAAAGACCATGCTTCATCATCACGTCGCGCCTGATATAACAGGTAGGATGCAGGGGCAGCCAACCGCATCTCACTTTCCATCGGGCATACCTGCCGCCGATCCATTTCCTCACCACCTTCCGGGTATTCCGCTCATTCACGAAGATGCCGTCGGCATAAAGGAAATCACACCCCGTCTCCTCCATCTTCTTCACCACGTGCGACACCGTGTCACTGGCATACACAAAGTCATCCGAATGACAAAGACCAATCACGTCTCCCGTCGCCATCCTGATTCCCTTGTTGATAGCCTCATACATACCGCGGTCCGGCTCGGAAACAAACTTCACCCTGTCTTCATGCCCGGCGATGGCCTCCTTAATAACCTCAACGGAACCGTCCGTAGAAACGCCGTCCACAATGATATACTCGATGTCGGGATAATCCTGCGCCAACACGCTCTCTATACAACCGCGTATCGTCTTCACACGGTTGTAGCTTGATGTTATAATCGAAACTTTCATATATTCTGATTCATTCCTTAATCTTCCTCTCCCTGATCTTCACCGCCGGATTGCCTTGGTAAATACCATTCTCCTCCATATCCTTTGTTGCCACGCTGCTTACAGTCAGTATGGCATTGCGATGCACCGTCACCCCAGGACAGACTGTTGTCTTGGCGCCAATCCATGCCCCGTCCTCCACCTTTATGGCAGCATTGCGGTATGGCATCGACGAGATGCTGTAGTCATGGTTGCCCGTAAGCAGCATAGCTCCCTGCGATATACACACATTATTGCCTATAAAAACCTTGTCGAGATTATCTATCCAGCAATCCTCACCAAGCCAGCAGTCATCACCCACCACCAGGTTCCATGGTGACTTGATGATGACGTTATTCTTTATCACCAATCCTTTGCCTATCTTTGCCCCGAACATGCGGAGCAATGCTATCTTGATACCCATAAACGGATTCCACGAAGCTCTCACCATCAAGGCATTCACGAAATACCATAATGTAGTCTTCAGGAATCCTGCCCCTTTGTTGAAATCCGTTCCATCAAAGGCAGCAAGTCTTACCTGCATTGTGTCCATATAAAAAAATCAATAATGATGTTTGGTAATTAGTCTGAGATTCAGACTAATCTTGTTTTTGTAATAACTTTTTGCCTCCATAGGCATCAGAGGCTTATATAGTCGGCAACGCTTATAGAAATAGAATACAGACTGCAGTTTCCTGCACAAACTATTACTTTCATCCCTGTATTCCACTTTCTTCTTGCCGAAATTACCACCTTCAAATATCTCTTGCAATATAAAATCTGCATATTGCATATCAGCCCCAAAAGGCAGCTTGCCTTCCTCCAATCCGAGATGATTCACCATGATGAATCCCAGGCTCCCGGCAACAGCCGTCAGCTGCAGGTCCTCCATATAAGCATTCAGCTTTTCTTTATCTATCTGGTCATGGTATCTATCCAGATAAAGCGCCAAATCACAAATCTGCCTCAATCCGATACCGGCTTCCAGCAGATGTCTGCTGATATGAATGATTTGATGAAGCACAGACAAGGTCGGCGGCACGGTTTCTATCCGCTCCCCACCAATCTCCACAAAGAAGGGCTTGCTATTGGCAAACTCCTCATCAATAATCCGCTGAAGCCGCTTATGCAAACGTGGATTTTCAAACAAGCACATATAATAATGTAGCTCCACGATGTTTTTCCCGACTGAAAAAGTGAAATGCTTACGCTCCCTTTTGTTGTCCGGAGAATCTGCCGCCCCTCTGTCCACTTTCTCCGCCCAAGCTACAGCCTTGGAGCAGTCTTCGCGACACTTGAAATAAATGTCTATGTCGCCGCATTGGCGGTGCAATGGATAAGGATAGTTCGAAGCAAATGCCTGCCCCTTCATCAATACGGGCGACAGCCCCATCGAATCATACTTACAGAACAGCCTTCCCACCAAATCATCAAGTCCGCCGTTCATCTTTTCCAGATTAACCACATAGCCAAGCCAGCGTAGCTTGTCTTGGACAGAGACTTGATTCTTATCCATCAGGTTGAACACATCCGCCACGACGCCCACCACACATTGCTCCATGGCAAGCCGGAACAAGTCCCTCCAGTCTACATCCCTGACCTCCCCTGCCAGTTTCTTGTCTTGCCACAAGCCGCACCTCAGTAGCAGGAACAGGGTTTCCTGTGACTTCGTCATATCGCAGAGAAGATTTCATCCATATTGTCAATATACTGTCTTTCGGTATATTTCGCCTTCACCTCCCGATAGTTCAGCATGCAGACATCTGCCAGTTTTTCCCGATGCTCATAACAATCCATGAGATAACCATATATCTCATTCACATCGATACTCAGCTTACTGCAGGCAAAGCCATTGTCATGCGAAGCAATCTCCGGTATGCCGGCATGGTCGGTGGTGATTACAGCCATTCCGTTTCCCATTGCCTCCAAGATGGATATGGGCTGACCCTCGTTAGGATAACGGGACAAGAGCGAGAAAATATGACATCGGTTCAGCAGGTCCACTTTGTCCTGTCCTCCCACCACGCCATGAAACTCCACATTCCGCAACCCTTCCGTATGCTCCTTGAAATATGTTTCCTCAGCAGGCTCAAAGAACTTCCCGGCAAAGTGGAAGACAAACTTTTCGCCATCCCCCCGCTCTGCAGCCATCCTTGCCAGTTCCAGCATCTCCCTGTATCCCTTGCTCTCGATGAAGTTGCTCAGATAGAGTATATGAAGTGCACCCCCATCCCTCATCTTCGCCAACTTGTCATCTACGGAAGGAGCTATAAAGGCATCGTCCACACAATTCGGACAGACAAAAATCTTGTCATCCGGCAGCATACCCTCAAAGATTCCATGCAGCGAATGTCCGAGCACGATGCCGCCAGCCAACCGCTCCACGGCGTGATAATTCATCCTTCTCTGCCATCCGGGAATGTCATTGTCCACCAGCTGCCGGTAATATCCGCCATGTATATGCACGATACATTTCTTTTCCCTCCACCGTATCAACTTCAAGAACACCAGGTCGCGGAGATTCCCCCCTCTGGTCTGCGATGGAGTGAAATAAACCACGTTGCTCTTGCATCTCATCAATGCCAGCAACGACAGCAAGAACCTCTTGTTATTGGTAATATCAATCTTGGAGAAATGATATTTCTCCTTCAACCGGGAGTTATATAATGTCTCCACCGCCTTCGACAAACCATGCATCGGAGGCGGAAACTGGGCTAAAAAACAAATTGATTTCATAGTGATTCAAATACTTTTATATGGGCCTCCGCCATCTTCTCCACGGTATAGCCCTTTATCTTCGTCAGATTCTCAACAGCCAACCGCTCTCTACGCTCATCATCAGCCATCAATGTCTCCATGATATTCTTGAGTTGTTGCGGATTGTCAATGTCCACCAAGCAATCCTTGTCTGATATAAGTTCCATGCCAGCCACGCATTTGTTGGTTGTCACCACAGGCAGGCCGTATGCCATCGCCTCATTGATTACCAGTCCCCAGATGTCCTCTCTCGTAGGCAACACAAACAAGTCGGCAGCCTTGAAATATTCCGCCAACTCATCCTTTGTCTTGAAGCCCACGAAATGCACCTGAGTCAGATCATATTTTCTCTGCATCTCCAAATACTCTTCTGTCGGTTTGCCTCCCACGATGTAGATGCCGGTATTCCTGTCCATATCCTTAGCCGCCTCCATCAATACGTCAAAGCCTTTGCGATGGATAAACTGTCCTACGGCAAGAATCACCTTAGACTCCTTCACGCCGAGCCTTTTTCTTATTGACAATTTTTCATCCTGTGCTAATGGATGCTGAAGAATATCAGCATCAGAAAGTGACGAGAATGGATAGCGGTGGATTTTTGCAGCATTCCCGGCATAATAATTAACATATTCATCGGAAACACAACTTGGGCTGAAATATGCCTTTGCCCCTTTAAGAAAGAATGATTTAAAACGTCTTTTGAAGCTATTCTCACCATAACCGGCCATCGCCCCGTCCAACTCGTAATAATATGGAATATGGCGCAACTTAATTGAAAGCAATGCCGCCATTTCCGTAAAATAGGCATAATTGGTTACAACGACATGGTCATAATCCATTTTTTTCAGATATTTGAAAATATCCCAGTTGACTTTCTTTTCCTCTATCTCTCCTTCTTTCAGGAAAATTGCCTTGAAATTCTTTATTCCATCCTCCTTCCAATTAAATGTAATACCAGGTGCCCGCTTGGCCTCAAACAATACGGTCAAATCATAATATTTGCCCAATATTTCATAGAAATCAATTCGATAAGGAGCCGGAATATTTGTGATAAAAAGAACTTTCTTTAGTTTTTGTTCCATAAATTAATATATAAGGATTGAAGTTTCTTTGATTCTATATTAATGTTGTAATCAGATTCATATATATTGAATAAAGCTCCATTTCTATCTTTCTTATCTTGTGTTACTGAAAGTATAGAATTAACCCATGCCTCTTTTTTCAAATCAACAAACGACACATTTTCTGCAATTTTTGCGGCTTGCGGTACTTGTGATGACAATAAAGAAGGGCATCCATTCACTTCTGCCTCAATTGCCACAATTCCCAAACCTTCAAACAAAGAAGGAAGGACAAAAAGGTCAAACGCATTATAGTATTTATTGGCATCATCCCTGACCCCTGTAAATACCACATTCTTATCAAGCTTTAATCTTGAAACTTTCTCTTTGATGCTTTGCATAAGATGACCTTCGCCAACCAACATAAGTTTGCAATTTGGCTTTTCCATTACAACATCTGCAAAAACATCTATTAAGAATGTATGATTTTTCTGGGTATCAAAGCGACCTACATGTCCTATAAGGAATTCATCATCCCTGACACCATACAACTCTCTGATACGCTTACGTTCTTCTTCATCGAAAGCAAACCTCTCCACTTCAATGGCATTACGCACAACGGTAAAAGGCTTGTCCCCAAACAACCATCTGCCCGCAACGTCAGAACATGCCATTCTATGAGTAGCATACTTGTTTATATTCTTTCTTGCTTTCTCCAGGAAGAACAATTTAAGAGGGTTCGTCGATAGATGTTGAGTATTATGACTATGCGCTATGCGAACAGGAACGCCACATTCTTCCGCTATTCTCTGCACCCACGCCCCCATGGCATCCATGTGCGTATGGATTATCTTATAGTCACCATTCGTTATAATTTTCTTTAGTCGATAAACACAAGTAAAGGGATGCGTACTTTTCTTTGGTAGCACAAAGATTCGTCCTCCCATTTTCTTGATTTCCTCATCATAATACCCATACCCACCGGCATCATGAACAATAAAATCTATTTGGATCTTACTGCGGTCAAAATGACGATAATAATTCATCATGTATGACTCTATGCCACCACGATTCATCAGTCCGCCATTAACATATAGTATTCTGATCATAATTATTTATACGATATAGTTATCTTCCTCCAATCAAGATTCTGTATATCCTGTTTCCTGAAATTATATTTATGCAGGCAAGAAGAAGAAGAAACACCAATACAGGCGTTATCAATTGTATTGAATTGATACATAAATGATTATGAGGAAGTATTTTAAAAATTAATTTTTGAAATATGTTTATTATAAAGAAATGTGTGCAATAGATGAAAAACAATCCATGCATCCATTTTTTCTCCTTAAATTTCGTCAATGTCCATTTCGCAGGAAAACAGTCATAAAGCGCCCATACCAAAACAGGTGATAAGAAGCGAAACAAAAACATTCTTCTATCATCAAGATATGCTATTGCATACAGCCCAACCATTACCACAATGCAACCAACTGCAATTTTTCTTTGATAATTTTCGGTGGGGGGGGTAATCATATATAACTTATTATAACCTATATATGCACCTAAAAGATAAACAGGCAGCCAATGCCAAATGCTTTCATATTCCATACTGTATGACATGTTCAAAAACACCAAGCCACAAATGCCAACAACCATAATAATCTTACTTTTTAGCATAACGTAGAATACTGGTGACATAAGGCAAAACACAATGAGGTCTTTTACAAACCAAAGGACAGTATATTTGCTGTTTATTATTGATAACAATATTCCTGCAACGTCACTTGGAACCGGTGGCATATTCATCATGGATGCAATGAAAGATATATGCGTCATCGCCCAGTAAATCCCTACAAAAATTATATTCCACAGTATGTATGGAATAACCAAAGACCTAATCCTGTTTCTCAATTTATCCTTTATCTTCGACATCGCTGAAATACTTTTGTAAAACAGCATTGCAGAAATGAAAAAGAACATAGGAACTCCAACTTGCGCAAATACTACTACTGCATGTATAAGTGCATAATCTCCCTCATTATTTATTCCTATCCTGTTTAAAGGTTTTGAATGGAGCATGACGATGACAAAGGTCAACGCTATATTCAATATCAAGACCTTGTTATGAAAGTAAGTATTTAAAGTTTTTGTATCCATTATTTTCCAGCTAACCATTTAACGTTTGTGTTGATAAATTTTGATATTGGTAGAACTAATATGAGGCCTAACAATATTGAAATAACCCAATAAATATAATCCTGCCACAATAAGCTATTTGAAAGCAGTCTATTCTTCAATGTTATAGGAATGAAAAGGCAATAGTAATGCATTGCAAAGACAATAAGCGACAATTTTCCATATTCCATTATAATACTACAGATTTTAAAGTCACATGATATGTTTGCAGAAAGGCTGCATATCAATAATATTGAAGAAATGCTTCCCAGAAGGAATAGCAGGCAATTTCCGTAATTCATTTCATACATTTCAACTTTATTAAAGTTGAAAGCAATAGAAAACAATGCCACAATTAATACCAATTGCCAATATCTTCTAACTAATTTGTTTATTATCTCTTTTGTTTTCATGTAGTAATTTCCACAGATGATAAAGAAAGCTGCTATTAAAGATGCATCTAATGACATGGGAAGTGGTTTGATTTCCCATTTACTATACGAAAGTCCTATTAATAGAAACATGATGCCGATAATCCATTTACCCCCCCCATTTACATATTTAAATACAGGATAAATTAACATTTTTGCGAAAAACAAACAGGGTAAAAACCACAATACATGATGGTATTGAGCCCCCCAACGCATACCTATAAAGATTCCTATAAAATTATTGGAAACATTCCCTACAAGGAGTTCCTTATGGAATATAATTGACATTATATAGTTAAATGCAATGCTAATCAAATTAAAATAGAAATAAGGCAATAGTAAGGACTTAATATTCTTCTTCAAATATGTGTAAAAATCATTTTTACACTGTCTGCTGATAAAAAACCCCGAAAGGAAAAAGAACAAAGGCATGTGGAAAGAATATATTATGCCATGTGGTATCTTAGGGCAACAAGCATGCCCCATTACAACTAAAACAATTCCTATTCCTTTGGCTATATCCACCCAATTTTCTCTTTTACTCCCCATGTTCTCCAACCTCCATCCTTTTATTTCTCATTAATGTCGCTTGGTGTATAATAGGCAATGACAAGACAAAACAAACAAGAAAGTTTTGACGAATTCCTAATCCAAACCATGCAGAACTTAAGAATATACAGAAAAAGATTCGAAACATGATAATTGGAATAGGTACATCCTTTTCATGTTTTTGCGGTATAATATACTTTTTATAACCTCCTAAAAATACGAATAAACAAGTAATACCAATTAAGCCATAGGCGGACAACATAATTGGAAAATATGCACCACCGCCATCTATAATTCCGTTTTTTCCACTCACAATATCTTGAACTTCACTTGAAGCTAAATATATTATTGGCAAATGTTCATTATACCAATAACCTTGCAATCCATCACCAACACCTGTTATTGGAAACTTAAAGAATATTCTCATGTCATTAATAATAGAACTACTTCTCATCATTGTGGAATAATTCTCTGTATCTGTTATTTTTCCTAACAAAATGTATTCAAGTGATTCTTGATTGGTCGTTTTCCCCTGAAATTTCATATCTCCAAGCCCATAAGCAACTGCTACAGATAATCCTGCCAGCAATGAGCCAATCAAACAAGCTTTGTAGAAACCTCTATAACGTAAAATCATACATACAGTAACTGCTAAGACCATAGCAATTGATATAAAAACAGAAGAACTATTCGAAGTAATAAACAACGGAATAAACAAGACTAACAGTAAAAGGTCTTTATTCTTCCATACATTAAAGTAATTTGAATGAAGTACTTTTGCTATTAAATAAGGAATTATAAAAAGGAAAAGCGTTGCGACAGAAGAAGCTTCAGATCCAAAGAATTGTACACCACGCTCCAAATTTTCTGTCAAGAAAAATACATTTCCTAAAGCTCTGTATAAAGATGTAAACAGACCTCCCATCCTCAATGATGCCAGCTGTAAATACCCGACAAACAACAAAACATATATACTCTTACGAAATATTCTTTCTGCTTGACTCCATGTAATTAGATGTGTAAATGCATAAACGTTATAAGAAATATGCAATAAAACTACAATTCCAAATATTATCATACCTATGGAAGCTCTTAAGGTATTTTCCCCATTGAGTGGCCCTAATGGTATGAATAATATTGAAGCCATTGTCAATGTGTATATGCTTTGAAACCACGTCATTCTTTGCCATCCCCTTAACAAAGAAGGGATATGTTTTTTTCTTTTATTGAATAACATCAAAAAAAATCCAGGCCAAAAGAAAAAACAACTAAATATGTTGAACAGATAACTTTGAAGCGGTAAGTCATATCTCAGAAAATATCCTAATGGCAAGAAAAAAAGGTATGCCTCATATAATTTGAGCTCTAATCTATTATTCATTTGATAAAATAAACATAGTTTTATAAAATGAATTTGTCTTGACTATTTCAAAGATACTTTAATTTTAAATCAAGACAAATTCAATCTTAATTTACAGATATACTATAAGTATAGGCTATTATCAACTACAATCCAACTGTCACAAATAAGCGGGCATTCTTTTTTTATATCTTTCACATCCCAATATTTTGGAACAAGAACTTTTTTTTGCTGATATTTTCCAAGGAAAGCGCCCCACCAAGAAAATGTACTGTTGGACATAATAAAATGTTTACAGCTGTAAAGTAAACGCATGTCCTCCGGCGAAGGATTGTTGTTATCAATAAAGACCATGGGCACATTCACCTTTAGATTTTCTTTTACCCAAGGAATGTCATCAGAAAAGATGAAGAATACAGCCTCTTTCTCTATTTCTGCCATTTGCTTGATGCAAGCTTCATAATATTTTATGTTACATGCAATAAGACCTAATGTTACATAGTCTCCACGACGAATATGCACACCAACGGAATTAGTTTTATTAATTTGCTTCAAGAAGTCTGCATTTGATTCGGATAAAGTGGTTTTCACCTTTATCACTTCTTTCAAATGATTTTCTTGTGACTTAACCATATCTTTCCAAATCCATTGTCCATATATCAACATAGGACTTAATAAAGAGAAAGAAGGATTTGTATAATTAGCAAAATGACAACGATGAATACCGATAAAATTTATGAATGACTGATATAAGTTATCTATATTTCTTTTGCTATCTCCATTTTTTAACGACTTACGGTATCGTATATACAAATATGTTATGGGTAAGTATAAAAGATAACGGTAACCAAAACGTTTAACCCTTCCCTTTTTTACCTTCTCTCTTTGCCAATCTTGTGGAATATCAAATGAGTCCAATTCAAATTCCCTGTATTCTATTGCTTCAGTTTTAAATTTTGATACATCATAAGATACCTTACACCCATATTTACCTTGAAGGTACATTCCATATGCCAATTGAAAGAGTTGATTACCTAATCCTCCTTCAAATACTAATTTAATTTTTCTCATTGTCTTCTGCTTGTTCTATCATTTTATTAATTTTTTTACTTTCATGTAATTTTCTCTTAAAGAAAGACTTTAATCTAGATAAAGTGATTCTATGTCTATTCCGTTTAAATAGGCTCCACCAAAAAGAGAAAATAAAACCTGATGAATATTTTTTGATAAGTCGAATAGAGATTTGAGGAATATCCAACAAAAATTTATTCGGTACTATCAGAAAATCTGTTTGTTCTGAATATTCTTGGGGAAAATCCATATTCCTCTTAAGAAAATGGATATACATATACTCATCGTTTTCTATATGTCCATCAATTATACTATGAGAATATAAATGTCCTTTTTCCCAAGTAAAAACTCTGTTACGGTTTTTTGCCATATCTCTACCTTTAGCATAGCTAAGCATAAACTTAGGAGACCATGGCATTATATCTGCAAAAATTAAATCTTTACAGGTTTTCATCCCTTGCTGATCAAAGATATGTCCTATATGGAGTTCATCGAAATAACAATTTGTATTTCCTGATGTTTGGAATATCTTCTTGTATATATATACCCCTTCTAATGATTTTTTATAAAGTGAATTGATTTCTGGAGTATTTCTATATACAGTGGAATGTCCTAAATACCCTATACGATCAAATTTCTCCAATCGTTCTTCGGTCAAAAAACTTCTGATATCTCCCCAAAACATATCAATATCACAATATCCCCAAAAATCATACTCCTTTATGTTTTCAGAAAAGATATCACCATATGCGACTTTGTAGTCACACAGCCTATAAGGAGTAGTAAGTTTTATAGGAAAATCATACTTTGCTTGTATGTGCTTCTTCAATTCCTCAAATGACATATAATAAACATGAACATTCGGAGGATAATCATATTCCATTTTGTCATCTGTCAGTATCATCCAATCAATTGTTGGATTATACTTACAAGACAACAACCACATTTTGAAGAAATCAGGGAAATGTCCGAAATATGGGACTATATATATTATTTTTTTCATCACTCTATTATTCGTTTAAGTTTTGCAGGAACTCCTGCATAAAAGCCATTGGAACAACAATCTTCAGTAATTACACTTCCTGAAGCTACAACGCATCCTTTTTTTATTGTTACACCAGGACATACTACAATATTACTGCCTAACCAACAATTATCTTCTATAACAATCGAGGCATGAAATGTTTCACCGGCTCTTTTATTTTGCCCCCCCATTTTGTGAGAAGTAGTAAGAAACAAGTTGTTCATTCCTATTCCTACATTTTCACCGATAGATATAGACGCAAATTCAGAATCAAACTTGTTGAAAAAATTTATAGTTGTGTTTTTACCTATAATTAATCTGCTTCCTGCGAAATAACATTTGGGAAGAATGCGTGAAGCTTTAATGTCTGCACCACATTTATTCAATATAGCTATACGTATCTTTGATGGCATTATTTCTAATGATGCTATATCATTCATTAGCCATTTTCTTATCTTATTTTTCATAATACTCTTTGAGTTTATTTATATCATTTAATAATCTCCAGTTTTTCCTAAACCACTCAATATCATTATTCCACCACTTAATACGAAGCAGGAATTGAATAGTCTCATTATCATAGCGAAACCTTATAACTTTTGCAGGGACACCGCCAACTATTGCGTATGGCGGTACGTCTTTAGTAACAACAGCACCAGCAAGCACGACAGCTCCATCTGAAATCTCAACTCCGCCACAAATGAAAACATTTTGCTGAATCCAAACATCATTGCCGATTTTCAATGGTTTCAGATATTCCTTGAAGACATTCTCTGTAGCAAATGTTACCCCACATTGTTTTGATGTACTATAAAACATAGGACTTACAGCCGTATGGGGGGGGTAAACGGATGTATACCGGGGTTGTATTGAACATAAGGCGCAATACAACAAAAGCGACCTATCACTCCACCTATATCAGAGTCATGTCCGATATATGTTCCATATCCCATAAGAGAACCACTAAATGTAGAATTATTACTCAACTTATTGGCTCCCTCGAAAACGGCTTTAGGATTAATTCTACAAGAAGTGTTTTGAATAATAATCTTGTCACCGTACCATAGCTTTACTTTCAATAAGTTCATCAAATTGCGAAGCCAAGTCGTCAGTCTGTTTTTAACTAATTTCTGTATCATATGTCTATTTTAGATTTTAATTTCATTAGTAAATTTCGTCGTGTCTGTTTATTGAACATAAATAAGAAATTGACCATTAGCGCAACTATTCCCAGAACGAATCCATTGCCCATTAACCTAAACCAATTGTCTAAAGAAAGATTTGGTATGACGAAAGAAAAGATTATTATCAAGAGGATTGTACTTATAACCATCCGGAATGAAACCTTGTAGAAGGTGCTGTATGGAACATTCAGGTAAGACGCAGCATAAAGAGGAAGAAAAGCTAATACCAAGACCAATGTCAGCAAGGAGCAAACCACACAAATCGTTATCAATTCAGTATGGAATAGTTGTGATAAGGCAACAACCATAATTACATTTAATATTCCGAGCGCAAGCTGAACTATGGCAGGCTTTGCTACTTTGTTTGCTGCTATATTAAGATTCGTGATAGACCATAAACAGCCTATGAAAAAATGTGGAACAACAGTTATGGCAGATAATACAAACAATTGGTCAGCATCTTCGGATGGAACCCAAAGTTTAAAGAAATATTTGCATAGACAGATAAATACAACTAATATGGAACAGGAGAAGAAACCAATCATTGATTGCGCTTTTTCCATGTCATGCAATAATTCTTCTTTATTTCCCTTTGCATAACTATATGTTACAGTAGGAGCAAAAACTCCTACCAACATGGATATAATACCATTAATAAATATTGGTACGGTGTTTACTATGGAATAAATACCACCTGATGCTGCACCATAAATAATATTCGCCATGATAAGTGAAGAACTGGTCAGCAATAACGAACCTATGGCGTTTACCGAATTCCAACTTCCTGACGAAAGAATGGTCTTTACATGCTTCTTTGAGAAATCACGGATTGAAATATGTATATCTGACAGCAGTTTCTTGAAATAATATTGCTGAAAAAACGATTCAGAAACAGCTACAACTAAAGCCACTACACCAACATATACAATAGTCGGTGTGAAGAACTTAAATAAAGAATAGAAAAGAACAATCTTCAAAATTCCGGAAACAAGTTGCATTACAGATCTAAGATCTATTCGATTCTTTACAAAAGTGGCGACACCAAAGACAGACGAAACGATGTTGATCAACATTGAGGCAAACACAAATGAAAACAACAATCGTATGGATGCCACGATGTTTACTGGAACATTCATTATTCTATCCAAAAACACGACAATCAAAACCATAGGGACAAGAAGTATTGTTCCCATAATAATGTTTGAAAATAATATGGATGATACATATTTTCTTGCGTCATCCATTTTCCCTTTTACAATGGAAACAGTCACAAACCTACTGGACATTGAATTGAGCGCATTTGTCAATATGCACATGTAAGCTACAAAATTATTAGCTATGGGATAAAAGCTATATGTTTCCTTGCCAAGTGTATTGATAAGATAAGGTGTCAATACGAAAGCTATTAGGATATTGGCTGAATATGATACAATATTAGCACATAAATTAATAAATAGGGTCTGCTGAATTAATTTCGAGTCACAGACAGAGGGTAGCAGACGTAG
>OLSD01001725.1_pt1 | contig 17190 bp, 10 predicted proteins | sample 1672211 | NCBI WGS metagenome assembly OLSD01 (sample SAMEA3136659, study PRJEB25190) | human gut metagenome | reverse complement strand
GATCAGCAGGAAAATATAGATGCCCATACCACCGGTTTCCGGTAAAAGCCCTTGAGGTTGGTTTTCGATCGTAACTAAAGGTGTCTCTGAAGCAGTTGGATCAATTTCAAAAGTGGTATAAGGATTTAAAATGACGTAACCACTTGGAGCCGTCACCTCTTCCAACGTGTAGGTTCCCGCTTTAAAGCCCCGAATATCAAAATAGCCATCTGGTCCTGAGGTTATTTCTGTCCCGACATCATCCCAACCAATCAAGACATTCTCTTCATTCAGACGTGCGTACAATACTTGACCATCAGAATCTTTAAAAATCCGAAAGACCGCCCCACTTAATGGATTACCATCATGACTATTGATCTTTCTAAATTGATGCTCATTCGTCTTGACTTTTGGTCCATCTAAGATCGTAGGATCCGAGCCAAAATCGATTGTGGCGGTATTATCAGATAGTTGAGTGATTGCATCACCCGTGAGCGACATGTCATAAGAAATCGTGAGCGTTTTTCCTTGTAATAATTCAACCACTTCCTCATTGTCAATGTGGAAAGTAATCGTAAACCCACCATTCGGAGTAGCTGTATCAATCGTAAAATAACTACTAGGTACCGCTACACCATCAATCAATACTTCGATTGAATCAGGGGTCGTTAGTCGCAACCCATTAGTTGGTGTATCCGTGATTTCGAAAAATGCTTTGTTACCTAAGTCACGGGGAACAGCAACCGTCAACAGATAATTTAAGATGTCATCTGTTCCAACATCATAGTAGGTTACTTGATTCCCATCTTGAGTGATTGTTACTTCATTAAACCGACCGCTATCTACTAAAGTTTTCGAATGTTCTTTCAAAATATTTTTAGGATAGAGGTGGATCTCTGTTAGTTCTCCATCACCAGCATAGACTGGCAAAGCCAAAAGTAGTGGGTATGCCATTTCATATATATTCGCTGGTGATTCTTCTTCGACAAAGAGATAAACAGCATCTCTACCTTGGGCATCTTTTCGAGGTAATTGGTCAAAGACCGCAATCCCCTGTCTGTTTGGATCGGTCTCGCCACTTGCTGTTGCTGTCACTTGAGTCTGCAAAGGGCCACTGGCATAATCAGGGGCTCTTTTATATAAAGCCGCATCAGACTGGATTCTTTCCAAGGCTTCTCGTGCTGTTTTCCCATCCTCTCTGATAGAACGAAAATATTGTTCTGTGACATCATAGACAGAAAATGTCACGCCGTCTAACGGATCGCCGCCAAAGTTTTCCATTAGTTCACCAGTATTTTGTTGATACGCTTCTTTCGGGATTTCATCCTGCCAAACACGTTTATGAAGCGTGACATTCACATGCTCTGGGGCTGCTGCTACTGGAAGACTCATTCCTAAAATACTGAATGCCGAAAACAACAACGTAGCAAGCATCACGAATATCCTGAATTTATTCTTTTTACTTTCAGTCATCTTCTTCCCTCCTAGTTTTGTTCATGTACTTCCTTAACAAGTAAGCCAGTAATAACAACGCAATGCCTAAAATAGCTAGCGCTTGTCTCATTTCTGCAGTACGTGGTAACAGACGATTGAATAACTGTTCCGTCCCTGTCGCTGTTCCTCCTTGTCCTCCCCCAGCATCCGTTGGCAGAGCATCGTCCTTTTGAGACTCTCCTGCTCGTGAAATGTTATAGATTCTAGGCCCTTTCTCTATCGATTCGTCCTGTTCATCAGAAAAAGGTTCCGACATTTTTTGTTCATTAAGTGTCATGAATAAAAACTCACCTGATTCATTTTTCCAAGTATTTGGGATAAATAATGGAATCTGCCGATTTTCTTCACTGATCTCATACCCCGGAAGAGTTTGCAATTCTTCAAAATAGTATTCACCACCGATCAAAAAATGGTCTGCTATCTTGACACGCCCTGCAGCATCAGAGATGAAGGTTGCGATTGCTTCATCGTTTAAGGGATCATCACTTTGTTTCCACACATCCCCTAATGCCTCCTGATTTTGCGCTAAATAGATTTTTTCCCCAGCTTCGTTATAACGAAACAGGGAAAAAATCACACCTTCGAGAGGTTCGGTCTGCTCAGTGTCTTCTTCTTTGCCATATTTGTAAAAATACGGTTGTCGAAAATACCCAGCATTTTTAGGATAAAGATGAATCTGAGTCAGCTCTACTTCATTTAGTGGATCCATTAGAGGCAAGCCAATCATTATCGGTGCAGCATTTGTCACATTGAAATAACTAGTTTGCTGGGAATGATCCTCAACGATCAGATAAATTCCATAGTGACCGTTGTGCTTTCTGGGAACATCGACCACACCCACTCCTTCGCCAAATTCAGCATGAGTCTGCGTTAGGACAGGACTACCTGTCACTTCTTCTAATTGCTGCTCTGCAATAAATTGTTCGATCTGGATCGGGTTCATCTGTCCCAAGCGTTTAGCTAAAGCTTGCGCATCTTCTTGTGCTTGAAGATAGTAATCCGTCAAATGATAGACATGAAACGTGGCGCCATTATAAGGAACACTCAGACCAAGGCCATTTAAGTTAGCCAATTCATTTTCTGTTAATTGTCTGCCATTTGATGGAGAGGTCTGTGGATCTGTGATCGACTCATCTACAAGGACTCTCTTGTGTAAGATTAACGTCACAGTCTCAGGATCAGTAGCATAGCCTCTATATGGGAAGAATCCGGTTACTAACAGCAGACCTAGCAGCAGCCATTGAAACATTCTTTTTTTCTGCATATCCTCTTCTCCTTTCTCATTTGCTGAAATGCCATCAGACCGTCCCAATTACTATTTGCTATTTCGCTTACTTCTCAAGCGATAGAACAACCAACCTAGTAATAAAACAATGGTAGTGAGGGCTGCAATTAGAAAGAAGCGAAGTCCAGGTCCACCTGTCATTGGCAATAAGCCAGACGTTTCCGTATTCATGATTGGTACGACTTCCATTTCGTCCAAGTTTTGGACAGCTTCATGTGGTTGTAACAAAATGTAATCTGTATCAGCTAGCCTAAATCGTTCAGAAAGGTCACTACCTTCGTGATCAGTAATACTTATTTCTCTAATGTAATAATGATAAGCTTGACCATCTGGAGTAAATTTCTCCAAGCGGTTACTGATCCATTTCAACCCTTCACCTGTATCTCCTGGCGTTAAGAGAATCGTTTGGATTTTCTGCTTTTCCCCTTCTTCGACACTTCTAAATAACTCAAAGGTAATGTAGTTAATGCTCGAGTAATCTAAATCGCTGAATTCAAATTGTTTCTCAAATCCCACATAGACGCGTTCAGGGGTACTTTCAGGTGTCGTGCTATTTTTCAGGATGATTTGCCAATTCTGATTAGCATCTTTCACGATCTTATTGAGATTATCAACTTGATCGCCCTCTTCCCCACTACTTAAATCAAAATATGGTTGCAGGTTTTTTCCTGTTTTGGTATTGATGATGCTGGTTTCTTTTACGATATAACGATAATCCTCACCTAAATCGGCTAACTCTTCGACCAGCACTTTAAACTCATTCTCCTGATTTAAAGTAAAAGTCATGGGTGTGAATGAAGCATCCAAGCGCCACTCATCGCTTTGTTCATGCCGTTGTTCCCTTAATAAATTGACCGTAATTTCATAATCTTCTTTGATTTCCTCTGGTACTGCCGCATTAGGCGTGGTAAAATCCCAATTTTTTTCAATCATGAAAGGCTTTGGTCGGTTTTCAACAGTCAACTTGAACTGTCCATTGTCTAATTGGATCGTTGCTCGTTCTTGTGTCACTGGAATCCCTTGTTCATCGGTGAAAAAAATTTCCTCTTCTCTACTAGTCGTTCCTGATGCCTGTACCTTGAAATAAATGGGCTCTGGTAGTACAGCAAACGGACCTGCTGGTGGAGTAATCTCTGTCAGACGATAGATTCCATTCGTCAATCCATAAGCCTCTTCTTCATGAATACCACCGATCTGAGTAGGATTATCTACCGTAAATGTCCCTAATACTCTTTCAGGAAATTGTTCTTGGAAAAAATCTTTAGATTTTTTCTCTAAACGGAATTCTGAACCTGTAAGGTCATTTCCTTCGTGATCGGCTTTATAGAATTCCACGATTCGGTGGATTCCTGAAGCATAACCTTCGCCCGTCGTGATGTCCGTAATGGATTCTTCCGTCACTTTTTGTTTTCCATTCAAGAAAACACCTGCACGATTATTGACAGAATCAGCGGTTGTTTGGGCAGTATATTCTACGATCAATGTTTTATCTGTCACTTCTGACTGACCGGTATTATCACCTACAACTAATTGGAAATGAGCAGTTTTTTGCGATAAATTGATCAAACCGTCCGCAGCTAACTGGTCAAAGGCGGTTTCTGCCTTCACACCTGGCTCACTTAAAGCTCTTCCTGTTTGCTGACTGATCCAATGAGCTTCACTTGTGTCATTTTCTGGATTTGCTTGCCATTCAAAGATTTGATAAGCACCTCGCCCATCTACGCCAATATACTCTGGCAAATATGGGACTAAGAGTTGTTGTGGTGCCAACAGTAGAAAATCTTGTTCATCGATTAAACGGCGTATTTTTTCAAATTGCTGAGTCTGGGGATTGTATTTTCCTTCAAAAACGTTGATTCGATATTTTCCAGTATCGGGATCTAGCAGAAGCGTCGTTTCTTCTTCATGATCCATGAGATCAAAGAGATACAAATTCTGGTATTTGGCGCCACCTGGGTTCACGATCACGCGGTAGGTGATATGTTCGCCGTCGTCTGCTACTTCACCCGTCTTGATCACTAAACTTTCTGTCGGTATCGTGACTTGCGTTTCTACTTCTGTCTTGCGCCCACCAGGACTTGTCAGTGTCGCTATATTTTTATAAGAACCTGCTAGTAATGGATTATCAGCTAGTTCTTGAGTGGCAACATAATCGGCAATGAAGAAGATAACGATTGGTCGATGACTCTCTTTTAAGAGAATGATCCGCATCAATTGTGTTTGCGGATCATATTCTAGGCGATAATCCGTACCTTCCACTAGTCGTTCATTCCCTGCATAATCTCCTGCCGCTATTTTCCAGCGGTGTTGATTCGTATCAGGATCAATCGGACCAGCTAGGTTGGCGGTCCCCTGAAAGACGTGAACAGAGTCTGGCTTAAACTCCCAACCAGCAAGGGTCGAAAAATCATCTTCAATGACGGTTCCTGCTGGTAATGGACCACTGGAAGGATTGAATTCTAGACGAAACAGTGTTTGGTAGCGATCAACGATTCCAGTGTAGACCGGTTGTCGACTCTCATTTGAAAAACTTTCATCTGTCCAATATTCAAACGTTCCGATATTTCCAGCATCAGCTTGTTCTGCATCTTCAGCGATTGCTTCTTCATACTTTTGCCCTGGCTGTAGGAATAACCCTTTTTTATGTCCATCGTTTATGAGGCTATAGTGCCAATTGCCAAATGTTCCATAACCAACTGAATCTTGAGAATACTGAACGTCTCCTTGTCGCCAAGTTGCTTTGGCGTAGTTGAAGAACGTAATATCTGGATGGATATACGTTCCACCTAACCAAGGATAGATCCCTTGGACTACTGGATCGCTCGAATAGTAATTACTTCTATTGAACTGAGAAGGGTCTTCATCCCAGATTTTTAAATAACCTCTACTAGATAACTGATGCTCTTTCGTTGAAAAATGAATCTTAATGGTTCGATCCGTTGTTTCATAATCTCCAATCAAGCGGATCGTAAACCCTGTTTGATAAGCACTATTTGCTTGATGTAAATAACTCCCATCCGGCAGCATCAATCGTTCGCCTTGTTCAGAAAGATTATGCAAAACCAACTCAAAATCAACATCCTTTTCTAATGTGTTGCCTACGTCATCTGTGATGACTAATGTCGATTCTAGTAATGAGCGAGCATAATAGATCCATTTAAAAGGACGAACATTGTTCTCATAGTAGCCGTGATAGTTATTAGGATCGAACAATCGCACGAGATCCTCTTCAAAGATGATGGAAGAATCACGGATTTCTACTTGTTCAACTAATTTGTTTTCCTGATTGAACAAAATCTCCCAATGTTGGATCTGCTGAGTCTGGTCACCCCCAACTCCACGTTTTACGATCCCTGGCATGCTTGGGTTAGGAATAATTCCGCCAGCGCTACCTTCACCAAAACTTCCTTGGATCGCATGGTTGGAAAACTGGATCGTATCCGCTGAAACCTGTCCATCCGTCGTTTGTATCCTCGTTTGGTAGGTGATTCGGTAGGTGCCATTCGCATCCCCTGGTGGTGTGAGCGTCATCTCTGTGTTTTCTGCATTGAAACCGACTGTAAAGCCCTCCGCATTCGTTCCAGTGATCTGCAGTGAGTCTTGTTCAAAGGTATGGCTCGCAGCATTTGCTGGAATGACGGATAATCGATCGACGATAGGGTCTTTTTCACCATCGACGTAATAATACGTGTCGATTTGCCAAGTCACGAGTACATAGTCATACGCTTCTCGATTACCTGTTGGTTGACCAGGCTCATCTGTCGCCTGATAAAAATCAATTTTGTCTGATCCATTTGGATTTTTAGCTATTCGTTTTGAAAAGTCTTGTTTTACGATATCAAATTCGACATCATTCGTTTCTGTCCGACCTAATTCATCACTTTCGACAATGAGTTGATTATGAACAGTTGGTTGGCTCAGATCTTTGACTCTGGTACGGATGATTAATCGATAAGCCGTTCGTTTAGGTGTTTCATTATTTCTGATCGTCCAAGTTATTTGGTTGTCTTGTTGCGCTTGACTATAATCACTTGCTAATAAAGGATGGAACTGTTCATCCTCAACTTCTTTCTTTTGGATACTAACTGACACAAATTCCTGGTTATCACCAAAGAAATCTGTGATTTTCACATTTGTCAACGCCCGATGTTCTTCGTTGATCAACGCTTCCCATTCAACAATTCCAGTGTCCCGATTAAAACTAATTCCCTGTTTTTCAACGATCTCTTCTCCTTTAACAATGATTGGCACTTCAACTACACCATATTCTCCCAAATCTACGATCAATTCTTCGGTAATATTATCAAAACTCGTATCAATAGAAAACGAGCCCTGAATCTCACTAAAATTATAAATACGGGTATTAAATTGGATCGCTATACTACGATCCTCATTTACATAAAACGTACCAAAAGAAAATCGTCCAGTTTCATCCATCAATTCACCCGATAGACCACCTGCTGGAATCAATAATGTGTCAGGAATATTTTCAATGATCGTATAGCGTTCATTAGCCATTAGATCGCCACTAGGATAAATATCGTCATCGACCAACCACCAATTGATTTGAAGGCGGACATTCGTATCGCTTGGAACGCCTGTTTCGGGCAAATCACTCGTATACGTGCCGTCTTTTTCAGGATCGATCATCAATTGGACGCCGTTATCATTGTTCCCGTAAGCCTCACCTAATTGAAAACCTGTTGGTTGTCCAGTTACCTGGAAATGACCATTTGAGGAAGCATGGACTAGCGGCCCCATCAAAAAGAGCGGGTTGGACAAAGGAACCAAAATCGTCAAGAGCATCATCAATTGTAAGCACACCTGCCTTATTTTTACCTTCATACCCATTACCTGCCTTTTTATAGTTTTTAAGGAGCGCCTTATTTAACATGAAATATAACAGGTTTCTTGAAACAGCTTACTTCAACTTTTTCAGACAAGTCTGAAAAATAACGATTCTTATCTCACAATAGCTAAAGTCAAAGAGATCTCTATATGCAAAAAAAGACTACTTAGAAAAGAGCCATTCCCTCTTCTAAGTAGTCTATTAGTTAGCTTATTTGTTCATTAAAAACAGATTATTCAAAGACAAACTGATTATGATAAAGTTCAGCATAGAAGCCATCTTCTGCCAACAACTGATGATGATTTCCTTCTTCGATTACTTTTCCATCACGTAAAACAACAATACGATCTGCATTTAAAATCGTTTTTAACCGGTGGGCAATCACAAAGCTGGTACGTCCTTTGATTGCTTCGTCCATGGCTTTTTGGATTTTAGCTTCTGTTACTGTGTCCACGTTACTTGTTGCTTCATCTAAAATCAACAATGAAGGATTCGTAATGATCGTTCTGGCAATACTGATCAATTGTTTCTGACCGGTACTGAACAAGTTGTTTTCTTCAGATACTTCTGTTTCATACCCTTTTTCTAGATTCATGATAAAGTCATGAATATTCGCCTGCTTAGCGGCATTGATCACTTCTTCATCTGTCGCATCAGGTTTCCCAAAGACAATATTGTCGCGAATAGTACCCGAGAATAGGACGGATTCTTGTAAAACGATTCCTACATGTTTTCGTAAAGCATCTAAATCATACTCACGGATGTCTGTCCCATCAATCGTTACTGCACCACTATTCACATCATAAAAACGATTCAATAGATTCATGATCGTTGTTTTACCTGAGCCAGTCGGTCCAACTAACGCGACCATTTCACCTTTATTTACATCAATAGATACATCATTTAACACTAATTTATCAGGGTTATAACCAAAATCAACATGTTCCAAAGATAAGCCTTTATCGATCCCATCAAAAGATTGACCATTCGCTGGTTTCACTTCATCTTTTTCAGCAAACATCTCATTCAGTCTACGTGCCCCTGTGATCGCTAATTGGATCATGCTATAACCAGATGAAATTTGCATCAATGGTTGATAATATTGTTGGGAATACTGAACGAATGTGACTACCAATCCTAAAGCAACCGAGCGTTCCAGATCCCCATTCAGTGCTAACCATCCACCAAAGAAAATGACGATTGCGGTATTCACTAAAGACATCCCTTGCATCATTGGGAAAAGCAATCCTGAATAAGCTTGTCCTTTAAACGTTGCTTTACGAACAGTCTCATTGTGTTCCAAGAAACCATCAATTGTCTCTTCCTGTAATCCATTGGTGATGATGACACGTTGACCACTGATTTTTTCATCCATATAGCCGTTCAATTTCCCAACTTCGTCTTGTTGTAAATCAACGTATTTTCTTGCCTTTTGGATAATCAAAACAGCAATCAAAACTGCCACTGGTGTAGAAGCAATTGTTGCCCAAGCTAACTCAACATTTTGGCGGAACATCATAATCAATATCCCAAAAAGTAAAACGATATTGGTGATTACTTGGAGCAAAGCTTGGTTCAAACTATTTTGGATATTATCTAAATCACTCGTAAATCGACTAAGAATTTCCCCATCTTGATGAGAATCAAAGAAGCGGATCGTCAATTTTTCTAGTTTATTGAATAAACCAATACGCATCCGATTCGTCGATTTACCCACCACTTGCGTAAATAAGATACTGTAAATGAAGTTTGCGGCACTCGCTAAAACATAAAACATTAATAGTTTCCAAATAATGGAAACGAAGCGACTCTTATCATCGACTCCTTGCATCAAAGCCCCAACATAGTTAGCTAGTTCTTGAAAGGCTTCTCCGATATATTGTGGTGCCTTCACTTGAAGATAAGTGGCAATGATAACTGTAACAAAAATAAAGAAAAAGGAGACCTTATACCGTTTTAAATAGTGATAGAAAAACTTACTGGCTTTTATTAAATCAGTCATGGCTACTCCTCCGTTCCTTTTTGTGTTTCGAAAATTTCTTGGTACACCCGATTGGTTGCTACTAGTTCTTCGTGTGTTCCTTCACCCACTAATCTGCCTTCATCTAATACAAGAATCCGGTCTGCTTTGACAACAGAAGCGATTTTTTGAGCGATCACAATTGTAGTAGTGCCTTTTAATTCTTTTGCTAATGCTTCACGAACCAACTTTTCAGAACGTGCATCTAATGCACTGGTACTATCATCTAAGATCAAAATCTTAGGATCACCAATGACACCTCGGGTAATAGACAACCGCTGTTTCTGTCCACCTGAAAAGTTACTACTACGTTCTTCCACAGGAGCCTCATAGCGATCCGCTAATTTTTCGATAAATTCTTGTGCTTGAGCAATCGCAGAAGCATGTTCCATATCTTTTTCAGAAGCATCTTTTTTCCCTTGACGCAAGTTTTGCGCAATCGTTCCAGAGAAAAGGATCGCTTTTTGTAAAACAAAGGATACAGTGTGACGTAAGCTTTTTTCATTGACTTGTCTTAAATCTACACCGCCTACTTCCACTTTTCCTTCTGTTGGGTCAAACAATCGTGGAATCAACTGAGCGAGTGTCGATTTACCAGCTCCGGTTGCACCAACAATCCCCACCATTTCCCCTGGTTGGATCGAAAAACTGATATCTTTCAATGTGTCTGCATCATCGCCAGGATAACGGAAAGAAACATGATCAAAAGTGACTGATCCAGTTAAATCCTGTTCTGGCACATCTTGGTATGTTAAATCTGGTTCTGTGTCTAAGATTTCTTTGATCCGTTTCAATGAAACTGCAGCTCTTGATGTCATCATCATCATCATTCCACCAATAATGATTGCCATCATGATCTGCATCAAATAGTTCATGAAAGAAGCCAAACCACCGATTAAGGTTGGATCATCTTTTGCTAAATCACTAACAAAAAAGATTGCGCCAACTACTGCTAAATTAGCAGCCAACATAAAGGATGGAATCATCACAGAAAACAAGGTTCCCACAATGATGTTGTGTTTCGTTAGATCTTCGCTGACTTTACTAAACTCTTTCAATTGATTGTCTTCTTGGACAAAAGATTTGACTACACGGATCCCCATAAGATTTTCTTTGGCAATACTATTGACTTTATCAATCAGTTTTTGGATGATCATAAAATGTTTACCCATTCTGGTAAATGATAAAGCTGTAATCAAGAAAACTGCTACGATCAATGCGACAATGATCCACCATAATTGCGGCATCGTCATCATTGCCAAAACAAAAGCCCCGATAAACAGAAATGGAATTCTAAAGAGCGATTGTAAAGAAATCATGACTAGGTTTTGAATTTGTGTAATATCATTTGTTAGTCGAACTACCAGATTTCCAGCAGAGAATTTTTCGATATTTCCAAATGAAAAAGTCTGGATTTTACGAAATGCTTCTTCCCGAATATCAGCACTAATCCCTTGTGCCACTTTCGCTGAAAAAATCGTATTTGAAACTCCAGCTGCTAGTCCTAACAAAGCTAAACTGATCAAGTATACACCGATCGTTTTCATCTTGTCGTTATCTTCTGTAATAATAGCTTCTAATACTTGTTGTAAAAGCTTCGGTTGCCATAATGCGGCACTTACCATAATCGCTACAGAAAACAATGAAATAAATACAGCAACTTTGTATTTTTTTGCATGTCTTAAAATTAAGCCCATTGGTTGTTACACCCCTTTTTATTAAAATTGACAGGTCTTATTTAACACTGTAAAATAAGGCCGACTAACAATTTACCATGTTTAAAAAAATATTGCAATACAAGAGGTTGATTAAATTTGGAACCAAAGCTTTCCCAAGAAATGATTATCAAATCTGCTTTTGCGATTCTGGCAGAAACGCAAGAACTATCAAAACTATCTATGCGAAACCTTGCTCAAAAAGTTCAAGTAAAAGCCCCTGCGCTTTACTGGTATTTCAAAAATAAGCAAGACTTGCTCCAAAAAATGGCTGAATTCATGGAAAATGAACTAATCATTCCCGATCCTCGTTTACCTTGGCAGGAACGCCTTGTTCAATTCATGGAAAACTACTACGACCTTTACACCCACTTTCCTTGTGGTGCAGAGCTAGAAATCAATACCGTTCCTTCTTATGCGAGTCGTTTGGAACACTTAGAAATGATGATCCAGATTCTTATCCAAGCGGGCTTTTCGATTGACCGTAGTCGTCAAGCAGTGTTTGCTCTTCATCACTTGTTGATTGGTCAACTGATGGATCAACAGCATGAACAGAATCTTCGGCACAAAATCATGACCGGTAATCACTTACTCAAAGATGCTATTCTTTCTATGAAAAGTTATGTCGAAGAAAATGCACTAGTTGGACTAAAGGCTAGTATCACCGCTCACCAGCACCAAGAAAATGAAAAACAACTCTTTCTTGATAGTGTGACGATCTATCTTCAAGGGTTGGCTGTACAAAAAGAATCGTAAACAAAAAAAGACATGAAGGCAAGTTCGCGAACTTGCCTTCATGATTTTTTGTTTACTGTTTGAGTTGACTACGTGAATAAAACTTCCTATTCCACAAGTAATAGTCAGTTTAGCTACTAGTTTAGCCATCTCACTTATCCTAGATGAAGCATTCTAATCATCTATTCCTTCATTTTTTAACCAAGGAAGGTCTGTTGATAATTGAGCAGCAAAAGCTCGGTAGTCTTCTCGTTCTTGTAAGCGCTGTTTGCGACGTTTTTCGTATCCTGCGCACACTAGTTTTTCTTCTGCCGTGTCAGGTATGACTTTAGGTACTGTAAATTCCGTTTCTTCATTCATATGAGACGGAACAGCGACAAATGTTGTAAAACAAGTTGCGGCTAAGTAACGCTCCCCAGTTGTCAGATTTTCTCCAATAATTTTAACGAATACTTCCATCGATTTATGATGAGTACCACTTACATAAGATTCTACACACACAGAATGGTTTTCATGCAATGGCTTCAAAAAATTCAAGCTGTCTAAAGAAGCAGTAACTGCACCTCTACGATAATGTCTTGTCACAGAGATCGACGCAGCATCATCGATCATCGTCATCAATTTTCCACCAAATAAAAACCCAAAAGGATTAAGATCGAATGGAAAAATCCGATGTGTTTGAATGACTATCGATTCTTTACAATGCTTTATCTCTTCCAAAAAAACACCTCTTTCAAATTATTACCTGATGATTCGTCCTATAAAAAAGCTAAGGACAAGACAATGTCTCAGCCCTAGCGATCCTCCTAAAAATAGCCTCAAAAGCTAAGAATAACCAAGGATTCTTTATCTAGTTCTCTTCAAATAACCAATCCAAAGCACGTTGAATCCACTGATCCCAAAATACCCAGTTATGTTCACCAGGACCATGTTCGAAGGTTACGCCAATTCCATTTGCTTTCAATGAATCGGTCATTTCTTGATTTGCTTGATAAAGAAAATCTGATTCTCCACATGCCAAGTAGATACGAGGTGCTGTTTTGTCACTCTTTACTAATTCTTCTAATAAATACTGAGGATCATTAACTGAACCTTTGATCTGATCTAACGGTCCAAATACGCCCTCCCAGAATTTTGCCTTTCGAATCATCAATAAATCATCCATCCGATTGCCTACTGAAATGGCTCCTGATAAAGAAATGATTGCAGCAAAATTTTCTGGTTTTGCTAGTCCAAGTTTCAAAGCACCATAGCCACCCATTGATAATCCAGCAGCATAAGTCTTTTCTCTTTTTGTCGTTAATTGTGGAAACAGTTCATGACAGATTTCGGGAAGCTCTTCTGAAATAAACGTCCAGTATTTCATATCATAGGCCGTGTCGGTATACCAACCTAGGTCAGTAGAAGGCATAATGACCGCTATTCCATGGTCTGCGACATATCTTTCAATCGACGTCCGACGCTCCCAGACACTATGATTTCCTCCCATTCCGTGCAGAAGGTATAAGACAGGAACATCTGTTGTCGCTTGTTGTGAACTCGTACCGATCACTTTATTTGTTGTTTGTGGAAGGATTACATTCAGGTTTACTTCCATCTCTAAAACATTCGAATAAATATTTGCTTGAATAAATGCCACGTTGAAACATCCTCTCTAAGGTGTGAAAAATAGTGTTTTTGACCTGAGCAATAATGACAGATTTTGATAAAACAACTATTCTAACACCGGTTATCGTTGTGAAATAATTGGTCAAACGACCTCACAAAGTAACATTTAGTACTACTTTCTTGTACTAATACTCTCTTATTCTATCACTTTTTTCACGAACGACAAATGTCAATGCAAAAGCGATCACTACTAGTAATAACCCCACAAAATAGACTTGATGCAATCCTTCATATAAAATCTTCCGTAAAGGCGTGATCAACTCTGACGCAATGTTTTTAGCTGTTTGTGGGTTGACTAGCTTATTCATGATATCTGCATCATTCGTCAAATTAGTCGCATTCAGCTCCCGTTGTGTTACTCCATTGATCAATAAGCCAAAGACTGCTACCATCACAGTTTGTCCAATCGTCCGCACCAATGTATTGAACGAGGTAGCTACCCCTAGTTGATCTCGAGACACACTATTTTGGGCACTAACAGTTGAGGTAGTCATGGTGATTCCTAGTCCTACACCAATGACCGTTGAAATAGCAAAGAACCATAAAAAATTACTTTCAAATGGCATTAACCAGAGCCAGGCACCGCCTAGAGAGGCAATCAATAGACCAATTCGCAATACCCAATTCGTTGCCATTTGAGTCATCCACTTACTTGCTAAGAAAGAACCGACCATCCAAACGAGAGAAAGCGGTGCTAAGACTAATCCCCCTACTGCAGCATTTAGCCCCAATACCCCTTGCATCCACATCGGGATATACACATCGATGCCCATTAAGAACCCACTGGCTAAAGCTGCTGCTAGATTCACGACCACAAATAGTGGATTAGCAAAAAGATGCAACATGATCACAGGGTCTTTTGCTCTTCTTTCGGCTGCAATAAATAAAAATAATAGAAGAAGACTTCCGATCAAAAGCCCGATCACTACTGGAGTAAATCCTTGATCCCCTAACAATTGAAACCCAAGAAGTAAAGCAACCAACATCGCCATCAAACTAAAACTACCGAATAGATCCATCGGTTTCGACTCATGTTCTCTCTGTGGTTCGTTCAAATAAAGCCAGATCAAAACCATCAATAAAAGCCCGATCGGTACATTAATAAAAAAGATCCAATGCCAACTGATCGTTTCTACAATAAAACCTCCAGCTAATGGTCCAAAAACACTAGCAATTCCCCAAGCCGAACTGTTCAAACCTAAAACTTTTGCTCTTTTTTCAATCGTATATAAATCGCCAATGATCGTTAACGCCACTGGCATCATTGCTCCAGCGCCCATTCCTTGAACAGCACGAGCAGCAATCAACCCCATCATGGTTTGAGAAAGTCCACAAAATAAAGAACCAATAATAAATAATAGCGTTCCAAAGATAAAAATAGGTTTTCTCCCCACTTTATCTGCAAGTTTGCCATAGATCGGTGTCAGCATCGCATTCGTTAGTAAATAAATCGAAAATACCCAATTCATGATCTCCATACCGTGAAGAGAGCCGACGATCGTAGGCATCGCAGTGGTCACGATCGTTCCTTCAATTGCTGTCATGAAAGTTGCAATAAACACACTGATCGTTACTAATTTGACGTTTGTTTCTCTTTTCATCTTATTCCTCCTTTTTTTATTGTTGCCAAATAAATTTTAGCCAAAAAAAATAGGCTTTATCATTTATCAAAAACACGAATCAAAAACGACCATGGATTTCTCTTCAGTCGTTTGGATAAAAAAAACTGGAATGATCCCATAAAGAGAACCATTCCAGCCATCAAAAAGCTATTTTGCTAAGCTTGCTTTAATTGCATCAACTTTATCTGTTTTTTCCCATGGCAATTCGATATCCGTACGACCGAAATGACCATAAGCTGCTGTTTGACGATAAATTGGACGACGTAAATCAAGCATTTCAATAATACCTGCAGGTCGTAGATCAAAGTTTTCTCTCACAGCGGCAATCAAGTCTTCTTCTGGAACAGTTGACGTACCAAAAGTATTGATTGAAATAGATACAGGTTGTGCAACACCGATCGCATAGGCTAACTGAACTTCAGCTTTTCTTGCCAAACCAGCTGCTACAATGTTTTTCGCAATGTAACGAGCGGCATAACTTGCTGAACGGTCAACCTTAGTAGCATCTTTCCCAGAAAATGCTCCACCACCATGACGAGCATAGCCGCCATATGTGTCAACGATGATTTTTCTTCCCGTCAACCCAGCATCTCCTTGAGGTCCCCCAATAACAAAGCGACCAGTAGGATTGATGTAGTATTTTGTGTTGTCATCAAGTAATTCAGCTGGAATAACTTCTTTTATTACTTTTTCAATGACGTCATGACGAATTGTTTCATTGTCCACTGCATCATCATGTTGTGTTGAAATAACGATGGTATCCACTCGTTCTGGCTGACCATTGTCATCATATTCAACTGTTACTTGTGATTTTGCATCTGGACGTAGATAAGTTAATTCATTGGATTTACGTAAATCAGCTAAACGACGAACTAGACGATGGCTTAATGCAATTGGTAAAGGCATTAATTCAGGTGTTTCATCGACTGCAAAACCAAACATCAATCCTTGGTCTCCAGCACCGATCTCATCCAATACATCTCTCTTCGCTTCGTCACGAATCTCAAGTGCTTCATCAACACCTTGAGCGATATCTGGTGATTGTTCATCAATTGCAGCTAATACAGCTACTGTATCTCCATCAAAGCCAAATTTTGCTCGTGTGTAGCCAATCTCTTTGATCGTTTGACGTACCACTTTTTGAATATCCACGTAGGCAGTGGTTGAGATTTCTCCAAATACCAATACAAGACCAGTGGTAACAGATGTTTCACAAGCCACACGTGCATTTGGATCCTTTGCTAAAATTGCATCCAAGATCGCATCACTGATTTGATCAGCAACTTTATCTGGATGTCCTTCAGAAACAGATTCTGAGGTAAATAAATGTCTTTCTCCCATAGTGATTCCCCCTAGTTAAATTCGGTTACAAGGCATCTCCGTCGATGACGGATCCTCTCGGGAACTTGCAACGAACCAAGTATAGCAGATATTTGAAATTTACGCTTGTTTTTTTAACGTAATTACTTAAAAATTTGAATAGTTCATTGATTATGCTGGTTATTTCCTTTATCCCAGGTAATCATTTCGCTTCACTATGCTACATGTTTAAAGAATAGCAAATAAAAAAGGTTCAAAGTTTAGGAGCATAAGTATACAACAAATCCTTTTCAGCAGAATCAAATTTTTTTCATTCTATTTCTGATCACCTATAGAATCAAATAAAAAGACCTAAAACAATCATCGCCTACGATAACTATCTTAAGTCTTTTGAAATCATTCTTACAAATAAAAAAAGATACTTTAGAAAGTATCTTTAATGACCCGTACGGGATTCGAACCCGTGTTACCGCCGTGAAAGGGCGGTGTCTTAACCGCTTGAC